>Ga0123354_10008554_pt1 | contig 15574 bp, 12 predicted proteins | sample TergutLab28metaG_2_FD_97872 | JGI IMG/M metagenome (GOLD analysis project Ga0123354, IMG submission 97872) | Labiotermes labralis P4 segment gut microbial communities from Petit-Saut dam, French Guiana - Lab288 P4 | ecosystem: Host-associated > Arthropoda: Insects > Digestive system > Gut ...
CTGTTATAAACATAATTTACGTTTAATTTTAACACCTGTTATAAACATAATTTACGTTTAATTTTAACACCTGTTATAAACATAATTTACGTTTAATTTTAACACCTGTTATAAACATAATTTCCTAAATATAACTGTAAAATAGCACTGTCTGCAGCTGTATTTATATGCATTTAAATATCGCCACATATTCTATGACTCAGTTTAAATCAAAAGGCCTAATTTTTAAGTTAATCGAAGACCCAAAATTTGTTTCATTTTTCAGAATTATAATGCAATATAGATCAGTTGATTTCAGTAGCTCATTTTGGCTGAAGGGTAAATCTCGTAAATGATCTCATACCTCTTCTACAAAATCTGTGTTTTCCTAAAAGTTCGATGTGGCCGAGGGGAGGGGGGGCTGAGGTCCGGTAGCCCTACCGTTGGGTGCGCACGTGCCCCGACGTAACTCTGCAGGGGTGTTTATTGCGCTGAATATAGCAGTGTTTTGGCTGTTTGAAGGGAGACGACCTTGATGTTCAAACCATTTAGACAGAACTCTGAACACATAATTGTTTGGGCACCTTCGTATTTTAATATCGCAAGAGAAATCGCTGCTTTTGCTAAGGCACTTCAACATTGTGCCGTAAGGCAAAACAACGCATTCGCCTGGCTGCAGAACTGTCGATGTTTCTTGAAAATAACTTTGACAAATGGCACACATTGGTTTCTTTTCATTATGCATTTTAACACAACAAATTTTTGTATAATTTTCTTCTTGTAGAATTCCTGCTAAGAAGGCACAGCCTCGGCCCTAATTCACAGCAAAATACTCCATTTTTTCAGCCACACTGTTGTTAGAATCTTCACAAATTATAAAGACACGATATATTAAACATTAGAGTAGGTGAAAGTATATTTCATGATATCTACTCTGTTAAGAATGCTGCATACTTACCATTTGAGAAGAAACTAATAAAGTGCTTGGATAAAAATGGCCCTACAACCACGTCTTCAAAAAAAAAAGACTGATTATCTGTTTAAAATATTTGACATACAAAGTGGAAAATAGTCTGTTCACACAGAAGGTGATGATTCTAACGATTCGAGTTTCAAAAAAAAAATCTCAGGCGTTCCTTCCTTCACTGCCTGCTCCTTGGTAAACCTCTCTTTCGAATAAAGAAAGGAACAAACAAAGAAACAAAAAAATCAAAGGCTTGAGGCACCCCCAACTTTAGTTTCGTTTTCATCCCACCCCTCAAAGACCAATTTGTTCCAAGCCATGCAAAACGAGCAGAATTTTACCCTTCAAAATTAAAGATCTTGGGGATATTACTGAAATAGAGGACTAGAAATTGACGTAACTAAACATGTACAATAATTAACATTCAAATTATAATGATATTTTATTCAAACCATTATTATATTAAATGTATAAAAATTGATATTATGTTCAAATTATAACATGATATGAAAACCCTTAAATAATATTCACATTACAAAAACATACCAGTATCAACGAACTGGATGCCTCAGAGCTTGGTTACATGGGGTTAAGACGCAGAAGTAAAACTTCCACCAGATCATTCAAACCTAAAGTTATATAAAAAGAAAATTAAAAATAATATTCAAGTTATGCCTATATTATACGCGGATTAGAAGCTGGATAAATACTTAATATTAAAATTATTTCGATATATTTTACTGCTCAGTCATTAATATTAAAATGTTGGGTTAATAAATAATTAATATGCTCATTTTTTCGATATCATATAAAAATTAGGATATTGATGTGTGAGGGAATGTGGTGGGATTGAGTGTACAAGTGACGTCATTAATTATGTACGGATTCCGACGCCACGAGTCAAAGACGATATACATCTAGCAATAATAATCGTGGAATAACCTGTGTTTTTTAAAAATACGTGGAAACGTTCCCTCTATATATGTAGATATAAAATAAATACATGTCCGTCCGTCCGTCCGTCTGTTCGCATCTGTCTGTCCGTCCTTCCTACCCAACTTATACCTCTATAATAACAAATCCAGGAAAAATGTATAAATTTTCCCTGAATTTCCTTAGCAACCAACCATCAAGATATTTGTGTACACAATGGAGGTAAAACTCCTCATATTATTATATTTGCCCATAGATGAACGTGAGTTTATCTCGCCCACCACACTTTTACTTTCCGGGTAAAGAATCCTTGCATGTTCGACTTACCTTTCCCTGCTCTCCACATGTTTTGTGTGACATAAATAGGCCTTGTCAGGTGACACCGTCCACAGTATACCTGATAGCCAAACATTACATGTGCCTGCAAACTCTAATTTTTATCACTGCAAAATTCAGAAGCTATCCTAGACAAATTTAGTTACAGGTAAGTCAACTGATAACAATGTAACTTAAAAGCAGTTCGTTGACTATCTGTATGAGAATCGCGCAAAATAACTGACCGTACATGAATTGTGATATTGTGCTATCCGTAGGCTCAAATTATATTAGTGAGCGTTCAGTCCTGGAGTTCTTAGAATGGAACTGCTTGTGACGTTTGGCGTAAGAGAAGTAATCAGATTATTTGTATTATTTATTCAGTAAGAAATCCTTTTCTGCATTTCGTCAAACACAAACATATTTTATTCAAAAATGTACCGATATATTTCTCTTCAAAAAATGACCAACATCGGGCTACAATGCAGCATTATAAAATAAAGTAATATGTGATTAGTATATAAATTTTTCGTTATAATTTTACCGCGTTTGAATCCCACAAGTTTTCGTAGTTTTAAAATGGTACAGTTCTAGTTCTTTCTCTTTTGAAAATTGTTGGTCACTCGGTAGCTAATTTCCAGTTATGGAGGTTTCAAAGAATTTTGGCCACATCTAATGTAAGTTGTAACGGTAAAATTCATTTAAATAAGCAGTAAACTTTTGTTGGGTAAATAGTATAAATTCTAATGTTTCTTTTTTAAGTCCTTGTCACCATATATATGTAGAAATATTTGAATCATTGCCTTCAGCTGCATATTCTATGTTAAGAGTATAGTTTGTACACATGAATATCCCGCGGCATGTAGGTCAGTTGATAACAGGCCTCGGTAATTTTGTGATATGTCCGTTTGCCTAATATTCCCAACATGATGCGGTTCTACTTGATATTCTTGTCCTTAATTGAAGTTGTTAATTATTTGGTTTTTGCGGCGTGTTCACTGTTTACGTAACATCCAATGACGTCATTGATATTTGTGAACCTGCTGGGTAGCACAAAGTAAAACTCGAATGATGAGTTGGTTTGTATCACGTTGTACCTTCCTGTAATGTGCTGTATTGGTCGGTTGTGAGTGAAACAGACGTCTGTTCTTTTCTTTTGATAAAACGTACATCTTTGGTGGAATTGTAAAATGTTTTTGATTGTTCCTTAGCACGACGGGATAAAATCTATCAAATTGATACTGTTTAAATACGTGTATTTTGATTTGTATAATTATCATCATCATCATCATTATTATCATCACACGTAAATCAAAAGATTATAAAGCAACTGATTAACATGGTTAGAGAATATCTTTTTGCATTGCTTTATTTTCCAGATTTATTTCCTTAATGTCATTATTAAGTATGCACATCTTCAGTTTAATCCCGACTGCACAACAATACACATTTATATCAGTCCATATCCGTACATGTGTTGCGTTCGGAACAGACTCTCACAGGCAGGTGGGAGGAATCCGTAGAACGTTTGGCTTTCATTTGCTAACAACTCGTGAACTCAAACTACAAAATATATTCCGCTAATACGTAATTAAAATAGAAAAACTCAGGTGAGCAAAGAGATCGGCTAATTCGTTAACAAAATTTACAGCATCCGGACAATCTTTCTGTTATCGGTACTTCCTAACAGCTACAACAATAAAACTGATTCTTGCAGGCAGGTCAGATTGAAGGCAGGCAATACTCACCGAGCAGCAGTGCGAAGAACACTATAACTTACTCACTTACATTAGTACAGCTCTGTCTCAATCAGCGGCAGCAACCGATTACCCCCAACTAACCTAATTTTCCTACCATTATATAATACGTATCCCAAGATGTGTCATGTGGGTCCCACGTCCCAAGTTTCGACTCCCATTGGTCTAAGATGACACACTTCTTTAAGGATGTTTTTGTACCCAGGCGTGATCTGACCAGCACGTTCCGTCAACTGACATGGAAGGATGTGGTGTCCATAGTAAATGTGACATCAGTCTCCTTGTACCGATTTCTGACCTGGCGGCCTCATTTCTCACCATCCGTCCTATTTGTACAACCCCCGGACTTGCAGGCACAAGAAAAGGAAACAAGGGGTGAAAAGTGGTGCAAAGCGCAATATTTGAAAACAGATTAATTTTGCCCACTGTAACTTGAGTAGGCCTTTGAATGATGCTTCAATACTTCGACGTAACCCAGTTCAAGAAAATCATGTTTCGCAGGAAACAAATGATTTGTCTAATCTGTCTAAATTGTGTGCGTTTTAACATATAGAGTACTGATTTTTTTTGGTTTATATTTCTGCCCGTGAAGTCAAAAAAACGGCAATTCATCAAAAACCAGACGAGGTAGAGAGGGGGAGAGGGCGGGTTTTAGTAACGGTAATAAGAAAACTTACGTAATTGAAGTTTCAGGCTGCTTGATGTCGGAGGTTGGCTGCCGGAATCCTTGGTGCCGTGTGTCGGAGACTCCATTACATGCCTAACAAGTTACATAGTTTTATCCAAACTCATAACTACTTACCATCCACAAACTACTATCTTTATGTAATGGTTTGCTAAGAAACTTACTGCTGTTACAATCGGTAGAATTTACACTGAAACAGGAACCCTGCAAGTAATGCACTGTTGTAAAGTGTATTAAAAAATGTAAATATTTTCAAACAAATTAGGAAAGACTGAAATTAGATGGGATAAGCCAACTTAAGATGTACATCTATCGTACTTACTTATTATGCAAAATAAGAGTAATACAAGAAACACTGTGCTAGTAGCTGATAAGCTGTTTAGTGAGGAAGTAAGAATTGATAACCCAAAGTACCAGGTACACTCCAAGTGAATAGAATGCCGAACACCAGCACTGCACTAGGAGAGTTAATATATCTTTTGAATACGTGGTAAATTTCAAATACTTAGAACTGGTAGTGCATCAAAATTGCATGCATGAAAAATTAAGAGCAGGTTAAAACTGTTGGAGTTGCTGGTGTATGTTAGGACGTAGCGAAACTTTAATCTTCCAGTTTGCAATACGCAGGCATAAAGGCTATGATATACAGAACTGTAATGCCACCTGATCATTATCGTGCTCATATACAGCACTTTGATGAAGGTCACATGTACTACGTATAAATTCATCATACAAACGTTACATTGTGGTATCCCTCAAGTTGAAAGGCAATACGTATTACATATTCTGAGTGTGTGTCTATTGCCTTTTTTATCCAGCTTAGAAAGCGATTGAGAAATACAATAGTGTGATCTGTGGCCTGTCCGGCTGTTCCATATTTTTCCACTCTACCTCAGATATGACACGATTTTCGGGAAAATTTAGGGAATATAAAATTTGTGTTTTGATTGTACACATTTTTCCGAAACATTTCTCATTGTAAGAAAAATTCAACGAGGTATTGTCATAATGTACGTAGGTATTCATGTAAAGCATCTGTTATGTTTGTCAGATATTAATTGAGGTTTTGTGTTCTCGACAGATTATCGAAATGACTCAAAGAACAAATTTCATGAGAATGCTTTCAAATTGAGCTGAGATGTTCCATACGGACAGACGGACAGACAGAAATGACGAACCTAATAATTGCTCTTCGCAATTTTGCGCAAGTGCCTAACAAGTAAATACTTGTACTTTTTTCTCTAAAATATATCAACCGTTTTAAAAGGGAAAATGAATTCACTGCTGTTCTGAGCGCACAAATACAAATACTCAATCCGACATTACAAAATCAGAGAATTTAAATAGGACGAGACATAAATGTGTATTAGCTGGTAAACAACTGCCAAATAATGGGTGTTTCCCAGAAGGAAGAAGATTATCGGCTCTTTTTGCTGTACTGCTTCGTTATCACACATCCCTGTAACTTAGAGCTAGATAACCTGCAGATAAGTTTTCAGCTTCACTTAGTCACAAGTGACTCACTACTTATGGTTACTTCACATTTTCTGTATTTTAGACTCATTATGTTTATAACGATCTTCATCAGCCACAAACACAACTGAACACTCGCCCTCATTGAACCTTTATGTTTTCGAAAAGCTGTCTAGTTACATCCCAAACAGACACAGAAGGGAGGCGTAGGTATCCTCGACACTGCGCTAGAAGTATGAGTGGTCAGTGCCACGCTCCAACCGTTTTACCACCAAGAAAGGCAAGCGGTACTCGTTGAACAGGAGGCAGTGTGGACCTCTGGGTCGGTCTGGATGGGGCCGGGAAACGTTGCCACGATCGGAACTCGATCCCCGGTCCTTCCAGCCCGCAACGAGTCGTTGTACTGGCTACGTAATACCAGCCACATTTACATCTCAGTACTAACGTTAACAGCGCCAAACATGTCCCGACTGATATTTTGAACTGTGCATTAATACATCATAAGTTTCTGACATATGTAATATTATTACACTTCCATTATCTAACTCTTTGTTGTGTATTTTACAAAAATATATTCTGCAAGTTAACGTTAGTTCTAAGACAAACTCAGGACACTTGAAAAGCAAATAGTATTTTTTGAATTCTAATTCTTTCTCAAAATTTAATTTATTATTTTACAGTTTGTATAATTATATTTTAACAGATTATTTATAATAAATACACCAAAAACTATGGTATGTATTTAAAATTTACTTGATAATACATAAGTTAATTCACAGATAATTGACATACATCATACACATGTGCTAGTGACGTCATGGACAGACATAAACCATCATACGTGTTTCAGTAAGTCAGCGTTTATCAACCGTATAGGTTTAATACAGTCCTGATCTCAGCGAAATATCCGTGTAATGGGAAATACAATATTCTGGCCACTACTGTTACCGGACTTCACTCCGCTGTAATATTTCCTAGAGTGCTTTGGCCATCACAGCACCAGACTGAATGTTGTGAATGCTTAGTGACACATTATTATTTGTGTTGGTTATATGGTTAACAGAAAAGGGAATATTTGGACAGTTTGAAGTACGTTGTTATGTTAGCATTCATGATGAAGGAAATGGAATGAGTGAAATGTGAGTTCGTAAATAAAACGTTGACTGTTACAGTCAATAGTCTTTAATAGTCCTAAATAAAAGGACACGGATGGCTGTGGAAGAATTCTTTCATGTCTCCCCCCTCCCCCCTCCCCCCTCCCCCCTCTCTCTCTCTCTCCATATATATATATATATATATATGAATGTGTGTGTGTGAACGTAAGATGTTAATTGGATAAATCATAGTGAAATGGAAAATGCCTTTGGTGCGATCTTCACAAGCACTGAGCAGAGTATTGTAATACTAGCGGAAGAATGAAAAAACCAACTAGATGTCACTTACTATTTTTATTTTTCTTCTTAGATACTCAACATATTTCGGACCCTAGCCGAACCGCACCCTAGCTCCAACACACAGCAAACCAAGAACGAAGCAGCCAATGTGGTAGTTCAACAACATGGTCGCAAACTCCTGAAGATGGGCATATTATTGCCCGAAACATGTTGAGATTCTAAGAAGAAAAATAAAAATAGCAAGTGACATCTAGTTGGCTTCTTATTCTTCAGCTATCACAAGATGCACGGTCCAATAAACATCAGACTGTAATACTAATTTAGTCCCGTATTTAATGTGAGTAGAATGGCCCTCGTTGGGAAAGAAAATAGGAATAATTACTAGGAATGTGCGAAGTACCGTGTAAAACAAAAGATATCTGCACAGATAGGGAATGTACATTACGTATAACGTAATATTCTCGAGCGTTTGGTTAAACAATTTAGCTAGGTAAACCGAACAATTCGCTCCCTCTTTATTATTTTAGACCTGGTTGTTACTGTTAACATTATAAAACGGCTGTTTTTCATCATCGAAACACAACTGATTCTGTTTCTATTGTTGTCAAGCTAGAAAATATTTTGTACGGCGGTAAAGAATGTAAATTTGCATCAGTACTTCGTACAGGGTGTCCGATATTTTTGTCCGATATTAACGAAGACTGTATTTTCGTGACAGGTCTTAAAATGTCTGGATTACATTCAAAGGAAGTTTGTCCAGTGGAAGCCGCTCAGATGTATGCTGACAAACAAACTGGACAGATGGAAGGCGGATGTGAACGAAGCTGATTGACCCTTGTCGCTAGCTGACGAAAGAACTGGAGTAGGATCAGAGTTATTATGAACAGAAGGGTAGTCATAACTACCAAAATCAGAAATATTTTGTTAATCAAAAAGTAGAAAAGGGGGTATAAAATTATGCTAACCAGGCGTCTTTAGACGGAGCAGGATTCTTTGAAGGAGCTGCAAAAATTCTCTCCGTTGGCACAATGGAAAAGTCAAACGTACCTCTTTTCAATATTTCAATTTCACATGGAAGGTTTTTACCTTGATTAACATACTTCTGCACTGTGCAGTAGTGAAGTGTGACACACTCACCAGGTTTCAGGAATTCGCTCTTAGCCCACAGATAGGAGCGACATAGGCCACGTATTGAAATTTTGTCTCTATATTTACCGAGTTTAAATTCGTATATGAATTCTTCGTCTTCTTTCTTACGGTCGAACTGAAATACCGAAAAATAAAATGTGAATTGTGTTGTTTCCCAAACCAAGTAAAATAATTTCCCCCACATGAGTATCGCCTTACAATAACGTTGTGCTTTATTAAAGTTGTGTAGTATCACTTCAACACCACCACTTTTATGTTCGCTGAACTCTCTGCCATGTTCACTTCTAACATGACACACAATGTCAGAAAGAGTACCAAACCAAGGACATTTGACTTCAGAAAATACTCTAAAAGGACATTGTGTGGTCTGAAACAAACACACGGACCGATGGCTGTTTTTGTGATTCACTGTGAAGGTCTCTTCACAGCCAGCTTCCCGGTTCTTGCACGGATATATGGCGGTAGCTGCAATCCTTTCCAGACTAAAATTTCTGGCTTTAGTAAACGTTCCACTACAAGACGGACAATTCGAAACCTGAAGCCCACAGCTGTCACAGATGCTGTGTCCCATTTCACACAATCTGATTGGTGATTCCATGTGCTCAAGGCAGACCGGGCACTCCAGTTCCTTTAAGAGATCCCAGTCGAGTTGCTTTGGGTGCGCCATTTTCTTCGCGTTGCTGTTCGACGCCATTTGCTACATTTAACGATCAGAAAGAGAAACAGGACTATTACATTTCCTTCATATAATTACACACAACACATTAAACACCGCGTGGCCAACCATCCAGAAATCCGTAACATATTGACCATAAGAAATACACTAAAAAACTAAACAGTGCAATGTTTTACAAAATTTACGTTAAAACTTATAAAATTACCCGTAACTTTTATAGTGATGTTGTAACAACAGAAGGGGTGTTTATATCAGTAAAAGGATTTAACATTTTACGAAATGTTTATTGTTTTTAAAAGTAACGTCGAAAGATTGATGCTTGTGTTTAAGAATAAGCGAACCAAGTTAATTTAGAAGCAAAGATACATGAGACAAGAAATTTTGTGAAGATAACTTGAAGTGCACTCAGAATGCGTTCACTGATACTGAGGTATAAGAGTGGCACATACATACGAAAAAACAGATAACTACTTTGTCTCGTTTCGTGAGGTATTTCAATAGATGCATTAGCTTAGGAAGAGGACAAACCTCGAAACCAACTGGAACTCACAAATTCCAGGGTTACACTTTAACATCAAGTGGAATATAAACCTGCTGCTAAAATGACGTCCATTTCCAAGCACGAGGGTTTGAAGGTTACATGACGTACATGACGTACATGACGTACATGCTGATTAAGAAGTAGAGTTGTTACAAAGGAAACCAACGTAATGCACATAATTCGTTATAGTTACAATAATGTTTCAACGTAATAACGTTTAATGCTATGACGATGTGCGTGAATTTGTTTGTTTGTTTGTATTGTAACAATTGTATAATATTGCACGGATTGGGAAATGTAAAAAAAGAAACAGAGATTTAAGTTTCGTTACCAACAAATATTTACTACTTGAGCCGTGTAAAGAAAACCAACTTGATGCACTGCTTATCCTCAGTTTATTTCGTCAGTCAACCTCTACATATTTCGGGCATATTTGTAGCCCATCATCAGGAGGTACACTGTATATATTTAACACTTGGTAGGTATTGTGCTTTGTAGTTTACTATCTGTTGTCCGAGTTAGGATGGAACTCATATGCCCGAAACATACAAGAGCCGACTGACGAAATAAACCGAGGATAAACAGTGCATCAAGTTTTCTGTACACGGACGCATGGAGATGCACGGTCAACAAAACATAAAATTTACCTGAGCGTTTCGGAAGCCTTTTTCGGAGTTCAAAGAAACTGCAGAGGGTATGATTTACACGTAGCTTCTTATAACTACAGAGCACGATTATCGACGCCAGGCGTGCCTGATATCACAATAAAATTCACTGATAAATTTCGTTGTATGTCCCGATAAATAGGCCGAAGGTGGGAGGCAAACTGCTTATGAGCATCAGACCGCTGTAGGCGGAGAGAAATGATAAGTATACGAGTAAGGCGAGATTAGAGGCCGACGTTAGAAAGGAGACTAACGTAATGGCGTACACTAAGCCAACAGAGCAGAACACCATGTCACATCACGACGTACACTAAGCCAACAGAGCAGAACACCATGTCACATCACGGCGTACACTAAGCCAACAGAGCAGAACACCATGTCACATCACGACGTTCTGCTGGGGAGTCCATAGTACAATTACCTGGTTTCTACATTTGTTACTTTACTGTAGAACTGCTGGGTGGTCATTTTCATTCCTGAAGAAGCAATGTAGTTGCCTTGCCGAGTGTAGCCGAACATTTTTGATGTATTTGTTTGTTAGGTTTGCTGGCGCCAGTTAAGGAAGGTTCATGGCCATGCTTTGTAGGTTTATCTGTCAACGTATGTTCGGAACCGTTGGTGATAGGGAGGAGGGTTCGTAAGGGGAGAGATTTAAACGGCGAAACGTTTAGCAGCTAACAACGGACGCTAGCAGTCCAGTAAGGAAGTGAGTCGCAACGAGAGTGGTGTGAGGGAGTACAGAGAAGTGACTGCGTCATTTTCCTAGAAAATGATCTAATTGTTTAACTGGATATAGCGCTCCATTTATATATCACGAGTAAAAATGAACAAATAAAACATAAGTAAAAAAGAAAATAACTAAAACTATATATGATTCGGTGAACCACACCCGTTCCCCGAAAGAGGTTCACCTACCGGACTGAGCACGACGGGATAACAAAGTCAAAAAGGGTGGTCGTGTAGACGAGGGACCCTGTGGATCTGTCCATGTGCGTGGCTTCCTTTTATTCTCATTCTAAAACACTCATCTGTCCTGAACACTGACGAAGCCGATTTCCCTCACAAAATTGATACATGTACGAGTACACGAAACTGAGTGTTGTCACCCAGCAGCTTAATGTAGCGGTTACAATCCACACTTCTCTGCAAGAGACTGTCAGATAATAATATCTGCTGGGACTGCGGCTGTACTGACGGAGAGATGTCGCGAGTTTCTGAGCATCGGTAATTTCGACATACGGTTTCCTTATCACACGTTAAGAAAGAAGAAATGATCAGTTTAAGGTAGAATGGAGAGAATGGTCTGCAGATTAAATGTTAAAAATCACGTAAGTCTAGATGGTAAGCAGTCTGTTTCTGTTTTACGTTGTATTCAAAACTATCTGCCCATATTTCAGGTTTCTCGTAATTTCGTCAAAATCTTTTGCAGCTACAAACACAGCTGATATATTGTGCCCGCTCCACCTTCTCGCATTCTAGATTTAACGTTAACAAAGCTAACTATCCGTAACATGAGAGTGTGAATTGTACAGCAGATGTTTTAAGACCCGTGGACGTAAATTTATAACGGGTTTTTCATAACGCTCTTTTATTATAAAGTTTAAAAATACATTGTGCCAGAAAGCGAGAATTTTAGGCTAAATCCAGCATACTGTAAGAGTAAATAAAAACATCCGAACAGTTCACTGCATATTGATAAACCAAAATATTAGTTTCATTATCGTACAATATAATTATTTCCGCATTTAAGGGATCGTCTACATGCATGCAGACAGCATTGTTTAACTCCTTGCAGTAATGTGATGTACTAACATTACAATACACTCCATACATGTGCTAATAAGACAATGGATAGATACTAAGTGATCCAATTCTGTGTTAGGCACAGACTGTCTGCAGTGTATCCAATTCTGTGTTAGGCACAGAGTGTCTGCAGTGTATCCAATTCTGTGTTAGGCACAGACTGTCTGCAGTGTATCCAATTCTGTGTTAGGCACAGACTGTCTGCAGTGTATCCAATTCTGTGTTAGGCACAGTCTGTCTGCAGAGTATCCAATTCTGTGTTAGGCACAGACTGTCTGCAGTGTATCCAATTCTGTGTTAGGCACAGACTGTCTGCAGTGTATCCAATTATCGGGCCACCAGGTTTTGCGACTTCACAAACCTTAAATTGTACCCACTGCTTAAGTTGGAAATGTTGTGCGCTGTGAAACCTTTATTGACAGAGTTAGCGATACATTCGCATTGGGGAGTAGCGACAGAAGGAAGACGGACATTAGGATAATTCAAAGGTACTTAAAATTAGATAACTGTAAAATTAAGCAGTTGCAGTAATGAAATATGTGCTTGTTTTATATGGAAAAGCTGGTTACGTGAAAAAATACTAAACACTCCTGAAGAAAATGGGCGGTGACGGAGTATCTAAGTTGGTTTTTGGTTTAAGTCAATGAAACACGGATAAGTAAGGTACACAATTCGAAACGTGCCTGCGAATTTGGAAATGAATTGTGTCTAATCCGAGGAGATTAAGACATTGCGACTTTAGGAATGTATATGGCTTTGACATGGAATATGTTGGCAATACAAAGGGAAATACAGTGAAACCGCGCAATTACTTCTAATAAAAATAGTTTACGGTAGTGTTACTGGTAAATGTATTAACCGTGTTGACGAATGCAAATGACATTCCATATTTATTTATAGCATGGAGAAGAATGATAAATACAAGCGAAATCCATAGAATAAACCGAAAATTGGATAGGAAATTGAAGAACTCACTGACGAAAAGTAGCAGAAGGATCTGGAGAAAACTCTGGGGATTTCTAAGAAGTAACATATGGAGAAACCCACAAATAAGGGGAAGAAGAAATTTTGAAGTCAAAGGCCAAGAAGATAGAAGATCACTTATCCTTATGTTTGAACTATTTTAATGTTTTCAGCATTAATTTTCAATATATCAACATCCAAATTCAAGTATCTGCAGAACTATTCTGCATTGAACGCTGTGTGTTTTACCACTTTACTCGTTTTTTTACCACCCATAAGATGTTAATTATGCATAAAAATATCTAAGTTTTATGCAATATCATTTGATACAGGTTCCCTGATTATGAAATCTTGTGGATTGAAATATGTAGGAATACATTGTACATTTTATTGGTTGGGTGTTATGAACTGGCTATTGGCAATGCACGGAACGAACAACATATAGGTAGAGAGGACTTGTTTGTCATCTATTTGTCCCACTCACAGTCAGACAAATCAAATACGTGGGGGCCGAATGGTATTCCCTCGTGCATTTGTTGAGCAGCAGATGCATTCGACTTTTCGACTCCTATTTCAGTTTCGCATGGCAATTCCCCATCTTCACCGAGATATTCGGCCACTGCACAATTCCCAGGCTGCATGTAGTCTCAGTTATCTTGTAAATATCTATACCAAACACGAGATATTGAAGTGTGCCCTTCAGAATTACCAATTTTGATGATATATTTGCAAAATGGAGTGCCTTTCCTATGACCGAAGTGAAATACTGAGAAGTAAAAAGCGACTTGCCTTATTTCCCAAACCAAGTTAAATAACAACCGAAACGAATACCGATCTGCGACTCCACAGAGATGTAGAAGCATCCAGTTATTTCACTCTGATATGTCGCCCAGTTACAGTAGTGTCAGGCAAGTGGTCGCTTTTCACCTGTTCTTTCATGAGTGACAAAGTATCAGTCCAAGATAATTCACACCCGATAGTTTTCTAAAAGGATAGTCTCTGCTCTGATGCAACACTCCGATTGATGACTGTTTATGTCTTCCATTGTGAACGTCTCTTCGCATCCGGCTTCCCGGTTATTACAAGGATATATGGCGGTGGCAGCAATCTTCTCCAGGATGAAGTTTCGGGTTTAATAAAGTTACCTTTACAAGTCGGACAGGCCCAAACTCGTGAATTACAGCTGGTACAAATGCTGTGTCCTTCTTCACATATTGTGTGTGACTGGAGGTGCCATGTACTACCGTTAGCCTGGACACTCCAGTAACTTCAAGAGTTCCCAGTCAGTAACCTTGGAGAACATTTGCTTTGTTGTGTTCATCATCATCATTATCATCGTCACCATATATCTGTCATGGAGTTGGACCACTTGTTGACCCGTTCCGGTCTCACGTATCCAGAAGTTTCTTCAAAGGTCTACCATGATTCCTTCTGCCAGTTGCGGAGTAGTATTTCATTACCCTGGGTAATCTATTTTGAGGCATTCTATTTACATGTTGTATCCAGCTTCTCTTGTATTCCAGTAATTTGTCCAAAATTGGTGTTATTTTTAACACGTTTGCAATTTGTGCCTTTGTTTTATAATCTGTCCAAGTGTATCCTGCTGTTCTTCTCATGTATTTCATCTCTGCTGCTGTTATTCTTATGGCGTCCCTTGCTTTGTTGTGTTGTGCTGTTATTTGCTGCACTTGACGATCGGAAACAGAAACAGAAGTAATAAACATTTGTTTTCCGTATGAATACGCAAAATACGCAAAGTGAAACAAAGGATTTGTTAGGGGTCTTAATAGTTGAGTCTCAACTATTAACATAAAAGTGTAAAACAAGAAGCAAAAGTTGTGTACATGTTGCAAACAACAAAAGAAACTTTGGTCCTTTCTCGTATATCAAATACCACGAAGTAGGTTTTTTCTGTAGAAAGCATTGGACCATTCTCATTTATACTTAAGAGTAAGTAAGAGAAATTCATTTTAGGCAGTAAAGTAGTGAAACAAGTGGGTGTGTGTGTGTTTGTGTGTGTCATGCAGTGTCTCTAGAATGATTCCACGTAAAGAAGCATAACATATGAACACACACACACCACACACACACACACACACACCCACATACCCACACACACCACACCCACACACACACACACCACACCCACACACCCACACACACACACACCCACACACACACCACACACACACACACCCACACACACACACACATATATATATATATACATACACTATTTTGTATAATTGTGCGTGTGTGTGTATATACAGGGTGTCC
>Ga0123354_10008555_pt1 | contig 15574 bp, 7 predicted proteins | sample TergutLab28metaG_2_FD_97872 | JGI IMG/M metagenome (GOLD analysis project Ga0123354, IMG submission 97872) | Labiotermes labralis P4 segment gut microbial communities from Petit-Saut dam, French Guiana - Lab288 P4 | ecosystem: Host-associated > Arthropoda: Insects > Digestive system > Gut ...
CGAAACCCGAAGGTTCATTACCGCACTCACAAGCGTCCGCCACCTGTCCCTATCCTGGGCCAGCCCAATCCAGTCCATATACCCACATCCCACCTCCTGGAGATCCATCCTAATATTATCCACGCATCTACGTCCAGGAATCCCCAGCGGTCTCTTTCCCTCCGGTTTCCCCACCAAGACCCTATACACCCCCCCTCTCCTCACCAATACGCGCCACATGCCCAGCCCATCTCAATGATAAATAACTCTCAAAAAACCCACCCAGCTTCATTATCTTCTCGAACTGCCATGGCAGCAACATCGCACAACTATCGAATTTTTTCGCCCTTTTGAAGTCAATTTAGGCGTTTACTTGAACTTTTAAGATGCCAATATAAACCACAAAAATAGTCTATAAAGAAATCCCTTTTTGTATTTAAACTAACACTTGGTAGATTACGTTTATTAGGAATTTCAACTTTATAATAAAATAAAAATATATAGAACGTTATGCAGATAATAATTGTAGGACCCAAGTTTGTAATTTCCAAAACTAAGTTAGCCGTAAAAAAAACCGTTAGAGATAGGAATATATTCATAAATGCATGACGATACTGCACTGATATTACTTAATTAAGTGGCTCTGTAATCAGATGGTCATATCTCAGTGCCATAATGTTAGTACAACAGAATGCTCAAAATCAGGTTGTTGTTAAGACAAAAATATGACTTTGTTTTTTGTTTTGAACAGGTGCGAAATGGCGTCTCATATTAAGGAAGGAACTTATCCTGTGATCTTCAAAACCACGTTGCTGGAGAAAATTCTTGCCTTCTAGCTAGAGAAAGTCATATCGACTCTAGAAAAATACAGAGAGAAAAGGTTCAAAATTTACACTTACTACCAAATATAATTAGGGTGATAATGCAAAGGAGTTTGCGATAAAGCGGTGTATTTAGCACTGTGTCAAGGCAGTGTATTTGCCTATCCACTAATGTAGTTCGGGAAACCTGAGGGATTACCTGGTAAGCCACTACCACTGAGATGTGCCCTTCTCTAGAAGCTAACCCAGACAATCAAAATATTTCTCAACTTCTATGAAATTAGCAGCTCCATTGTCAGGTTCACGGGAGCCTATATCCAGCCAGATGACTCCACTGTTCTACTAGTATGTTAGTTTAATGAGAGCATCAATATAATTACTCTGTCATTAAAAAGGAAGACGGTGCTGTGACACAATTTTATAACGTACGGCTTCCTGATGACCAGGATTTAGTAAAGATCTCTCCATTTCACATGGCTGGAGGACGACGACGTTAAATGGAGCCATTTAGCTGGTTTTCTGATACGCTGTATTTAAAATGTAGCTGAACACTTTTTACATCTCCTACCATGCAGCTTTTTACAAGTATGATATGTAAAATTGCACCAATGTTATTGCCATTTTCGTCAATGCAATATTTATGATTCCGCACAAAGACATTCTGTTAGTGCTTACTTTATCCTAAAGTCGGTGTCAAAATTACTTAGTACATCTCGCAATGAAAAAGTGGGACAGAAACTGACCACGACTGACGCGGTGTTTACAGACGACCGACGTAGCAGAGTGTATTAAGAACTAGACTCTCTCAGGAAACTGTACTAATACGGTCTAATTGGAACGTAGAGCAAGATAAAAGTTCACGCATGACGTAGCGGTACTGTACATTATATCCTCTGTTGCGCGGAACGTGGAAGCATCAGAAATGTACTACGTTACATTTCATTTGTTTAGGACAAGCACACTGCAATATCTGCATTACAATACCATAAGTGTCTCTCTTTACTGTATAGAAGTATCCTCAGATTTTAATGACTTTGTCTTACCCACAAAAGGCTGAAGTTTTACAATGAATATTTGCATAGGCAAAATCTGGACACTGCTGAAGCTTTACACTGAATATTTATATAGGCAGCACCTGGTCACTGCTGAAGTTTTACAATGAATATTTGCATAGGCAAAATCTGGACACTGCTGAAGCTTTACACTGAATATTTGCATAGGCAACACCTGGTCACTGCTGAAGTTTTACAATGAATATTTGTGTAGGCAACACCTGGTCACTGCTGAAGTTTTACAATGAATATTTGCATAGGCAACACCTGGTCACTGCTGAAGTTTTACAATGAATATTTGTATAGGCAACACCTGGTCACTGCTGAAGTTTTACAATGAATATTTGCATAGGCAACACCTGGACACTGCTGAAGCTTTACACTGAATATTTGCATAGGCAACACCTGGACACTGCTGAAGCTTTACACTGAATATTTGCATAGGCAACACCTGGACACTGCTGAAGTTTTACAATGAATATTTGCATAGGCAACACCTGGTAACTGCTGAAGTTTTACAATGAATATTTGCATAGGCAACACCTGGTCACTGCTAATATTTGAAGGGAAGAGGAAGAACTTAAATTAAATTTTATACTTCATACGAAGTTTAATTTAAACAAACATTGCAGTTTATTATTAAAAAATGATACGTAGTATTATATTAAATTGGTAGTAACAGAATGTGAACTAATGTGGAAGAAAGTGTTGAAGCAGCACTGGAAGAATAATACTAATGAGGTAATTTCGAAATTTTCAGAGAATTCCCTTCCCACTCTCCCATTTTTTCTACCAAAATTTTCACATAAAATGGCCCGGGATCGAAACCGCGCCTCTTCGATGGGAGGCTGACTAGGCCACGGCACGAGCCAACATAATGTAAAATATATGGCAATGCTGGAATTTTAGGTGTAGTAAAGTGATCCCCTTACAGGCCCGGTGTGGTCCAGAGGGTGGGTATAAGTATTGCTCTACTCTTCCATGACCGCGACACTAGAGGGGGTGAGTGCTCAGCAGCACGCCCCTGCCGCACTTTACCCCCGAGAAATAACCGGTACCCATTTTACAGAAGGCTGGGTGGGCCCCAGGGCCAGTCTAGACGAGCGGAAAATCTCGTCCCCACCGGGATTCGATCCCGGACCGTCCATACCGTAGTCAGTCGCTATACCGACTGAGCTACCCGGCCCACAATGCTGTAATTTTGCAGAAGAGATAATAAAGAAGGCAGTGACTCTTATGTATGTCTAATAGACGTCTTTGTCACAAGACTCAACTGCGTTGCGTCTGGGGCAAGTATATAGATGGCTCTTTGGGATGTAGCGTCTCAACAAAGAACGATCCCACAGTCATTACAGATGCATATGTACACTCCATATTTCATGATGCTGTAACGTCTGTTACTTAGACCACTGAATCATACGCACAACGTCTCATCTCTAGAGCTTATACCAGCCGTTCGAAGGCTTTTTGCCTCTACAAGACTTCTCTTTCCATATTGTGCAGCTTTTAAAAGAGATTTATTTTAGTCTTGTTGAAAAGTTTTCATGGATATATTATGCCCTTATATATAAAATGATAAATCTTCCCTTTTTCAGGAACAGTATAACAGTTTGAAATACTGAGAAGTTTTGTTTGTAAGTGACAGGTAGAAAAGAGAAGTAAGGCTCAAAAATTCGTAAAAGTCAATGAATATCTCTAATCTGTTGCGGAAGAATCAACGTTCGGAGATAGTTACCTTAATGTGCCAAGTTTTGATAAAGCATCCGTGAAGTCTCAAAATAAATTTGAAATTAATTCAACTATTTGTACTCGAATCTGTCCACTACTTATTTTCAACCTTATGGTTTGGAAATGACAAGATACTTCTGAACATTTAAAAGTGCATTTTTGTTCAGTCACTAATTTTGAGCCCAGTGTGCTAATAATTTAATTTTATAATGTAAGGCGAGTGAAAGATAATTAATTGTCTACTTCAGATATAAGGGTGTATAAAGTTAACTGAATAAACGATATAAGCCACTAAGAAAATGAGATCATCTGGCACCATTTAAATCCTCTAAACTCCAGAATAAAATTATTGTTGTTATCAATTGCCGTAAATGCCGTAAAACACGTAAATTCAACACGTTCAAAAGAAATTTCTGAACCAGCCTCGTCTCATTCGATCGCGTGTGAAAGAAGACAATCTTACCTTTTACAACCCTAATAAAAGGATTATAATCTTCATTGTAAGTGGCGGCAATTACTGTAAGATATAAACAAGTGAATGATGCTTAAATTACTGAGACTTCTCTGAAACGACATGTTTAAAAGCTATTTCTTGTCAGCTTAACATTAAATTAGTCCCTATAAAGGTGCACAAATTATAAGGGGAAAGTTAATAATACGGATCAGGTTCTGCTTTATGCTGGGATAAAACGTTTATTAGGCGAATAAAAGAAAAAACCCACAAGCGTTTTTAGACGACAATGTGAAACTGGTGTGAAAGAAAACGCTAATAAATTTTCAGATCTCATCTTAAAGTGCATGAAGAATTACTCAATTATTACACCAACTACTGCACATATATAAAATTTATAAAATTTACACATTAAAATATTAAAAACGCTCCGAAATGTTTCGTTCCCAAGACCATCCTCAGGGAGCTATATATTCCGTGCTAAAGTCACACTAGAAATATTCACATATTAATTTCACTGTACCATTTGCGTATTGTGGCAGCATGCCATGTTGTGTAATGTTATGTTGCGAGGAGTGCCCTGCTACATCCGTAGCAGGGTACTCCTCGCAAGTGTGACTTTAGCAAGGAAGGTAGAGCTCCCTGAGGATGGTCTTAGGACCGAAACATGTCGGAGTGTTTTTAATGTTTCAAAGTGTAAATTTTATAAATTTTATATATGTGCAGTGGTTGGTGTAATAATTGAGTAACTCGACAACATGCACGGTGTAACAATGAAAATATGCATGAGGAATATTTATATCAAACTATAGTTGGCGGGACATTAGAAAATTTTAGAAACTCGAAGTACTCTGTTTTCAGAAATGAAAATATTATACAGAATCATAATGCAAATATCTTCAACGTAACACATTTTTTCATTAATAATTTCCTCCAAAGTGTTTCAGTCAAGGATCGCTGTTAGGCAGACTTTGATAATATAAATAGGAAAGAAACCTATCAAATGTTGTGCAATAAACAAACGTTTTATAAATAATAATTTCACACTTTATAAAGTATGATAACCCTATGTTCAAATATGTATCAAAACAATGTGCAGAATTCCAAATTAATATTTTATTACGAGAAATATGCATACTGTTGTCAGATAGAATGATACAATTCTATAAAAACTAAATTTAATAGCATACATTGCATTCACAGGTCTTTTAACAAAAGCTTCGTATAGAAAACTCTTATATCGTGTAAAATGTGGATAATAATTTAGACTGGAAAGATTATAGAAATTGCATACGTGGCAAAGAATTCCTTACCGTACTTTTTTATTGCGGCGATTATATACACAGTGTTAATTATCTCGGATAATGCTGACTGGTTAATTTCTCGTAGATCCTTTTTACAGAGAACTTTGTTCTTATGCTACACAGTAGTTACTTCTCTATTTTTTGAATCTACATTTATAGAGTATTTAGTGAGAAGACTCACTAAAAATCACAAATCTCGAAAACCGAGACAGAAGTAACGTGATCTTACAATAAATTTATATGGAAAAATGTGCGATTAATTCAGTTCGAATGCATGATTTTAACTTCTGCTCTAAACAGTATTTTTGGAAGCGACATGAAATGTTTTTTCCTATTCTGCAGAGTTAGGTAATTAAATCCCTACATGGAATACGCAATTAGAATTAGACGGTTCTCTGTTAGGGACACAGACTGTACATGAAATTGTTTCCTCTGATCCTGAGATAGAGAGATCAGTGTATTTGAATTTATTTCCTATCAGCTACAAACTAATTATTTCTGCCCTTCAATATACATGGATTTCCAGCCAAATCAGTATTCCCTCAGTCTCTTTTTTATCCAGCAGGCTTGACCCAGTACAAAAATCCGAGTACATCTCAAGCGGGCGTGCGAAACAATAAATTGTTTAATGATTCAGTGTGCTGCTGAATGCGCATTGCTGAATAATGAGTTTCCACAAACTCTGTGTGTATACACCATTTCGTTTTAAATGGCAAGCCAATGGAACTGAACACTGAAGCACTAGTCACTAATGTATTCATCCGCGTGCCCGAGCACAGAAGCAGCTGGTGTGTATCGCTGTTAATGACTATTTCGTTAACCAGTGCGCCGTGTAGAGTGAATAGGGACCCAAGAATTTATGGCATGAGGTTGTTCGAAAAGATTCCAATAAGAAATTTAGATGAGAATTTCTGCAACCTTGTATATTTTTATTTAATAAATATACAACACCTTAGCCATCATTTTCTTGTATATTCTTAAAGCACAGCCTCTTACAAGGATTTTCCTACGTCACAGTCCACCTTTAAAAAAAATCTGTGAAAGGAAGGTCCAGGTCCGAGGCTTTCTGTGTGAATATTTCGTAACATTATAAGTTTTTACGGTTAAGAGTTGAGGTGGGTGGGGCATGTAGCATGTATGGGGAGAGGAGAGGCGTATACAGGGTTTTGGTGGAGAAACCTGAAGGAAAGAGACAACTTGGGAGACCCAGGCGTAGATGGGAGGATAATATTAAGATCGATTTTCAGGAAATGGGATGTGGGGATATGGACTGGATCTAACTGGCTCAGGATAATGACAGGTGGCTGGCACTTGTGAATGTGGTAATGAGCTTTCGGGTTCCATAAAATGTGGGGAATTGCTTGACTAGGTGAAAATCGGTAAGCTTCTCAAGAAGTACTCTGTTCAATGAAGTAAGTAATTAAGTAAGTATTGATGGAATGTATTTCAGTAATCCATCTTAGAATGTTATCGAAATTCACAGTAATTACTGATTTATGTTTTGGTCTTGCACGGGAGAAATTTTGGAAATGAGTGATCTATACTACGATATAAAGTTGGAAATAAATTTATATTTAGTTGATGAAATACTGTCAGTTCTGAAACAATCCTGTCACAGATACGAACTTCGTGTTTTTTAATAGCTCCACGACCTACATTCTGGAAAAATTCCAAACAGCTGATATTTATCGTGCTGTGTGGAACCCACGAAACTTCTTCCGATTTCATAAGCACTTCCTTCTCTTGTTCCAACCACGAATCATCCGAATCCTGAACTCAGCATTTTCCTAAACTCCTTTCTATATTGCCTTGCTCCGTATGCCTCTGCATATCAAGTAAACTATTCTTTCAGGGTATAATTTCCACGCATATTTCGTGTATCTGCGCAAAGCTGCATGCCACGCCCATCTCATGATCATGGTTTACGACACCCCAATGCCCTTTGCCACAAACTGTGGGTGACAAACCTCCTCAGTATGCAGTCATCCTCCAATTCGTCATACTTTTTTTCTTACTGGGCCAGATATTTTCCTCAGCACACTTTCCCAATCATCCTCAATCTGTTTTCTCTTCTAAGAATGAACAGTCTGACTGCATATGAAGGCAAAGTTGTCCTTTTCATGTCATGAGAACACATGAGGGAGTGTATATGCAGCTCTACCCATTTTAACCTCGATTCTAGAAGGTGTTTAGAAAGGAAAAGTGTGACTTCGCACATTTTATATTTTAGGTACTAAGATAAACAAATTACCTTAAATATGATGCTTCTAATATTCTCTACAATTATTCGTGAAAAATATTTTGATTTGTTAATGTTTTAAACTTTATATTATTTTAAAGTAAAATTCGCAGCATCCTTTCTTTGGTTTGCAGTTTTTAGTCATAGTAAATGATATATAATATTACACAGTGTACGTCAGCACAATCATTTTATTATATAAGGTAGTACAAGGCTACATTTTTCGACTATAACCTAGCCATCTTCAGGCCTATATTAACATTTGTGTTACCAGATACTGTGCGCACTCTGGGATCCCATCGTGTTTACATTCATGGACTATATCTAATTAAAGCTTTTGTCTAAAAGGTGTGATGGGCAAGTACAAGATTGGGGTACGTAAAATTTTCTCTTAAAATTTATTTTACATATTTGTCTAGGAAATTTTTTAAATTATATAAAATTCGTCCTTAACGGTGCTTTTCTGTTCATCAGTTTCGGATGTGAGTCTCGTTGTCGTTGCTTTTGAGCCTGTGGGTTCCTGTATACCTATGGGTGATGTCAGAGTACGTCTAGTTTGCTGTTTCGTTGGGGGTGGTGTGGTACCAAATGGTCTCACGCTCTAACTGTTGGATGGTAACAAAAATGTTAATATAGGCCTGAAGATCACTAGGTTATAGTCGAAACATGTAGCCTTGTATTACCTTATATAATAAAGTGATTGTGCTGACGTGCACTATATAATATTATATTACGTTGAGAGCACATCGTGATGCTTCCATTCAAATAGTAAATGAAATTATAAAATTTATTCAGGAATCCAATATAAAAAAATTGAGAGATTTAGGTGGTTACTTATTTTTCGTAATAGATCTCGTCAAGGGACAGCAATATTAGAGGTATTTATAAGCTTATAATACGTATTAGTCGAAACAGTTAACTGTAGATTCATTTAAAAATCTGTTATTGATTGTTGGATTCAGATTGCACAGAATAAAGAATGTACAAGGAAATACGAAAGACCACTATGTAGATAGTTCGTGCAGGGAAATGGTAGAACATTTCTTGAAAAGGGCTTATGGATGAAGATAGGAGGGATAAATGTAGAATATATTATATACTTTCTTGAAATAATTGAAATTGGTCCACTTTTTCCAGTTAATAGGAAAGAGACACTTTATCAACCAGTACTGGTAAATGTAAATTCATACAAAATGAAGCAATTAACCTCCTTCTTCTGTTGTGGAACATCCTATGTCATGCTGTTCTAGACAGCTGCAGTTCTTAAAGTAGTGAAAGCGCAGGGAATGCGTAGGTGATGCAGTTGTTGTTACGTCATAATTCAGCACGGCACCACTCTCACAGTGCTGCTTATCACCTATGCCCCTGACTTATCCTTTATCCATACATTTGCTTATTCTTTCTTTCAATCAATTTGACTCCCGGTCGGTCAGGCACACGGTCATTAATTCCGTTACTTAATATAGAGCATAATTTTAAATAAAATCAGCAAATAATTTTGAATTATTTCAATTATGGTTGAATTCGGAAAAACATTCTCTCTACAGAAAAAATGACCATTAGTTATACATTAAAAAATATGGCATTTAATTGGGAGAAAATATGATAAAGTAAACTTACGCTGTCAAGTATGTAAAACAGCACGTTTGTAGTGTCCCAGTATTTCTAATTGTAGAAAGGTAAAAGGTAAAGTGATCCCGCTACAGGTCCAGTGTGGCCCAGAGGGTGGGTAGAGGTATAGCTCTACTCTTCCATGGCCGCGGCACTAGAAGGTATGAGTGGTCAGCAGCACGCCCCGGCCGCACTTTACACCCGGGGAAAGACCCGGTACTCATTTTACAGGAAGCTGGGTGGAATCCGGGGCCGGTCTGGAAGGGCGGAAAATCTCGTCCCCACCGGGATTCAATCACGGACCTTCCAGCCCCGTAGTCAGTCGCTATACCGACTGAGCTACCGGGCCCACATTTCTAATTTAGCATAGTTTGATACAAAATAAACATCACCATAAGAATTCCAATCCTCTAGAAGAAATGGCTCTCTGGCATTATCTAAGGCTCTATGAAAACAGAACTCAAGTTTTCGCCAGACATTTCTTTTAATTCACACACATTATTACATTGCATTAGGAAGCTCGGTAGGTACCGGAACTCAATAAATTATTAATATATGTAACTGCAATTCAACAGGGATTATTTTACACAAAATATTCTGGAATTTATTTATCAGAATGTCTGAAAGTTTTTAATCTTTATGTAACACTGCACTTTTAACCACTGAGTTCTGCAAGACCGTACAATAAATATATTTACTGAAAGGTTTGTGGTGCCCATCGGCACAAAGAGTGTGCAATATTTGACCAAACTATAAAAATGGCAGAGAAAGTTACATATGAGCTTACATTAGAAACAATGTCGGAATGGATAAACAAAGAAAGAATAACAAAGAAAAATTTGAAAAACCTTTCACAAGTCTTGCAAAACTCTGTAAGAGAATTGTTGTAGGGGCCAAGTTCTTTGGAATTGTATACACTAATTGAATTGAGTGTGATTTACGATATGGAGTGTAAGTCTTAGACAGAGATCGAGAAGAACATGACAGGTTGTGTACGGTAATATTAAGGAAGACCATGGGAAGTAGGTAGTTTAGCTAAATGGAGTTAAGAGAACAGAGAAGTGTGGCTGAAGTTTCGTGAGTGTGACAGTCAAACGTTGCTTAGGCTTATGAGGTGTGGACACTCACGGTGTAGACAGACCCTTTTACGAACAACAAATAAACAATTCAAACTTTAAAAATTTGTCAAAATAATTAAAACAAGCACTAAAGAAATATTATTGAAATTTATTTGGCTGTGTCAATTTTATTAAAGCTAAGAATATGGATATGTTCACTTGTAACTAGACGCAAATGGAATGGGTCGGATTAGTGCAGTCGATATAGCGACTCGCTCTGGGCTGGACGGCACGTGGAATGAATTCCCGAAGTGAAAGAGTTCTTCCACAACCGCCCGCACCGTCCCTGGGGCCCATATAGCATTCTGTGTATTGGATGACCGGTCTTTTTCCCGGGGATAAAGCAGCTTGCATGTGGAGTTGATGACCCAACTTCTTCTAGCGCCGAGGTTAAAGAAAGGGTAGAGCAATACTTCTATTCCACGTCTGGGCCTCCATGGTCTAATCTAGGTAAAATTGTCTCCAGATATAAATGGGAAGATGAAATCAGTAAGACACAAAATTTTTGGTAGAGTAATTGGAAATAAAAAATTAGAGAAACAGCAAATATTGGATCAATATCGTGGCTCACTGTAGCTTTATTTCTAATTATCATTAATTATATTAAGTGTAAATATGCCGATGACAAAGTGCCGAGCCATTTAATGCATGGGTCTGGGGCCAATCGCTTGTTGGAATTGAGGTTTAGAATCCTGCAGTTGGCATGGATGTCTCTCCCTTCTACATATAGTGTGTTGTCTGGTACAGATCTCTGCGTCGTGCTGATCACCCATCCACAGAAGTCTTACCGAGTGTGGTTTATCTAAGTGTGACCGCGAGGTCGATAATGAGGAGGCCCTAGCCCACTAGAAGCTTTGGAACCAAGAAAAACGTGGCAAAATTTCTCCAAAATATACTTTTCGACTCTGCACATTATGATACATATCTGATATAGAAGGAGCAGTCCTCATTACACAGATTTATCTAAAAGCGTTATGTAATGGCATCTCAAAACATGTACGTCTGCCATAGCACAAACCCAGACCTCAAAAAAAATTACCTTAACGACTCTGTTCGAATTCGCACCGCATCCTGTATATCTCATTAATCAAATGCTTTGGGCCTACCAAAATATTCGCCTATTTCGTTAAGTACATTTGCACCTTTCCAGTTCTTAGGCACTGTGAGTGAATCTGAACTTTGCTGATTATACAGACAGAGTGAAACAGCTTCGTTGCTGAATGTTTTGAAAATTCTGTAATGGAACAAAAATTGCTTCCAACATAAGTCCTTAGTGACTGGACAATGGCGGACTAAAAGGATTATGGAAACTGAGAGCGGAAAGTTACGGGATAAAATTACTCTGGGAAGTTACGTCACATTCGCGTGACTCTTCAATTTTCCAGAGGCAGCTGAGGCTTGGGTGGTAATACAGGCTACTACATTTACCAAGACTGTTCACAAATGCACCTGGAGAAAAAAGGTATAAATGAAAGAATATTCATTCTATGATTTCAAGAATTATGTGTAAATCTTAGAAAGTAAGAATGTTTTTGCCGAAGTTTCGAAGAATCAAGACAACCTAAATCTAGTCAAACGATTTTAAATAAAATATTTGGAAGAAAGAAAGGAAGGAGGTAACATTCTTTTCCCACTCTTAATGTTACTCATACTGCGCACATTCTAACAACTGATACGTGAACCCAGTGCAGGCGATTAATAAAATACAACGCAGAACAAGTAATAAACTCCTACATGTTTCGGCATCGGATGCCATCTTCAGGGATTTTTTTAGAACAAAGGAATACAAGTGCAACACGCTTACCCAGGCACTGCACCGGCTTTATTAAAATGATTACAATAGTAAAATCACAAAGTACATAAATCTGGTACGACAGTGAGCCGTTCCAAGTACAGTTTGTTAGCTGTTTGTATGCCGCATGCAGCATGCACACAACCATCTGTTATACGATCTACTTGATCCGAAGAGACCTACTGCAGGTGGAGCATGTGGAGTCTGCAGTTTCGGGCGTTGTTGTGTACTTGTCATGAATTGTATTTTATTAAGTGCGCGTGTTGGTTGATGTATTAATTCCTTTTCTCTGTTCATTTCATGTAGCTTATAGAATTCAGAGACATTATAGAGGAGAAACCCCGTTTATTTAAATATAATTCCAAAATGATTGTCCTTTACGTCTACACTACTATTCTGAATTAAGTAAGTAGGTACTTATAAAAAATTTCACCTACTTAAGTCTTTGTAGTATAAATTGTGGTAAATAATGTTTAAAATTACTTTCCACTTTCCAGCAAATACATTTCGTCTTCTTTAAAGAAGACAAAGAATTTAATGCTGTTTACGTAAACAATATATGCTCATTCTGTTGGCTTATGAGATGTAAACACATTTTGTGCAAGAAGGTCCGGTTTTCAACTCTAAAGCAGCTGGTACACATAAGTGCCTAAAGGTTTGTAACTTAGTGTAAATGAAAGGAAGTGTGGTCTATTGTTTAAGGAATTTCATAAGCAAAGTATTAATGAGTTCCACTGAAATTACACAAATGTCTCTTCTATATAATCATATTTTCAGTTTAAGGTTTTTAGGAGAAAAGGTTGTGAAAAGCTTTCCAAAACTACGCTTTGAATAATATGACGCTTCTCACTGCAGATTCTGGTTTCTAATTTAAGGTTCGCAGAATGAAATACGTGAAAACATGTTGAGACAACCTGTAGCTACTCTTAATAATTTATATAAATATTTCGAGATGTTTTATGGACGCTGTTAGCAATTCGTAATCATCAAAACTGTCATCATCAACAATGCCATCATCAGCATTTAGGCTCTTGTCCTCGTGCATTTACTAGATCCAAAATTCCGTGCCCATATTTAATTACATAAGAAAACACAAACAAAATACACAATATTATAATACCAATTTTTTACAATCATAAAACTAAAATTTTAACACTGAAATTTCTCTACTCTCTTCGCTTAACCTTTAGGGTATACACATTAAGTTTCGTTTATTTTTGGCAATACAGCCCCCAGTGAGCCATGGCCTCCTCATTATCGAGGTTTCTAGATCACACACAACGACGCACCAGAGTCGGTAAGACTCCTCTGGACGAGTGATCAGCTCGTCGCAGGGACCTCTACCTGACAACACACAACACTCACAACAGACAAACATCCATGCCCCCGGTGGGATTCGAATCCACAATCTCAGCAGGCGAGCGGCTGCAGACACACGCCTTAGACCGCGCGGCCACTGGGACCGGCATACATGAAGTTTATCTGTTTATAACACAGACATTTGTAAACAAATTAACATTAGGTGTTATTCGGTTGATGTCCATTTTTTTTTATCTTTCAATATTTTTATTTGAACTATGAAAGGAGAATAGAAACATGTCGAGTAAGCGAAATTTAAACATAGTATATTTTTGTGAGTAATCATTTTAGTCTCACTCTGTCGAGGAGAAATTTTGAAATAAACGTCACGCTTCTCCTATTCTCTTTCGGGTTAAGATATTCCTTTTTTTAATAGAAGATTTATTATTTGGTATGTGTCATTAAAACCAAAATAAATATTTTAAGATCTATCCCACCATAGACCCCCCCCCCCCTTTTCAGGTACAAATTCGTTTTATATATTTTATTTCCATCTTCAAATTTAGAATATTAAAATTAGAGAAAATTATACAAAAATCATAATAATAAATTTTAAAAGTGCGACTTTCCTTGTAGGCTGCAGGAACACAAAGCTTTTCTTTTTACAATGACATTGAGTTCTAACTTAGTTATTACTGAGCAAGTAAAAATATTCTAATTTTAAAAATACAAATTGTTTCTTTTTTCATTGTTTATGATCCTACGCAACGGGCAGTTTTGCTGCTGCTGAAAGCTGACTCCTAATCAAGTGTTGGCTAATGCACTCACAGTGTCAGAAACACTCCTGTTGCGCCTGTCAATAAAAAGACAGATGAGCTGAAAAGCAGTAGAAATCGGTTAAAATGAAACTTTGCATCTACACGGAGCGTAAAAAACATTGTTTCAGTTCCCGAACTTAAGACTGAAAGTGAAACATTTAATGGAAACTGATCAAAGAACTTTGTGTCATTTGCGATGACAGCGAGCTATGAACGCTGAGTTTGAATAGATTCGGAATCAAGAGGCCTGGCCTCAAGACAGAAATAACACGAAATCCCTCAATATGATATTGGGTGTTCAGTATAATTGAAAATCAGGTGTCCTTCAGATATAGACTAAATATCTTGGCGGGTGTTCCTCAAAGAATGCATAAAATCTGCAATGAAGTGTCATTTAACAAATTCTTGTGTGCTGCAAATCCTACGGGAATTTCAGTAACACAGAAATTTCAGGAAGAGATGGGGCTTACGATTACCACGAATATTTCCTGGGGTAAAGGTAGCTGGTGAGTAGGGCTGACACATTTAACACCTTCTTGTGTTGATTGTCTTGAAATCTAGGAACCTCAGCCTCCTGGAATCCTGAGGATCTGTCCAGGTCTGTACAGGGATTGCTTTACCTCTACCTTACTGCATAAAAAAAAAGAGTGGCGTCAGTTTACAGGTGAATAAAGACAAACGTAAGACGTACAGAAGTAAATGAAATTTTGATGTTTTGCTGACCGTGCATCTCAGTATAATCTTAGCAATTGACCAACTTATTGCACAAATTCTTTTTTTTAATACTCCTTGTTTTTAATACTCCTCTAATTTATTAAATTAATACTCCTCTAATTGTTTAGAGCACAACAGTGCTCGAAACAATTAGACGAGTATAACAAACTTATTTAAAAACAAGAATTTGAGCATTAAGTTGGTCAATTACTAAGAATAGAAGTAAGTCTAGAAATAAAAGTGTTAAGCAACAAATGTTCACGCAGACAAATCTGTCACGAATAATCTGGTTTACACAAGCATCGCATGTTATTGGGGTAAAATTCTGATTTCGACAGAATAACGAGGATTTTCTAAATTTTTAGGAACACAGAAATAAGATGTGTAGTTTTCATCATCTTCATCATCATCTTCCTCCTTGGATTAGGACGTTTGACCTGTTCCGGCATCGACGCATTGCCATCGTTTCCTGGGGCGTCCACGGTTTTTTCTTCCTCGATGTTTGTAGTTGGGGTCGTGTTTCGGGAGTCTGGTGTTTTCCATTCTTTCAAGGTGGTTGATCCAGTTTTGTTTGTATTTGAGTCTCACGTCTTGTATTCCAGAGATCTCTAGTTCTTTTCTTATGACTTCGCTTCTTATTTTATCCAG
>Ga0123354_10008556_pt1 | contig 15573 bp, 10 predicted proteins | sample TergutLab28metaG_2_FD_97872 | JGI IMG/M metagenome (GOLD analysis project Ga0123354, IMG submission 97872) | Labiotermes labralis P4 segment gut microbial communities from Petit-Saut dam, French Guiana - Lab288 P4 | ecosystem: Host-associated > Arthropoda: Insects > Digestive system > Gut ...
CCCCCCCCCCCCCTCAGGGAAGGTGTGTACTGCTGCTTAAATATTTTTCCTATTATAAGACTGTCTAGTTTTTGTCTAGTAACTGAGGTTATTAGTGTGAGGTTAGAGTGGGGCATTTTGTGTACGCGTTTCACACAGCACATCGTGGATGGACCGTGTGACAGTTTGAGGCAGGTTGTTATTACTTTGTTGTGTCTTCTGTTCTGTTGCGGTGCAGTACGGACAGGTTAGATCGAATGAAAAATGTTTTAACAAAATTAATCTCGACAGGAATAATTGGAATTGAATTAAAAAATGCATAATTTAATAGACCTTAGCGATTGCGTGGAAGGGGGGGGGGTGGCAAAGAGAGGAGATCATTCTACCTGATTCGCCCAAACCAAACCCAGCATTGTGAGTTTTTCAGTATTTTTAGGGAAGGTGAAGGACATTATATCTCTTGACAGAATTAAACGAAACTTATATTTTCAATATTTTATTTTTATTTAATTATTGGGAATATTGTACTATATTGTACTATATTGTACTATATTGTACTATATTTAGACGCCTTTAATACTACATCCTAATTATTGATAAAAAGTCTTCACGAAACGTATTGCACCCTGCCTTTTTTAAGGTCTTCTTTTTCCATTAGTTTCTTCAGTAAAAAAAATAAATTTGCACTTTGTTCAATGTAGATTCCACGCAGATGAAAGGAAAATAAGGTTTACCAAAGGTTGAACCCTCAAGTAATGGAAGTGTGATAGATGGGAATTTATCAATTCGAGATGTGTCAAAATTGTACGACCTTTCCTGCAGCACTCAACATGTAAAGCTGAAGAACAGGAAGGCAATTGCAGCAGAGCTAAATCCACGTGTCGGTGACAGGATTGGCCATCCAACCGTACTATCTCCAGAAAAGGAAAAAACACTGTTTGGGAGAATTATGTTTCGTGAAGAAAGAGGGTTAGGGCTAGCATCCATTCAGATGAGGTGGGGTATTTTTAATTTAGCTGAGGTGACCAAAATCAAATATTCGTGGAACACAGAGAATAAGGTTGAAGAAATAAACTGGTTTCGAGAGTTTTTAAGAAGACATCCGGACCTCAGCCTCTTTCACGTGACAGAGCTCAAGATCTCTGTAAAGAAGACTTGGCTCACTATTCAACAATTTGCAAGACATTATGAACAAAGCCTGAAAGTGTTTACAATGTCGATGAATCTAGATTTCCACTGAATAACAGCCCTCCGCAATTAATAAGCGAGAAAATAAAACGCGTGGTTATATCATTAACAAATATGGAAAGGGGAGAATATCGTAGCTTGCTGCTAAGCTCCAGGAATGTACATTCCCCTGATGGCAATATTCAACCTAGCGAGGAAATGTCCAGAATTTGAGGCGGCTTGTCTCCTGGTTATGCTGTAGAGATGAGTCATTCGGGCTATGTAAATGAAGTCCTCTCTTTTTATGTCTTCAGCACTTCAAGAAATACAAAACAGCGGGTACAATTTTACCCACTTTGGATAAAATGGAAGCCTGTAAGCTCTGCAATATTGCAAGGAGAATGGAACAGATTTTTAGGGCTCACCTCCTCACTGTAAACACATTCTGCAACAAATGGACAGAACATTCTTCAAGTCTCTAAAGGCTCAATATCACAAGAAAGCAACAGGCTCGACTTACCGACATCCAGATCAACACAACACGAAAGCAAGGTTTTGTGAAATTTTCTCCGATGCGTGGAACAAAACTGCTGTAGCTGGACGTGCTGCTAAACGTTTCGAATGCACTGGAATGACGCCTTTCTCTGCAGATTTGTTCTAGAAGAGAGGTTTACTATTGCTTCGCTGTTTGAGCCTTCTTCCCGTACAACCACTATCACTGCCGCCACTGTCACTGCTACTAAGGCAAGACTATCATCTTGCTCATCAATGACATTGCCCCTAGCAATCTCCAGTCAAAACGGAAACACTGCTGACGTCACAGCGTCACCTTCAAACACAACAAACAATTCAGCATCAAACAGTATCTCATATGTTAAGAACATCCTACCATCACCTGAAAAAAAGACGTCAACCAGGAAACGAAAAACAAAATCTTCAATCCACCTTACTTCGGATCAAAATTTGGGAGAAAACCCTAAATAAAAACGCCTTTTCCTAACAACGACACAACGAAAAACCAGTGGTCAAAGAGTCTCATAGGTACAATGGCAGAAGACAGACTCAGTTTTATACAATATTGCAAACAAAGGACGAAGAGTGTTGTTTCTGCTTCTTAAACTATTATTCTGCCAAATCTATGAAAAAGGTGGTTGGGTATTTTGCCAGAAATGAGTGTCTTTTACCGCGAAATATGGGTTGGTGCGAAAGGCAAGAGTTCATTTGTGGTAGGTGCCACTGATCAGAATTGTACCATCAAGTGATCGATATTGTACCTACGGAGGTACATTTTCGATCGACTGAAAGGGACTTTTTAATTTTTTTTTTTTTTTGTAATTACAGAATTAAACATTTACATACGAAAAAATCTGACGTAAGCATCAAGCTACACAGAACACGTTTCAGCCCTTACACTTTATCTTTTTCATGTATTGTACACATTATAGCATGTTTAGTCTGAAAAGGTCGAAATTGTACCACCTTGCCATATTTAACCCTTATCTTGCTAACGTGGATAATACGGTGAACTCTTAATAATGCCAGCAGATGGCAGATAGGACTTAATTCGGCGTTTAAAGAGTTAACACGAATTCTATTTTCCCACCTTTCCTGAGGCTACATACTTAGACTTCTTAAACGTTTATTCTGTTTCCGAACACGACGTGAGGATGAACATTCAGCGTTTAAGTCGTCTGAATAGTAACAGAAGTTGCTTTGAGATTTTTGCGTGGCGTTGATATGAATAACTGTCCATCGAATCCAGTTCATTTTCTGAATTTTGTGAAAGTATCGCCCATAGCTCTTTTCTGGTTTTCAATTTCAGTTGCAACAGTCAGAGCCTATATTGATTAAATAAAAATTATTTTCTACTAGTATTATTATTTGCTTAAATCTTTGAAGCATGAAGTAAATCTGTATTATACTTAACAATCTAGTCAGTACTTTACATGCAAAGTAAGGCGTTACCATTGACAAAACCAATGGATTAATAATGTCCAGGAAAATAAATGTTGATTAAAATTATAGAAAAATCCATAAATAGATTACGTAGGCCGAACTGAGATTTGTTGAATATATTTGTAGGTGGTACATGTGAGTAAACCAGAGTCGCTTGCTGTTTGCTCACAGATGAAGGTTAGCAGCAGCTGAAGTGGCAATTTTTGTATTACGATATATAAAGACAAAGCAGTCCCTCTACAGACTCTGATGGTGCCAGGGGGATGAGGATCCCAGATTACCAGACAATCTGCAAATGAAGGTGTTAAGAATTTCAGCCCTATGCACCTGCCGCGTATACCCATTTACTCACTTTTGTTGGGGACTGAGTCGACCCCAGGGCCATAGTGAGACCGGAAGGATTAAGTGAATAAAAATTCTTAGTGATACAATCAGGAATCGAACTCGCGACCTTCAGGCTTGTAGCGCAGTGCCTCAACTAACAGCGCCACCACGTACCCACATTACGATATGTGGGACCTATGAATTGCTTATAAAATTATATATCTGGATTCGTTCCCACATATTAATTAACTGTTGTCTCCCTTGGTATGTTTTATGGTGTACCACAGGGACTCACCGTCGGCTTTTTGTGTTAAAACATCTCTTATTAACAGTATGTATGTAAAAATTCAACGCATTAATCTTACGATATTTGTTTACTGTCTCCAAAACAATGAAGTAGTGTAGTCTATATACACTTTCAGAAGTGGGCAACCTGATATTTTTGCCGTACAGTAGTGGTGTTTCGGAAAATACGTATCAACATTCCGAACATTTAATATTATGGGGCTGACTGTTGCTCGCAAGGAGTTAGCGTTATCCGTTTCATTGAACGCGTAGACTACATTAGTGGAGTTCTGATTTTGATACAGACTGTATAAAAGATTTCGCTGACGTGCTAGACGCTATACTCATTTTATCTTCATATTAATTATATGTCGCCTTATTTACTGAAGTCAGTGGAATTATTCGTTTTCTGATGTGAGATTACCATTCCTTTGAAAGCCTTGTATGTGTAGTTTTGTATATGACTTGGATTAGACCAAAGTTTGGGATAACCATAAATTTACAAATTCAATGAAACTAACTATACAAAATATTTAGCAAATTTGTATTGTTTTCGAATTTATCAGTCTCTTTTCTTCACAGTTACGATTCGATTCTGAAAAGTTTAAATTTAAGAACGCTTTATTCCAGGCGACGGCAACCTGATCTTCTATTCCTTTGGAATGTTTTCAAGGACAGTGCAGTCATGGATACTGTCAGCTTTTGTGCGCCGAATGAGTAAAATGTAATATTGCCACTTCTACTGCAAGTATTGCTGTAAGATACAATTCTTTAGGTTGGTGTGCAATTCCTGATAACATCTCTTGCTGATTAATTTATGTTACCAATGGAAAAAAATTTTCTAGGACAATACCTTAACGTAACATAAACCAGATTAGTTTGTCCTATTATTTCAATGTTATATGTTCTCTTTTTAAGTTTTTTCCACGAGAAAAAAATCTGTGGCCTAGTATCGGCGACTAAACCATTTGTCGATTTTGTTGGAAATCCCTTATACAATTTTTTCACTCTGAGTTATAGAGCAGGCATGAGTTCGTGATTACCAACTCAATGACAGATACAGTTAGCATAAGGTCGTACATGAATTTCTGCCTGTAGCTTCCATGTTTCGTGAATGGTTTGGGTGAAATTCAGTAGGGCTATAGAATATCATCATGCACTGCCGTTATATCGATGCAGTGGAAACCACACTGTAGCAAAGAGCGTAAATGACGTTTGGCCCTATTTCCTACACTTTGCTACCTCTTTGTCTAAATTTCGACACAGGAATTGTCTACAGAAATTTACTGAGTCGTTGAGAGTTTTGTGAAAAAGATACTGTACTTCGGGGCGTAATTGATTTTTATCGCTACTTTCGATACTTTTTTTGTCCGATTTTGGGCGAAATTCGGTACAAGTAATCTGAACATAATGCTGTTGAGCTTTTATGAGTTTCATCCAAATCGGAGCAGAGAAGAACGTATTTTTCTTATGAATCATAAATTAACACACACACACACACACACAATTCCGCGTGTAGCGTCAAACTCTATGATGTTTTGAAAGCAAAGAATGCCTTGGTAAAATCTGTGTACCACGTCACCGAGGATACCTTGTGCAGTCTTGTTTTCGTTTTGTGTTTGTATGCAGGTTGTAATTGTTTATCTGTCGTAGAATTATCATTTTCGCAAGCGCCTTAATTATTATTCTTATTATTATTATTATTATTATTACCACCGCAATTATTATTATTTTTTGTAAGACGTCTTAAACTCATCTTGATTACAGATTTTGTGTCTGTTATACATTTGTGGGATTTAACCTCAGATTTTCGTAGAGGCGCCAAATTTGGGATGAGTGTGTTATAAACTGAATTTGTTGGAAACTCCATGATTGACTACATACAAAGCTGCAAATTGTGGCGTCAGTCGCCCGTTATCCGCATGTCAAACAGAAAACAAAATAAAAATATTTGCAGTTTTGTCACCAAATTATTTTTCATTTTTACAAAGAAACCATAATGGATCTTGCAGTGTGGACGAATATTATTAAAATACTTGATATCGGGACCACACAGAATATTCCGGACAAGCTGTGCCAAACTTCAGGATGTTATGTTACGAGTCATTTTGATTTTAAAACTTCTATATCAGCACGTGTTCGATAATCAAACCGTTACATAGCTGCAATAGTTTTAATGTAGGTGCTGTGCATGGTTGAAACAAAAAATTTTACAAAACACGTGTTTTACCATACTATGCAAATTAAAAAACAGTTACGTGTTCGATAACGCCACAAAAAAAAACATCAGTTGTCTTACACTACTGTGTGAACATCAAAAGAAAATAACATGTTACATAATATCACGAAAGAAATGTATCAGGTTATGTAAGTTTACGTAGTAATGTTACAACACAGAAGGAAAAAAATAATTTTGATTAGATAATATTCAAGAACATTAATATTCATTTATCTCACACTGATTACGTTTCAAAATGACTTCCTTTTGCTTCCTCAGTTCTGCGCTTCTTACAAGAGAGTGAGTAGTTTTTTGCCAGAGGTGGGAGTAACCGGGAACTGCCACTGTGCAGTTTCGTAAATTGTCTTCAAACATTAAAATGCTCTTAGCAAGTATAGCGCTTGATAATCGGGCACGTGTTATACAGCATTTTTCTATTAATATGACTCACGTATAAGATCCTGAAGTTTGGACACACCTTAATCTAAACACTCTGTATCTTAAGCAAAACTAATTTCGCTACCATTTCACAAGTTCTTGCGTTCTACAAGTTGTTATTACCGGGTCAGGACATTCAGTGCGGAATGGGAGTAGTCTTTAGTGTCAACTTGGTTGCGAAATTTTGTGAAAATCTACAAAGATGTACAAAAGTGAAGAACTCACACTTGGCGATCTCGCAAGCCCAGTGTTTTTCATTAAGAATAGAAAGTATGATAAATAAGGGAACATCGCTCGCTGTTGTTATGCGGCACGTATTCTGGGGGTCCGTGCCGTTATGGAGCCTAACCCAGTCTCTCTTGGCGTATTAGTCTGCTGGCTTAGTAACTTAAATTAGGTTGTGACTGCTACCATGTACATTAAGCATGTCAAAATGGTCGTCCGTTTGATTTCTTCTGGAGACCCGCCAGACTCCTGAAAGCAAAGTCTGAGTGCGACCCAAACATAGTAGTGTATAAGTACAAACATTCAGTTGCTCAGAATCGTAAAATAAATTATCAGATGCTGAGAGATACTTGAAATTTTGTGTACTTTCAGGGTGGCCCTAAGTGATCGCACGATCGCCTAACCAGCACATATTGCGTGAATACTCCGTTACAACTGCGGATGAAGTACGTACATTCTGCGATAGGAGAGAAAATTTTGCAGATGAGTTAAAAAGTGCGGTTAATCGAGAGTTAGCTTTAGGATGTATCTGTGTTCACAGGAATAATCGACATTTAATATTTAGTTGTATTCGCTAAAGATTAGCATTTTATGGAGTCTGCGGCAATGTGGTTATGGCTTAATTAATTCTTAATTATAATTTAAGTATTAAATCGAGAAGTGTCAAAACCAAGCCAGTTGTTACTGGAAAACGTAAGGTTGAAGAGGAGTTTCGCACATTTTAAAAAAATGATAGGAAGAATAATTCTGTTAACACATCCAAAGCAATACCCTCTCTGATTCTTCAGAAGACGGTCGCTGGGAAAGATCATCGCGTTAAATATCAATGAGACCCACCAAAAAGGAAATATAACATTTACGGGAATATGTATAAAGATTTTATTCGAAATGAAATCATTTCTGTAAACGCAAGAAGAATTATTTCAGAAAATTAATACACCAAATGAATCAACATTTAATTCACGTTTAATGTTGGTCATTTTAATTGTGACTAATACAAAATACTCAACTGAAGATCAGTTAATATGAACATGTTTAGCTGAAATAGTCGTCTGTTCAGACGACGCACAAGAATTTAGAAACTTTTGTCAGACAGTGGGAAGCACAAAACAGCAGCTACTTACAGGCTGTAGAAGGTCTATGCGTTAGGAAGGAACTTTGGTACGGTATTCCCATAGAGTGTGGTACACGCATCAACTAATTAGGCTAATTGAAGAGAATTTAAGGGAAACCAGTATTGCAATCCGTGAAAGTGAAAGTTCACAAAGAGATGTTTATCGCCACTGCTTTCCAATTTTGGTTTAGAATATGTTAGTAGTAATGTCTTCCTGTCTCATTAAAGCATTAGACATTTTAACTAAGCACTAAATGTAATAAATATGTAATATTAAGAAAGCATAAAGGTAACTAGTAAATGCTTCAGAGGTGCCCTAAAACACAAATATTTTGGAACGACAGTTGTAATAAAAATCACAGGAGCCGTTTTACAACTAAAACGAGCCCACAATTTATTTATTTCTCAAGAGGAGCTCTCCTTTATGTGCATCATAAAAATATTATGAGATAACATGAGGAACATATTAATAAAGAGTTATGTGCGTTTTAATGACTGGGGCGGGCCGGATAGCGACTGGCTGCGGGCTGGGCGGACAGGGGATCGAATCCCGGTGGGGGCAAGATTTTCCGCACCTGTCCAGACCGGCCCTGGGGCCCACCCAGCCTCCAGTACAATGGGTACCGGGTCTTTCCCGGGGGTAAAGAGCGGCTGGTGCGTGACGCTGACCTCTCACCTCCTTCTAGTGCCGTGGCCAAGAAAGGGTAGAGCTATACCTCTAGTCCCCCTACTCCTGTACGGCCTGTACAGAGCCTCAGTGCCTCTACGAGGGTGCACTTTACCTTTTTTTATGACTGGGGATACGATAGGACCAGAAAAATCAGAAGGCGAAAGAGAGTTGAAATGAAGGAACTCAGCTTATACGAGAAAAGTTCCATGTAATTTGCATGATTTTTTAGTTAGTGAATTACAAAATATACGTAATGAAAAGTAAATAATTTGTTACTCGGAAGGCCGGTTTGTACGCTCTGGAGAAAAGATAAATGTTGCGTCCTGCCAGAAATCGAGCCACCATTGCTCGGTCTTCCGGCAAGTAGCCCAAAACATGCTGCCCGGCTTTTTTTTTTTTTTGGCACACCCTCAGGTTTTAAAGATTTTAAATGTTTGTTGAATTAATTTCGTGTTTTTAAAGCGTACGACGCTGCTTTTGCATTTCTGGAGGGAATGAGGGAAAATTGTAAGTATCATAGGTGTTCAAATTAGGGATTCAACCTTTTGTCTTCAGGACATTTAATCACTTTTCTACGAAATTTGAACATTTTGTATGGCTTCTCATTGAAGCTAGGATTCGCAGAAATTTAAAACGTACGAAAAATTTGTTTAGGTTAATGACTTCTAGACTTCTAATCAGAGAAGGAATTGCTACTGTGGGGGACCTTCCCACCCCACCCCCCGCCCCACACAAAAAAAATAAATCTTATTCCAAAACCCTTTCAGTTCTCGGATAACACCTGGATGCCATTATATGTTCTGCGGAACACCACGATCAACTTCTCAGTGTGTATGTCATCTTTCGAATCAGGGACAGTGTTACCACTTGGAAATATGTAATATTATGCCGTGAACCCGGTCGAATTGACGGCTATTGTATGAGTCAGCGCGAGAGAAATGTAAAATTGAGACCATTCTGTGCATTTAGTTTATTTGTTATGCGAATCTGGAAAGACTCTGAAGGCGAAACACCTTGGTCTCTCTCGCCAGCACCACTGCTCTGCGGGGATCGTAGTTAGGAACCACTGCAAGGCACGGATAAACCTATTCGCTTGTCCTGAAGTTCGGGACAACAATTAGATGCTAAAAATATAGTAATAATGACCGTAATGAAAGTGACCAGTCTTGTGGGATGTGAGGCCTAATGGGAGTCTTTTGTTTTAGTAGTTTCATACTTATTTACAAAACTTTCGAAATCGTAAATGACTGTGATTTCTAACAGATGGCACACAGTCTTCTGCTCTTTTCGTAACAGAATTAACTCCAGTACTCCTCAAGCTGTGCTGTGATCAAGATGCACGGTGCCTGGAATCAGCCCGCAACTTACAATTACATCCATCACCTAAAGTACCGTGTTGTAAGAAGCATCTACAGCTTATCGCTACTATAAAATAAACATTCATTCTTATACCTACTATTATAGTATCTTACCTTATGGACACCTGCATAGCGCAACGGAACATAACGGCTACTTGCTCCATCTAAACACGCCGACATACTGCCTAACATCAATTGATATTATCTGCCTTATTTTAAACTTTTTTAATGCAAGACATAAACAAAATGAAAAATATGATATATAATTTAATTGTAGAAATGAAATCTCATTTTAACTAACAGCGTTACATATCTTCCTTTTAATTGTTACTGAATGTTAGCCTGATGATGACCCTTAAAGGTCGAAACGTGTTGCTACAATAAAAGTACCAGACTTAGTTGTGTCATTGGTTTTTATTTTATTTATTTATTAACTAATCTCACGAGAACATAACGGAATGTTGGTTTCTTGTTACATTGCTTGACCTTGTCTTCTGCTTCACAGACATCATAATAAGATGTATTTTGTACTTCATTTTTTCCATTTTTTGCCTAATTTATCCCAATTTGAAATTTAGTTGGACCTTTGGTGATTGTGACAAAGAAGCGCGCTTAACAAGTTGATTTTTTAGCTTGCAATAAAATAGTAATTATTTGAAAAAGAACTGTATTATGTAACGCATTGCATTACTTTTTTATGTTAAAATTAGGACAAACATTTTCATGTTACAGTTTTGTTCTAAAGAGGTATACACCATTGAAACCATTTAGCCAACAATGGCTTGGCGCATGATATTATTAATGATGACAAGAACGCTGCGTCGCTGCTGGTACAGTACATACGGTCCTTTGGTCTCAGAAGATGATTCCCCCGAACCAGCCAGGCTGGTGTGTAGTTGGTGGTGGTGGTTTTCTTTGATGTAGAGTTGATGGTAAAAGAGGTCGAGAGCTTTGCAAGAGAGAGACGGAGGGAGAGGGAGAAAGAGATAGTACAGAAAAACGGAGGTTGGGGGACGAAGAGTAGCAATGCAGATAGAGAGATCAAAAGCTCTGATTTCCTGTCCGTAAAAATAAAAAAGAAGAGAAAAATCTCTTTTGATCCTGTTCTTACAGTTAGTAGGAAGGTTCCATGTCAACAGTCTGGCATGAGAAACTTAGGCGGTACTGTTTGATGTCTGTCTCTCCGCTCCCTGAAACTCTTTCTCTCTCGCTGTGCCGCTCAAGCTGACTCTCTTTGTGTGAAGGAGACACATACATCCTCCTTTACAGGCGGCGGCAACAACTTAAGGTTGTTAAATATGTGGAAATCGCTTAGATGCTGTGTATTCAATATATCTTTTACTCACCACACTTCCTTCTTTTAAGAGTAAAGGGGAAACGTGCAGTGAAGTTTTGACCTTTCCTTTCTACTTGTATTATTGGCAAAGGTTTTCTTTTCGTGTCTTTTATCGTAATATTGCATTTTTACATTTTGTGCCACATCAGATTTCTAAACCGTATACGACTTACGTTTCAGAGTTGCCATATTTAGGCGCAGCACAGCACCGGATCGTCACGATAGTTGTACTAAAACTTTATTTTTATTTTTTTACATAATCGAGGAAATATTGACAATAAAGACGTAACTGCCGATCCCCAGCATTTACATTCTTTTCGTTTGGGCATTCAGTAAAGAAACTGAATGTGTTAGGTTCCAACAACATATCACATTTTAACCGAAATATCAGTATACAACACAAAGCTTGGGTTTTACTTTATATTTACGTATTTTTCTTGTTCTTCTTCCTCCTCCTCTTCCTCGTCCTCCTCTTGGTTTTACTTCTGAATGCAAAGAGGTATTCGTGTATCTGTGATATTCTTCAGATTAGCCAGTGTTTTAAAGTGCATATTTTCTCTATCATGCCGAAGCTCCGAGCTCGTCATTGTATTGACAGCAACGTCTGTCAGAATGTAAATATAAATGCATACTCGCATGTCAGCAGGCGGCGCGGTGTTCGCCGACTTCCAGTTTGCCGTGTGTGGCGGTCCGTGTGTTTTAGTTCAGTGTGTTGCGGTTAATATTAGGTTATTTGCCATATTTACATGAGGTGCAGGAAATATTTTCGTTCGCTCGCAGACACGTGTCGCTTCTAACATACGTGTTGTTTGTTTGACGTCGAAGTTTTATAAGCTAAGCGAGGCGGCAAGAAGCAACTTGTGACAGCCGCGAGATAAAATGGTTTTCTTCTATAATATTAAAGTGTACATAATTCTACTTATTTATTTTCAGTGTTTTGTCTTACTTCTATATGATAATTATATTTATTAGACATTCTGCAGAAGAAGAAGCTGCAGCATTAAAAATGAAATAATCTAAAACTTACTATTGTAATGTCGAAACACACGCACGTAAATGAAAGGGTATGGTACGTCATTTTAATATTAATAGATGTGCCATGGTTTACAACATTTCTAAGTCCGGAACCTCTTCTCTAAAAGCCGTATTTCTAATAATAATGTAAAATCAGTCCCATTACAGGCCCGAGGTGCCCAGAGGGTTCCAGGAAGTTAAGGTTCCCAGATTACGTGACAATGGCCCAGAATGGTGGTAAGGTTGTCAGCCTTACGCACCGGCCGCCTTTACCCCAGGAAATACTCCTGGTACTCATTTCTGTTAGAGGCTGAGTCGACCCCATGGCCATAGTGCGATCGAAAGGATTATGTCAATGAAAAATTCCAATTACACTATCTGGAATCGAACCAGCGACCTTCCGATTTGAAGAGCAGCGGCTTAATCACTGTGCTACTGTGGTCCTAATAATAATGTACTTACTAAATATATACGTTGAAGACCTCACCAAGCGGCAAGCAAGTTTAAGTGTTCATTATATCAATACAAATATTACACAGAACGAAGAACAAGTCTCACCTTGCTCGTGCGACTGTGTCATTAGGCGTACGTGTCGGAAGTTTACGCCAGTTTTTAGTAGGTTCCACCGCAGCGATGTAGTTCCTATCTTTTGAAGGCCTATAAAACAAAATACAATACAATAAAAGTGTTCTTATTAGTAATCTCCATAATTTTGAGAACATTTAAGAATTGATGTCGTGGACACGAAATGGGGTGTGAACTTTCTCTGCAGCTAATTGCCGGAAATTGGTTTCATTTCGTACACACGCACATGACAGGTATCCAACAAAACTCGAATTCCGAAAAGAGTTGTGTCTGTATATCATAGCTCGAAGCAGAAAACATGAAACGAAATTGGGAGACGATTACTTATTCTAAACAGAACATGCTACGACTTCCACATGTGTCTCGCTTGACAGCCGTTTTATAATTTCATGCAGTGCGTGCAGTCCTTATGTGTGAGACACGATTCCTTTTCATCTTCCTGCCCCAGCCTTCTGATGTATGATCGACATTTACGACGATAAAGACATCGAATATTTGATGATTTGACGCCGCCAGTCATTCTCTTTGAACTTCAGAGCGGTTTCCTTTGTGCTGTTTTCTACTGCAGGATGGTCACGTTTCCTTACAGCTTTACGTGATAACTGCCTTTCTATTCGTTAAACAGTCCTGACATAACATCATCTTTTGTTGAAAACTCTTTATACTTTAAAGTATGAGAGCATAATTGTTTGTAGAGCGTGAATAGAAAGCAGTGCGTCTCGATGTTATATTCTGAGTCATGTATTTACATATAATCAAATTACAAAATTTAATAAAACATCTCTATATATTTAACATAAATTAATTGTGCCGGTTCCTCGTCAGAGTTCTCATTTTCGAATCCTGAAGATGTCGATTTAGAACGGGAGTCTATTCAGACTTTTCTGCCATTTAAGAAATGGGAAATGCAGGAATGACATAGGAATTCTGGAGATACGAATGCAAGGCGTAAAAATTTTGTCGCGATCTATCGGTTATCGCCTCTACATTTTTGGATCTTCAAGGCTGACTTTTGTAAATAGTATAAAACTCATCATCGAGTAAACACGAGTATTTTGAGTGCGCCTTTTTACTTTAACATTAGAACTGGAGGTTGGAATTACGCTAAATATAAATACACAAGACCCCCCCAACCCCGCAAAAACAGTATTCTGCTGAAACAATTGCAGCAATGCTCCGTGTAGGATGACTTGCTTCGATGAATAATAAGAGACTTCGGCAGCATGGCCAGTTATGTTGTATTGATATTTACGTAGATCTATAAATTCAAACGGGGAAAAAGGAAAAATTTGTACAAAATAATAGGATATGGGTCAGAGGCGTGTTGCTGTAAGCGTGGGAATAGAATTCCGAGTTTCATAATAAGATGAACATTCCTTGCTTAGCTGAGAGATTGTTGGCTTCTCAAGAAGCACTCTACTCTATGTAGCTGGTTAGTCAGATCCTGTCGTCTAAAAAAAATGGCAAGCTGGTTGTGATTTGCAGAGACCTTGGAAAGAATAGGTCGTGACGTATTCTTAAGCTTTGGCTGGCAGTGTAGGTAACGGACAGATGAAAATTTCGAATAAGCACGGCACCCCAAGAGTAAAAAATTGGAGCTAACTGCTTCACCGCAGAATTTTAACTCTTGGACAGAAACGAATATCCCAAATTCCGACCTACACAGGCTACTTTTCTGTGCGTTAATCTCTTCCTGTTTAACTCTTACAGAAATACATTACGTTGTTTTTAACGCATGAATATATTTTTATGCATTCCCGTGTTATTTTATATATGTTTACGGACATGATTCGTAACGACGGAAATTCAAAGATAAATCTTTATCTGCTGGTGTGTTCTGACGATATTTTACGTTGTCAGTATCACATACTGAAATGCAATATGCGACCCTCGTGTGCTCTGTATTGGGTGAGTCATCGCATCATTGTTGTTCAAAACGGCAACTGGACTGCAGACGTCGAAATGTTTTTGTGGGCAATGTTATAGGAATGTATTGATTATTTATGGTATAAGACGTTCCATTTAGGCCTAACGCTAAAATATCTTTTTGCAGCTTAGAGAATTGCGGAATGGTTTAAACTTCCCAGAAGACAAAATCTTACGTAAATTTGCAAATTCAAAACAAAATTGTGGAACAGAAGTTCCAAAAATCTGGAGCACAGTCCATTAATATATGTATAATGAACAAACAAATGTATTTGTTTGTTCATTATACACAAAGTAAAAGTTGCACGGTACAAAGGTTAAAATAATAGTCCTTTAATGTTAAGCGTTTTTTCTAAGGTGTATTGTTGTATTGACGTCATGTGTATCCAACAATAATTCAGTTTAAAAGAATAAGACATTCAGCTTGACCGGTTTTGTATGTTTGACAAACTTCCTAATAAAATACGCTCCTAAATTGAACAGACAACAGTGGTCAGTCAGAACCTCAGTGCCTCGAAGCTCTGTGGCATATGCAAACGGCGCATGATCATTATATTACCTAAGAAAAAGGGTATATATTTCTTAATAATGTATAATTAATACACATAAACATATTCCAACAATATAAAACACTAAGTTTCTGTAGCATATATATTAATTCACGTGGCGTATGATTCAGACATAAATGTAGTCGTCGACAAGTGAACTGGATTATATCGGACACGACTCAGTCATAGTTTGTTTTAAGGTGACTGCTTGAAGCAGTAATGTAATTCATTTTAGTGATATTGCCGTGTGCTAGCCACGTAATAAGAGGTGCAACTAGCTAATGGTGAAAAGTAAACATAAGTGGCAATTGTCCACTATCATTCTTATATCTTTTCCTTGCGTATGTGTTGGGCGGAGGGGGGAGGTTTGTCCGAATGAACTGAATTATCTATATAGCACGTGTGTACATCTTAGTTAAGTATGTCTGAA
>Ga0123354_10008559_pt1 | contig 15572 bp, 9 predicted proteins | sample TergutLab28metaG_2_FD_97872 | JGI IMG/M metagenome (GOLD analysis project Ga0123354, IMG submission 97872) | Labiotermes labralis P4 segment gut microbial communities from Petit-Saut dam, French Guiana - Lab288 P4 | ecosystem: Host-associated > Arthropoda: Insects > Digestive system > Gut ...
TGTTGTGAATTCTTAACTTTGTTTCTTTGTTCATTTGTTTTCCAAAATGTCTCCGTATAGCTCCGTTTATTTTGTTGTATGTTTGCAATTTATCTTCTAAATCACTTCCGTATTCTGATATGCCATACCCCAAGTATTTAAAATCTGTTACTTGTTCATGTTTTCCATTATTCACAAAAGACTTGATGGTTTCTGTGTACATTTGGTAATAAGAGTGTAACTGAAACTGTAAAAGCTTTTATTTGGACATTGTTTTGTGTTAATTTGTCATGTACTGTTGTTGTAGGTGATGCAGATGATATCTACAGTGCTCTGAAGAATGCATCAATAGAACTAGGGCATTTCTCAGTATATCACAAGGAGGAAATACTTGATCGTTGGCACTATAAGAATAATCGGCGTGCACCGCCCATCTTGGTTTTGGCAGATGAGTCCTATGTTTTTGATGATGTGTATCAGATTGCTGAAATCCGTGAAAGGCTGAAGAATGAAACATGTAAGTTTCAGTTATGTATACCCATCCACTTTGTTTGACATTTCATAGTTCACATAGCAGTACCTACACAACAGTACGTAACATGTCTTTCAGCAGTTCAGTGCATATTTCTTTGTTAGAAATTGAAATGCATCATGGGAAGTAACATATACATGTTCTTAATAGCATTAATAAAAAAAAAGAAAAAGGAAAGGAATACGTAAATGAGGGTGGAGAAAATTGTGTTATGAGGAGATCCATGATTTGTGCTGTGACCATATATTATCAGGGTGATAAAATTGAGGATGATGAAATGGGAGGGTTGTGAAATTCATAAAGAATTTTAGTTTAAAAACATACAGGAAAGAGACTACCTGGGAGACCTAGGCATGAGGGAGGATGCATCGGCTGGCCACTTTGTAGCAGCACGCACTACAGTATGCAATGTGTTCATTAAACTAATAAAACATGCAGTCTATGTGAAAGAATGTTTGTGTATTATCAGTGCTTATCTATCAGAATGTATAGCAGTGTTTGAAAGAGTAGTATCTTGAAAGAAACTTCCTTACACATAAACAAGCTGGCTGTCAAAATGCTGGAGAAGGTGAAGAAACCTGTCTGTTTATAACTACTGGGCCCTGTTTTGCTGTGCAGATTATTTCTATAAGTGTTTTTCTTGTTGTTCGTCATGTTGGCATTCAGTGGATCCTTTATGTATTCACATGTTCCAGTGTCAAATTATAAGTTTCAAAATCTTTCTGGACCCACTGCCATAAATTACCCCTATACACACCATGTAGGAATGTAGGGGGAGTGGAGATAGACCTGCACACATTCTTAACCTTGGCTATCTGTGGAGGTGAGTGATCAGCCTCATACTCCAGCTGCTTTCCCCCCAGGTATAGGGCTGGTAGCCATCAGATAAGAGGCTGGGTGGGCCACAGAGACAGTCTGAACATTTTGGAGAAGAGATAAATCGTATATCCTTGATGGGACTCAAATCCCAGATCGTCCAGCCCCTAGCCTAGTTACTATACTGACTGTGCTATCTTGGCTTCCTGACCCATTACCACTACAACAAAAAAAAAAGGGAACATACAAACTACAATAAGTGAATGAAAATTAATCAGTCTGATTATAATATACTGTGATGTTAACGTCTTTGTATTTATAGTTCCAGAAAATGCAACATATGGTGTACATGGATATGACAATAAAGAAATGAATATGTATCCATATTTCATTGCATTTGGGCCACAGATTAAGAAGCAACACAAGATTGATCCGTTTGATAATGTGGACCTGTATTCCTTATTCTGTTATATGCTACATCTGAAACCAGGCATCACAGATGGGACTCTTGACAATGTAAAATCATTGCTAGCAAATGAACCAGATACTTCATTACCATACATAAGTAAGTAACATCTGCTGGGTATTTAATTTTTTGGTTGTTTAAGTAAGCTGTGTCAGCTTCAGATGTTATATGGGGTCAGATGTGGTAAATTATTATGTGCTGTGATTAGGTGAAGTTTTGGGAAGTGGTGACCTCATTCACAGTATTGTCTTGGTGTTTACCTGAAGAAACCAAAGAAAATGGTGAAAGCCTTAATAGGTATTAACAGTGACATAGTTGAGATTTGGGCTGAGAATTTCATAAATACAAGTCTAATGCAGGAGTACACAAATCTGGGACTTTACTGTGGTTCCTGTATAACTGATAACAGTTCCTGGTGATAACCATTCATAGCTGTTACAGTTGTAAAGATATTGGAATGCTAGAAATATGACCTTGTTGTGTTTTTTGTACATAATTCATGTAAACGTCATGCTTAATAGTGGGGTCTGTATAGCGACTTCCTACGGGCTGGACGGTCCGGGGATCAAATCTCCGTCAGGGTGAGATTTTCTGCACCCATCCAGACTGGCCCGAGGGCCTACCCACACTCCTACAGAATGGGGTCTGGGTCTCTTTCCTGAGGTAAAACAACCAAGGCATGGCATTGACCACCCACCCCCTATCTGGCACTGAGTTTAAAGAAAGAGTAGTGGTATGTCCCTATTCCCCCTCAAAGCCTTCATGGCATGTTCTAGGTTGAATGATACCTGTACCAAGCATTGTGCTGGAGTGGGCACTTGAGCTTTATGTTGAAGGGATTCCAATTTCAAATATTGGAGAATGCATCAGATGTATTGACTGAAGGCTTTCATTATTTTCATTTCCTTCAAGCAGATCCCAAGACGGTACCTCCAGTTAGGCCTCAACAGCGTCCGTCCATATCCTTTTCAGTGCATTAGACACCCATCATGCCACTGTTCATCACTGTGTAATCTGAGCTATTTGCAATTTTTGTTAAACAAACTAAGAATAAGCAAAAATGAAGGTACCATTTCATTAATACATTGAACCTAATGGCAGCACTGTGATAAATACCCTACAAGAGTATTTGCCAATCGCATGTGTGTGTGTGTGTTTATATGTCAGTTAACGTTTCTTAAAGGCCTGTATACGTGCATTTGCATACACAAAAACAAGTAGGAAAACACCCCAAGAAATTGATTTTATGTATTTAGGCAACAAGGAAATTTGCATAATTTTTAAGACATGGTGAATGATCTCTGCTTTATTCTCCACAAAATGCTGTTTGTTTCATAATTTTACCTTTTTCTGTTCAAATAATAAATTTTGCTTCATCCATATGCTAAAATTTAAATGTACATCCTGGTAGGATAAAGGTGAAAGCAGTGGTATCATATTGTAGTCATCATGAAGATTATTTTATAGTAACAGTAGTGGAATCAATGGAAGAATGTGACAGTTCTCATCTCTGACTATAGTTTCCACAGTTAACCCTATCACTGATTCACTGTTGTGATTTTACCGAATATTTTTTGCTCTGAGCATGAAACATTTGTGGAAACAAGACAGATATAATAATCATAGAGGTACTATTCTGTGGCAAAGAGGGAATTTTATTCTCATTATTTACTGTTTGGTCTAGTTTATATTCATTTTTCCTCTACATGCTACCTAAACATTTGTAATACTGTAGTGTAATGAGGGAATTAACAGTGTTAATACGTGATCAAGAGGTAACCGACTGCAATTAGCAGTAGTGCTGCTATTAGCGATCTAGTCCACACAAAACGCCTGAACACCATACATTCGTTTATTATTATTATTTTCTGGTACATGTTTCGGTCGTTCATTCGACCATCAACAGTTAGAAAAATACAAGTACATAAAGGAAAACTGTGCTGTAGAGGAGACATTATTGCTAATTGCAGCATGCATGCTGGTGCTGTTTTTTGCTATTATCAGTAACCAAGACTTTCATGTGGTTTCTGTAAAAACAAATAACAGAAATCCTTATGAAGAGATAATGTCATTTCTAGTTTAGTTAGACATAGGTGAGATAACCCAAATGCATTGTGATTTTCATTAATATCCTACAGTTGGTGGCGTTGTAGTGGCAGCCTTGTCCATCACTGCTGCAGCAATTCTGACTCTGTGCTTACTGCGACACAGACAGAAGAAAACTGACCCATTGGGCCAGTCATACCGGTAAGAAATAGATCCATCCACTTATATATTAATTCTTGCTAAGTGGATTTATTTTTTAAAGTCATAGATTAACAACCCTTAAATTTGAGGTGAAGAGAGAGAAACCAACAAGATCCAACTAATCTGATGTTTATTATCAAACTTCTATCGCAACATGTTTCAGGCATCATTATGCCCATCTTCAGGAGAACAAGACTGTGTACTGCCGCATATGCTGTTCTGCACTGGTCGTGCTGGCTGTGGTTGTGTGGATCTGGGACGCGAGCTGTGTGCACTGTATGAAAGTTACTGTTTGAACAGTAACTTTCATACAGTGCACACAGCTCGCGTCCCAGCTGCATGCAACCACAGCCAGCACAACCAGTGCAGAACACCATATGCGGCAGTACACAGTCTTGTTCTCCTGAAGATGGGCATAATGATGCACAAAACATGTTGAGATAGAAGTTTGATAATAAATATCATATTAGTTGCATCTTGTTGGTTTCTCTCTCTTCAACCTATGTTCATGATGCACCGTCACAAGAACCTAAAACCCTTAAATTCTTTGTCAGTTGCCACATGGTGTTTCTAAAGCTGGCTGTTGATTATGTAACACATGCTAGTGATATCTGGTCTGAATTCAGTGCACTTGCCAAAAGAAATTTATCAGTAAATTGTGATTAAAGTATACTTGTTTCTTGTGGAGATGGGGTTCTTTGTAGGTACATCTGTGTCCTTGTCATAAAGGGTTAAAATATTGTGCTTTGGTTTTGAAGTAGCCCATGGTTTTTTAAGTATTCTGTGAACATCCAAGTCACATTTGTGTGAATGTTTGTTGAAGTCTGATACTAATTTTTTTGTGTCCAGTGCTTTGATGTGAGCTTAAGGCTACAGTAGTATGGCATTAACAAATTAGTGGAAAGAATGCAAACATGTACACATGTAATGTGTTCACACACAAAAACACATGTGTACACTGCTGTCTCCATAGGAAGAATGCCATTATCATCATCTCATTTTCATTTTATATTTCAACAGAAATAATTACCAGTTTAATGCACTGCAGTAATAACCTCTTGATAGTACCCTAAAACAGAAGTGTATTTGTCGAGTTGCTAACACTGAAGGTTTTCCATTTTATTGGTACTTTACATTTTTATTGACTACTGCTCTTGAAACATGCTTATACAAAATCTAGTACTCTCAACCTGGATATCAAATGTTGCTGTTTAATTTTGAGGTTTCACACTAGTTGGTAAGTTAAGAAGTGTTTAGGGTGTCTCTGTTATTCCTTAACCCAGCAAGTTCTCTGTTTTCTTGTCACATTTCATTCGTTTTTACTTTACCACAAATTTAATTTGTCATTACTTTGGTCTGTTTGATGTTTTTAGTAATAACATAACCGTATTCTGCTTTTCGTTGGTTCATGTACAGAACGTGAACCGTGACGTCACGTGTTTGTTCCACAGGACACTTAACAACTCGGATCCAGACCGGACACAGAATGAAATGGAAGCTCAGCATCTCCTAGATAACAATGATACTGAAGATTAACAGAAGTATTCATGAATATATTATGTGACACACATTTAGCAGATACATAGCCAGAATGTTCCTTAAGAATTTATGTTATTGATCTAATGCATTGTTCTACTTAATGTTCTATTATTGTGTAAAGTGTGGCATAAATGCATGTTACATGATTGCCTTTTGCTTATGTAACAATTCTGTATGAACTGCAGAGATTTGTTTAGAATTGAGAGAGTAATGTGTGTACTGAGATTTTTATAGCTTGTGGCTTGGTATGTGTAAGTTTGCTATTGTTGCAGGGGAACCTGCTACACACTTCTTCAGGGTAGAAAGTAAGGTTTCTTCCCTGAAGAAAGAGGTAGCAGTCTTTCAGAGTTAGTTAATGGATATGTACAATCCCAGAAGTTGGTGTTTTCACAAAATAGATTATTTTATGTCAAATCATTTTAATATTGAAAGTAGTCATAGTTATATCGTCAGTCATAGTTATGTCTTTATTTAAGATACTGCACAACATGCAGTTGGAAAATCTGAGAAAACCCACAACAGATCTCACCCATAATAGCAATCAGCATTCAGTCAAGATTTGTATTGAAAACAAATAGTATTAATGTACTGTCTGTGACGATATGCAGAGTGTTGTAATGATTGGTAATGGTCAGTCATTTGACCAGTTGCATGAAAGCCTCATATACATGTCTGTTTGGAAAGGGCTGTGACTTTAGAATTAGGGAGTGATTGTTTTGTATTACTTGTATGCTGTGATAATTTTTGAGAAATCTGTAAATAATGAAAAATATATGTAATAGATTTATGGCTGTTGCATAAATTATGTTTTATGTTAAACATTACTACAGATCTTCAGAATTATACTGCTCAGGAGTAAAGACAACTGCTAATTGCTTATAATGTGCTGTCTCTGTAATATATTCACATTGTATATAATGATCTGCTTAATGCATAAAAGCATGGCTTTATTCATGTACGAAAGTATTGTTACATTTTCCACAAATGTATATGTATTACACAGTGCTTTTATAGTACTTCACCTGCTTCAGATGAGCGAGTATAATGATAGATTTTATTTTTTTGATACATGCATTAAATTGTACTGCCCAAGGCAGGTCAGAGAGTAGGGATAGAAGCATGATAAAGTGATAGCAGCATGATGCACTACTAAAGAACCCCACTTAACAGCCTTCCTGCCCCCAATCTGGGGGGAATATAGGGAAGTACAGTGTGGGGGAGGGAGCCTAACAGCTCAATGGACATTTGTAAAGTTTTGATGAGTGGATCTGCTGTATGTCATCGTTATAGTTAGTGGAAAAAATTTGGCATTCAGCCTCTTAAGTACTATGAATGATGCATGTGTAACATAATCTAAGCATAATATTGGTGGATCACTTGTTTTGTTTTTGATTCATTTTGTTTTGTTTTTTGGGTCTTTTTTTTGTTTCTTTCTAAATGTCTGTCATGTTCCGTTTTTTTCAAAGTTTCATAGTGAGCATAACAAAATAATGGGTTCTGTATTGCTGTCCTTTGGTATTGTTTTTGTATGTCTTTAAGAATGTGTGGAGCTATAGTTCCGTGCCCCCCGTATGCCTTCATAGCATGCACAGGGACAGCTTTGCCTAAGATGTAAGACGCAGCTGTGATTTCTAAACATCTGTCCTATGGCACATCCTTTCTAGTCTTTGAAGCAACACAACAGTTGCTCTTGTAACATCACATGTTTTTATTATGTATATTTTCTTAGTGCATAATTTCTTCTCGGTTATTTACAGTGCACGGACTCATATTAAGTTCAGGTGGGTGAATACAGTTTGAAGTTTGCTTACGTCCATTTACAAAAGCGTGGCTTCCATTTTCAAAGGAAATACAAGGGCAATTCCAAAATCAACCTCTGATTGGCTGGTTAAAAAAATACAAAACACAGAACAAAACTTTATTATACGGAACAGTTACATACAAAACTGCATTAATTCTCCACATAGTTGCCATCCACATTAAGGCACTTGTCGTGCCATGACACTAGTTTTTGTAGTCCCTCGTCAAAGAACGGTGCCACCAAGTTATGCAGCCAGTTGTTGACTCCATCCATGAGTTCTTCGATGGTGTGGAAGCGCTGGGTATCCAACCAGACCTTCATCTTGGTGAAGAGATGGTAATCGCTTGGCGCCAGGTCCGGACTGTAAGGAGGGTGGTCAAAAATCTCCCAGCTGAAGAGCTTGATTAAAGCATTTGTGTGGAGCCGCACTTGGTCATGTAGGAGAATGACGCATTTAGTGAGCATCCCGTGCCGTTTTTTTTGGATCAACCTTCGAAGCTTATTCAGCGTTTCACAATAAACCTCTGATGTTATTGTGGTCCCTGGTGCCATGAATTCTGTCAACACAATTCCCTTACAGTCACAGAATAAGTACCTCACAGCTGACGGGAGCGGCTATGATAGTGTCCATGTTTCATCAGTGATTACTCCCACACTATGCAGTGAAAATGTATGAGGGTAGGCATTCATCGATAGCAAACCTTACTTGTTACTACTGAGCATGCGCTTTGGCGCTATGACAATGCGTTTCTTTTTACTAACCAATCGGAGGTTGGTTTTGGAATTGCCCACGTATAATTTTCTAAGATCTGATCATTTCATATTCAGTTTTTCTGTAACTGAAGTCTTTATAAACAAACAAAAGATATTAACATTTCCTTACAATAGTCATGCTAAAAGTCTTGTACTGCTGTCCTAAATTGCCCATCAGGAGGACCTCCCAGTGCAGAGTCTCAAATTTTCATGTTGCATTTTACTGCTAAATAAATTCTAATGATGCTTAACACAGCTCCCCTGAGGACCCCACAATCTTGAGTTGTTACTTGAGTACAAGAATCATTTGTAATGGTTTAATCCATTTGGTGTCCATGGAACAGAGAAATATTTTAGTATATACAGTGGACTTTCTGTGTACTTGTTGGTATATTACATAGAAATAAGTATGTTTGCAACGTGATTTTTTCTTAATACACCTTGTGCATTAAGAAAGGCCTGTTATCCTGAAATTCCATTTCCATTTATATTGTGTTTTAATCAAATATGTCTTTGTGAAGTTGAGTTTTCAGTACAAATAAATGAGTTCCAAACATGGTCGGGTTTGTGTATGAACTGCAGGATCAGTATTAAGTTCCCATATATTATGAGAAACTGATACCTAGTTTATTTTTAAGATGGACTTTAATCTCTTTCCTGAGAAGTTGGTTGAACATACAGTTGGACATTTATGTAGGTATTCACTATTAAATAACTTTTTCATAGTTATCATACCACTTTGGCTTGTGACCATGCAGCTGGAGAGTGAAATATTAAACCAACCAGCAAATATTGCTATTGTAGTGACTGATTGCAACACGTTTTGTCCTTGAAATGCCAGAACTCATTCTCTGATTACATACTGTAATCCAAGCAGTTGATATGTGCATGAGATAAGTACAGTGTACCAAACAGTCAGTTGTGCATAATGTCAGCGACTTCACCAATAGGTCTTATTTTCGTGTCCTTTCTTGTCCTAACGAAATTTACAGATGGGGTATCAAGACATCCACTACTTCTGATTGTGTCTTTTGATGGGTTTCGTCATGATTTCTTTATGAAATGCGCAACTCCAGGTTTAGATAGGTTCAAATCAGATGGTGCGCATGCGCCATATGTGCGCAATGTGTTTCCAACTAAAACATTCCCCAACCATCATTCCATTGCTACAGGCTTGTTTCCAGAATCTCATGGAGTTCTTGGAAATGAAGTGTATGACCTTACCCTGAAGAAGGTGCTAGCATTTGGTCCAGAAATGTATAATGTGCAAGGTATCACGCCAATCTGGGTAAGTGAATGTCTCCATACCCTTTTATTGGATATATGCAGTTTTGTATTATGCTTGTATGTTGTATGAAACAAGCTAATAAGTTAAAGTTTTGTGACTTATGTATGCTGTGTTTGGAAATAATTAAAGTAGAAGCCTTTTGAACCTTGCAGTGACTCTGGGTTTTCAGTTACAACTACTGCCCAGAACAGAGGGGTTTTAAATTTGTAGTACCTGTAAATGCTTTATGGCTGTAGGGTGAATGGAGGCTAGCAGTCTATGTGCAATATAAGGTCTGTACAGTGCACTGAGGCCAGCATTACATAGTTAATTGTATGTACATATTTTGGTGCTTATTTAGAAAGCCTTTCATATTTTTTGGTCTTTGTTAGTTTTGTGTTCTGCCCCCTTTGTTTTTAATTCGGTAAAGTGCACAGTTACATATGGGGACCGCGGTAGCACAGTGGTTAAGGTGCTGCGCTACAAATCAGAAGGCCGCTGGTTCGATCCCAGCTGGTGTCAGTGGATTTTTCATTGACATAAAAGATCCTTCCGATCGCACTATGGCCCTGGGGTCGACTCAGCCTCTAACAGAAATGAGTACCAGGAGTATTTCCTGGGGGTAAAAGTGGCCGGTGCATAAGGCTGACAGCCTACCACCATCCAGTGCCGTTGTCACGAAATCTGGGAGCCTTAACTTCCTAGAACCCTCTGGGCCTGTCCAGGCCTGTAATGGGATGGCTTTACCTTTTTACACAGCTATATATATATATATATATATATGTACACACACACGCAATTCTCGGACAAGTTTCAAAGGATGGAACAGTTAGTGATACCTGTATTATATTTTATGTATACATTTTCTGTGTGATTCATTTCTTATAATTTAACAATCCTTTATCAGGTTTGCAGATGAACTGTGTGTACCTCCCCTTTGTTCACTGTCACATTTCGCTTTTTGCAAAGAATATATAACAAGTTGCGAGCAGTTACGCATAGCATAAAAACTGTGGCGCTTTTGCACTGTAGTTGTATCAAGATTTTGAGATTATGAATGCTAACTTTTGATTCTCATAAGCATGAAATATATGTGTACTGTTTGAAGCAAAGATCGAATGAATACAAGTATTTTGATAAATGTGCCTTTCCACTTTTCACGCAGTGAACATATAGCAGTTGAAATTATATTCACTGTAAATAAGTAAATAAATAAATAACTGTAACTGTGACAAACTCTTTGTTTTATAAAACAAACGTTAAATTGACATGCAGCTGTATGTTGTTAATTGATACTGACTCCAACTGGCAAAAAGTCAGACCTGATTTCCATAACAAATTAATGAATGAATGTACAGTCAATATTGATGCTTCATTCATCATTGTTACACACACACACACATTACAAGAAAATTTAATATGTATATGTTTATGTATGTATAGGCCTTAAGCACCATATTTAATTTGTCCTTCAGAACTACAATAGAAGAATACAGCACACTTTATTAGCACAGTATGTACAGAGTCGTGTCTTTTCTCTTTCCCATGAGAAGTCTGTGCTGTGTGCCATTTTGTGTTCATTTTAATAGTGCATTCTATTCCTTTGAAATCTTATCCAGCAGAAATAGTACAGAAAAATATTTTATTGTCCAACTTATGCACAATTAAAAACACTTAGATACAATTCTTCTTCTTATAAAGTGCTACAACCTATATAAGGTTCTGGCTTGCTTAACTACTTTCTTCCAACTGTCTCTATTCTGTACTACTTTCTTCCAATTGTGTATGTTCATGCACTTTATATCTTCCAAAACTTCATCTTCCCAACGTGTTTTAGGTCTTCCAATTGGTCTTTTAGACATGGGTTTCCATCTCTTGATCTGCACATTATTATCTTTGGCCATGCATTCAACATGGCCTAGCAAGTTTAGTCTTTGTTTTTTAATAAACCCAATTATATTTTGTCCTTTTAATATATTGTTGATTTCTTGATTAGTTTTACTTCTCCAGTAGCCATCATCTGTTCTAGTAGGACCAAATATTTTCCTCATGTTCCTTCTTTCAAAAATCGTAAGTTTATTTATCACATTTTTTTTAAGTACCCATGTTTCGGAAGCACAAGTTACTGTTGGGTTAATTAATGTGTTATAAATTTGTAGTTTGACGTTTCGGGATATTAATTTTGATGTGAATAATTTTTATGAACATGTTATGCCCTATTTCCTGCTGTTATTCTTTCTTTAAAATCCTCCTCAATGGAGTTGTCAGTATTCACCATTGTTCCTAAGTATTTCAATGAATTTACTTGTACTTAGATACAATTAAAATTATAAAATATTTAAAAGTGCTCCAACATGTTTCGGATCACAGAGGATCCATCATCAGGGAGCCTTGTACAGTACTTGGCAAAAATTACAAGAATGGTTCTATCGTGTCCATTGATATGATCGTGGTCGGTGTTATGGCAGCATATTGTAACCCTTTCTAGACAGTGAACTACACACATGCACAATGGGTCAGAATATGCTGCCATAACACCGACCTTGTCCATGCCAACAGACATGATTGAATCATTCTTGTAATTTTAGCCAAGCACTGTACAAGGCTCCCTGATGATGGATCCTCTGTGATCCGAAACATGTTGGAGCACTTTTATATATTTTATAATTTTAATTGTATCTAAGTGTTTTTAATTGTGCGCAAGTTGGATAGTAAAATATTAGTATGTTGATGATGCACGGTGCAAATATGAAGAGTACATAAAACATACATAAAGTTTGTTCTGTTGTCTACAGCTGTGGTGCACAAAATATTTTTCACTCCATTAAACATTTAGTGAAAAATATGGAGAAATGAATTTGGGCCTTTATGTGAAGTGTCCTTTATTTTTGCCTGATTTTTACCAAAATTGAAATGGTCCTACTATTTGTTCATAAATTCTGTTATATTAAATGTCACACAATGACATACACCAGCACAAGTGATCTTGAGCCTAGACAGTACATGGCCCAAATGGATCATTTTGAAATTTAGATTTGGCGCATGTCATTTTCACAATCAACAGGGAAAATGTTTTTATTAAAATTGAAAACAGCATTTATAATATACCAGACATTTAATAAAAACTCAAAATGTGTAATAAATATGGAATTCCAAGCTTTATTGCACTGTTATCTGTACTGACATATAAATTGCAATCCATGGTAGCAAACATTATTTGATCTTAGTTACATTCTGTAGTTTGAATGAAATCAATTAATAAGGTGAAGGTAAATCAGTCCCGTTACAGACCTGGAGGGGCCCAGAGGGTTCCAGGAAGTTAAGGTTCCCAGATTTTGTGACAACGGCACAGGATAGTGGTAGGTTGTCAGCCTTACGCACCGGCCGCCTTTACCCCCCAGGAAATTCTCCTGGTACTCATTTCTGTTAGAGGTTGAGTCGACCCCAGGGCCATAGTGCGATCGGAAGGATTTTATGTCAATGAAGAATAAATCAATGGTAAGACCGTGTAAAAACTGGTGAACTATGTGGATTCCACAGCCCACATATTTGGGGCCCCTGTTATGTGCATATAGACAGATGGACAGTAGAATTTAAGTATGTGCCCCACATGGATGTGAATGTTGCTAAATATGGTGTACTCTTAGAATCTGTTTGTCTTGTAGGTTTACAATAGACCACCTCTGAACATGGGTACACAGATTTTCCCAAAATTTGTAAGCCATCTCAAAAATTCTAGGTGCCTGGAAGGTAACGTGAAGCAGTGCATGATGTCAGGCTTCCGCTGCGAAGTAGCTGAGAACTGCGCTCTTCTGGGTTATTACGCAGCAAGCAGTGATAATTTCTTACCAATGTTTTGGTACAACCTATCAATGCCATCCTCAGGGTTCAAGAATCCAGAAGAAAGCCTGTAGCCCCAATTTATAGTTTATATAGGGAAGAGATGGGCAGTGAAAAGTCTCAGTAATGTAGTGTAAGCCAGGAGGGTTGATACAAGGGGTTGGGATGGAGGGGGGGAGTGTGGCAGTCAGTGCAGCTTGGAGAGAGATGCTCCATGATAGAAGAAATTCTAACCAATGTGACAGCAAGACATAGGAGAACACACACATGAAGCAATTCCATACTGTGGACCCAGCTATCGTCATACAGAATTTAGTTGCCTGGTCGACCTGGCATCTTGGATGTGTGAATGTCTACTTTAGAACATTCTAGAAAGTTGTGATGTGAATGGATAAACACACAGATGAAAAAAATTAATTTTTTGTTTCTTAGAATATGCAAGTTTGTTCCCCTGCAACAAAATAATGCTCCAGAAAGAAATAAATCAGATATATCACCATGTAGTTTACTAAACCAAGTAGACATCACTGTGAAATGTTTGCCATAAGCAGAGTATGTAAGAGAGTGGAACATTCTTAATAGCATGAGCAAAATATGAATAGATGTCCTGGTATGTTTACAAGGTCAGTCACTAATTGTAAACATCTGATAATAGTCTTTATTTCCTACAGACTCTGAATCAGTTAGCTGCGCAGGATCGTTACAGTGGTGTCATGATGTGGCCAGGCGGTGGCTTCAGTTACCGTGGCATTGTGCCTAAGTTCCATTATGCATGGAACATCAGCACGTCATGGGAAACAAGAGTGGATTTGGTTATGGAATGGTTTGTACATTTGCCTTCACTGACATGTGTTTAGCCTTGTTTTCTTGTATGAACCGAATCGTTTGTTTGCCTGACTGTACTGAAGATATTTTTAAAAGTCAAAAACATTCAAGGGGGGTTTATGTAATACAATTTGGGCCAAAAACCGCTTACACAGTGTGAGGAAACACTTGGAAGTTTATCTAGTTTGTTCTTTGCTTGCATCATCTATAATGCCATCCCATGAGTTCTCTCTTGCTTTTCAAACTCTTCTCTGAATCCTCTCTTTTTTTTTTGTTTTCCATGATTTTATATAAATTCTCTCTGTCACTAATTCCCATTTAACATCTTGCATTCTGCCCCAGTCTTATTGCTCCTCTGGTCTCTTCTGTGCCATGATCTGTCATTTTGTTTTGTTCACCTTGTAACCTTAATTTCATTGTAGATATTTGGCAGGTAATGCCATTAACAGATACCTGTTACATACAAATTGAATTATAGTAGGTTTTGAATAGTATACTGTGTTCCAGTAACTGTATTATGCTAGCCAAACGGCTAAAGGAGCTACCAAACAATGAAATCTGAAGTGATCACCCTTATTTCCACAGAATAGAACTCATATTTCAGTAACTGCTCGTCTGTTGTCAAAGATTGATGTTCGAATGTTATTTAGTATAACCTGGATCAGTACACAATACAATGTTTTTATACATACTTGCTAGAAAAGCTAGTTTCCTGTAGAAACAGAAAATTGGTGCAGAGAACACTAAACATGTAGTTGGCACCATGAAGTAAAACAGAAATTATTATTGTTGTTGTTGTTGTTATTATTAGATATGTATGTCTCCTGTCACAGGCATTTCTTCCTGGTACTTCTCTTGAACCAGCGGTGATCCCCAACACTCAGGCTTCAAGCTTCACACTGCGGTACTTTCCGTATTATGTGTGATGTTCCAAGTACAGCTGTCTTTCGTAGTGAATCTATCGAATGTTTTCCTGGTATAGTTTCCATATTTTTCCTTAAGCTTCTCGTTACTATTCCAGTGGCTCCAGTTATTACTGGTACAATCGTACATTTCAGGTTCCACATTCGCTGTATCTCTATACATAAACTCTTGTATTTTAACTTCTTTTCCATTTCCTTTTGCACATCATTTCTGTCTGCAGGTATTGCCACATCTATCAGTGTGCTTTTTTTCTCTTGTTTGTTTTTAATTATTATATCTGGCCTATTTGCTGTAACTTCTCTGTCTGTGTGTACTGCTTGATTTTATTATTATTGTTGTTATCATCATCGAATTTCTCACTTCTCAGCTTTGGTGGGAAATATTCACCTATCCTGGGATGTAGTAATCAACAGGATTGTGTTGTAAAGATGGTGGACACCTTAGTAGAGAGTGATTTTATTCCCAAGTGTTCAGTCGAAAAAGTAAGAAAAAATGACACAAGTGACTGTGAATTATGCTTGAATATGAAAAGGGAACTACAAATAATGCAAGAAGAATTAAGCTCAGCCAGACTAATAATTAA
>Ga0123354_10008560_pt1 | contig 15571 bp, 10 predicted proteins | sample TergutLab28metaG_2_FD_97872 | JGI IMG/M metagenome (GOLD analysis project Ga0123354, IMG submission 97872) | Labiotermes labralis P4 segment gut microbial communities from Petit-Saut dam, French Guiana - Lab288 P4 | ecosystem: Host-associated > Arthropoda: Insects > Digestive system > Gut ...
AATAAATACCGGTATTAGAAACAGTACGTACACGTAATATCTCTTTCTTATCAACAATTTTGCGGTTGTACATTCAAATAGCTCTATCTCGGAAACCGTTCGGAATAGGACACATGTTCATATGAACATTTTTGCTTACAATGACCGATACTATGACCTCCCAGAATATTGACCTTTCCTCCTGGGACACCCTGTATATATATATATATATATATATTTATATATTTTATATATATACACACATGCAAACATACATACATACACATATACATATATAAACACATACATGCATATATATACATATATATAAATATACACACATACGTACACGCATACATACATACATACATATATACATGCTTACATACACGCATACATGCATATATAATACGTACATGAAACATATATACACACATACACATAATACGTACTTATACGTACACGCACACATGCATACACACATATATACATATATACACGCATAAATGCATGCAGGCATACATACATAATACATACATTCATACATAAACGCATACATACATGCATGGATACATACGTAATATATACATACATGCATACATACATGCATACATACGTACATATGTACATACATGCATGCATACATATATACATACATACATAATACATACATACGTACATATGTACATACATGCATGCATACATATATACATACATACCTGCATACATATATACATACATGCATATATACATACTTACATACATACATAATACATACATATATACACACATACATACATACATACATGCATGCATGCATCCATAAAACTTATACGTATATACATACATACATAATTAATGCATACATGAATACATACATCCATGCATGCATACATATATGCATGCATCCATAAAACATATATACGTATATACATACATACATAATTAATGCATACATACGTACATACATACATACACATACGTACATATATATATACATACATAAATAATACATAGTACATACATACACATACATATGTAATACATACATGCATCCATTAAACATATATACGAATACACATACATAATTAATGCGTAAATGCATGCATACGTACATACACATACATACATACACAGTAGATACCGCCAAAGAAAGACCTTTTTTTTTTGTCCTGGCATTCATGTGGTTTTTACCCCCTCCGTCCAGACTTAGATTAAGGTCTTTGTTTTATCTAACAAATATCTTTTGTCACTTCCGTGCGGGAGGTCAGTCGGGAAAGAGAGCTGCGTTAATACGATAAACGAGCCGAAAGGAAGCTTCACAGTTAGTAGACAGGTCATGTAATTTCATTTGCTCCGTGTTCTGCCTTGCGACATGTCCACAGCCTCATCCAAAGCTAGTTTTTCACACAGTGCGGTCTAGTGCTTCGTCTTTCAATTTGCAGTATTCTCTCTTTCCTTAACGCAATTCAGTAGCTGCTTACATCTTCTTCCTCGTCTTTCCATCACTTCTATCCTACCCAAGATGTGACCAGTCCAGTTAGCCTGTCTTCTTTTTATTGTTTGTTATGATATTGCTTTGCTCTTGACTCTTTGTAAAACGTTTTCATTTCTCCGTCCAACTCATCTTCTCCAGCCTTCTCCAGCATCACATTTCACATCCACCCTCTGAAGCGCTCACTTTCCAGCTCCGTACCAACTATATTCCGCATGTAGCACTTCACTACTTTCGTACTTCGCCTGAAGTCCAGTTTGCCGGTGAGAACATTCTTTTTCTTGGTGGATGCTGCTTCTGCCATGACAGCATCACAACTCTTTATTTAATTTCACGTCACGTGACACCCTTGTACTTTTGGCGGTAATAAAAATATGTTCTCCCAAACTTTTGTTTTAACATGCAAAATCTGCGTACCTTATACATTAAGTGGAGGTAAATCGAAAGGTTGTGGCTATGTAGGGTGAGAAGTGAGAACATATTTTAGGTTAGTGCAGCGGTATTATATTGTAGTCAGGTTTTTGTTTGAGGTTAAACATCCAACTGGACAGTCTGTCATGTGATTATTACGTGAATGAACAATCTGCACACCTAAGTAATCATCGTTTAATGCAGCAAGCTTCGATCCCTGATGATGACGATCTTTTAAAGGTCGAAACATGCTGCATTACACGATATACACTTGGTTGCGCTGATTGTTTACCCAATAAGTAGTCAGATTAAACAAGCGACTGCTATATACTAGGAAAAAATACTGAGTCAACGTTTTTCCAATAAAGAAAAGTTGCTATATACTGAAAGAACGGGTTTGTTTGTTTGTTTGTTTGCTTGTTTATATGTTTGTGATATTTAACGACGCTGTCAAATGTTACGAATCAATACGCCTGGAACACTGGTGGAATGGTACTGCCAGGGGAAAGCCGAAGTACTCGGAGAAAAACCTGTCCAATTGCCAATTTGCCAGCCTCAATTTGAACAAGGACTGGCCGGATACTAAACCCGGTCCTCAGCGCCACAAGACATGGCTCCGCCGCTGCTGACGTGTCGGTACGTATTTCAGTTAATACGCATATACACCGTCCTTCTTCCGGGAGCCAGCCTTATCTCCACGTCCGCACGTCCGCCGCTAGCGTTCCTTAACCCTGAACACATCGCGTGACTCACCGGATCTTTAGATGCATTCCCGATGATGTACAACGCATTTTCCACTCATTGCAAAACGTTCGTAGTACTACGACGAAACGTGCATCAGAAACAGGAGCTGTTGTGTTCCCACCGTGCGCCTGACGTACCTTGGACATGAGCAGGGATTCACTTTCTTAAAAACACGAAAAAAGAGGACACTTATCAACTTTTGTGGCATAGGGAGGGTGTGGGGTAAAGGTAAAGCAATCCCTATACAGGCCTAGACAGGCCCTGAGGATTACAGAAGGTTGAGGCGCCCATATTTCCAGACAATCGGCATATGAAGGTGGTAAGGTTGTCGGCCCTACGCACCGGCCGCCTTTACCCCCAGGAAATACTCCTGGTACTCATTTCTGTTAGAGGCTGAGTCGACGCCAGGGCCACAGTGCGGCTAGAAGGATTATGTCAATGATAAATTCCAGTGACACCATCAGGAATCGAAGCCGGAGCGTCTGGAGAACGTACAAGTGAGGAATCAAACCACGGTTCCTCGGTAGTCCAACCTAGCCTTGTCAATATACAGACTTCGTTAAATGCTGGACCTTGTGACGGCATTACCGTGTTTATCTACTATAGTGTGAATTAGCGTGCGCGATCTAACAACGGAATTTATATTTAGCGCTTGGCTCTGTGCTGTACGTTTCGCAAGCATCCCGCACTGAATGCACATTGGTGTAATGAAGATGACCGTCATTCGGCCAGATTTCTGATGGCCACTTTGCAGGCTAAAATTTCGATGACGCTAATTTAGACCTACTGCGCAATCGAATACTAACGTGGTGACGAAACAGCATTGCTGACAACACACTGCTACTACAGGTTACTGTACGACTTTGTTACTATAGGGTGGATAAAAATATAAATCGCAATTTTGAGGTACTGGTTTTTTGGACAGGTTGTGGTTAGTGAGATTTTAAAGGAGTAATCTTTAAAGTTTGCCGGTCCCAGTGGCCGCGCGGTCTAAGGCGTAGGTCTGCGGCCGCTCGCCTGCTAAGATTGTGGGTTCCAATCCCACCGGGGGCATGGATGTATGTCTGTTGTGAGTGTTGTGTGTGTTGTCAGGTAGAGGTCTCTGCGGCGGGCCGATCACTCGTCCGGAGGAGTCCTGCCGACTGTGGCGCGTCGTTGTGTGTGATCTAGAAACCTCGTGAATGAGGAGGCACTGGCCCACTGGGGGCTGTCGCGCCAAAAACAAACAAATCTTTGATGTTTAATCGTCTACGCAAGGTGATTAAACAACAGATAGACAGTGCGGATCTGACGTAAGCGTAGGGCGCATCCGTTTCCTTTTTTCCTGGAGTCATTTCATATGTTCAGATCATTTAATATCCTGTAGTAAAGAGTTTTTGTTGCGGTTCGGAACTCGGTAGCTTGTTACTATTATTGTTACGGTATGTTGTCATCCTTCCGTTTTTGTGAATAACTCTTATTTGATATTGCTTGTGTTACATTCGTCGTTGCACATAACCTCAATGGTGTACATAACCTCAAATTTCGGTATAAATAACCTCAAATGTCGGCCTACATAACCTCAAGTATCGGTTTACATAACCTCAAACGTCCGTGTACATAACCTCAAATGTCGGTGTACATAATGTCAAATGTCGGTGTACATAACCACAAATGTCGGTGAACATAACCTCAAATGTCGGCCTACATAACCTCAAATGTCGGTCTACATAACCTCAAATTCGGTGTACATAACCTCAAATGTCGGCCTACATAACCTCAAATGTCGGTCTACATAACCTCAAATTCGGTGTACATAACCTCAAATATCGGTCTACACAACCTCAAATGTCGGTGTACATAACCTCAAATTGCGGTCTACATAACCTCAAATGTCGGTGTACATAACCTCAAATGTTCAATGCGTTGAAATAGGTCATAATTGCTGATGTAAAAAAACAATATTTTGTACACAATTTATAGGCATGTTTTTTTTAACATGTCCACAGTACAAAATGTCATTTTCCCAGAACTAAGCATTATATAAGTTACTTACTGAAAGTCATGACACTACGTCCGAATTTTCCTTGAATTTTCGTAATGAAAACTGCGTGAACGTAAATATCGACAATTGCATTGGGAAGTCGCGTAACAACATGAAGACAGCGTCGCTGGGTTATCACGTCACCACAACAGACCTCACGTAATGTACTGTGGCGCCACATTTTTCTTTTCCCCCTGTGGCGCACCTCCTCGTGCTTAGACTACCTCATTGCTGAGGTTTCGAGACCGCACACAATCAGAAAAACCGCACACACGCTAGGGCGGCGCCATGTTAAATAATTATAATATAAATGTAATTAATAAGCATTAAATATTATGACTGGCTTTATTTAGCACTAATTACGTGGCATCCATGTGGCCCAATATTATCTTCAGATCGTCAACTTGTATTCTCATAAACAGTGAGATTGGTATTCATGTAAAGTGTCCGTTATTTTCGTCCGTTGTTAACTTGTCCACACATTGTGGAGACGGTACTCGGTATAAAATTTTACGAAAATGCGTCAAATTGGGCCCGAGTTGTTAGCGAACAGATGGTCGGATGGACTGACAGACATGATAAAGCTCTTTTGACATTCTGGTGGCCGTGCATCGTGACAAATTGTTATAATAAAACCAACTAGACGCACTAATTTCTCGAATTCAGTTTTGGAATAGAACTCTACATGTTTCGGACAGTTCCTCTGTCCATCATCAGGTGTTTTTCACTGTACACACAGCAATGGTATATGACATACAGGTTTGTTGACAGCTTGCGAGCAGGATCAGGATGGAACTCTGGGCACATGGACCTTACGACGTCAGAGACGCGTACGAAGACTGAAGCCTTGGGAAGTGGAGCAAAAGTCTGTCATCTCTTTCTTGGTGTCTGAGAGTAAAGCCACCTAAATCCATCGCCGCCTGACGTTGCATTACTGTAAAGTGCGCTTATCTGTCGAGCAGGATCAGGACGGACGTCCTCATCCTGCTCGCAAGCCGTCAGCAAACCTGCATGACATATGCCATTGCTGTGTGTACAATGAAAAACTCCTGATGATAGACAGAGGAACGGTCCGAAACACGTAGAGTTTTATTCCAACAACAAGTTTGTAAAATTAGTGCATCTAGTTGGTTTTATTTAAGAACGATAAAGGTAATAGCAGCTTCTGGCGCTTCTTTTGGAACAGTATGTAGAAAACTGGTACCCAGGCTTCCAATATCACAAGAGACACTGCCACAACCACACCGTGGCTACCGTACATGTTGGTAAGAGTTAGAAGGGGAATTACGTAACATTTTTTGGTGTTTTCTCTTCGGTCCGCGGCAGGAATTACGCAGGAATATGACCTTGTTGTGTAGTCAGAGATGAAATGGGGGAGAGGAACAGTACATGCAGAGTTTTGGTAGGGAAACCTGAAGGAAGGGGGCCACTTATAAGACCAAGGTGTATTTGGGATGATAATATTAAAATGGCCCTTCGAGAACTAGAATTGGAGCATGGGTATAAACAAGTGGCGGGCTGTTGTGAATGCGGTAATGAACTGTCGGGTTCCATAAAATGCGGGGAGTTTCTTGACTAGCTGAGAATCGGTTAGATTCTCAAAAAGGACTCTGTTGCTGCATGCAGTTAGTTAGTTAGTCAGTTGGTTGGTTGGTTGGTTAATGGAAATTACACATTCATGGGTTTCTCTTAACTTGTTCCCCCTGTGTTCTCCCCCACGTACTGTATTTACGCATTTCCTATGATTATCAACATAAACAGCCATTAGCCTTAATACATTCCATATCCGTACATTAAAGGTACATTTAAATTCACACAACAAACCAACAAATACATATATGTAAGATGTGTTTATCGCACTCTGCTCATCACCATCATGTTTCAATCGCCGTCATGACCACATCAAGGCAATTTACAAGAGTATTATGAATGCAAACGATCTGTCAAAATGCGTAAGTGAACCGCTGGATATTACAGGGAATGACTCACCCTGTTTATACAGTCACTGAATATCGGCTTATCTGCTGCTAATATTAGATAGAATTCAGTGCTTTTTAAAAAAAAACACGAAATGCATGTATTTTTTGTGTACAGTCTGTACATCCTGCAAAAATAGAGTTCGCCCTAGAACAGGCCACGAAGGCCCGGAGGGGGAGTAGAGGTATAGCCCTACTCTCTCTTTAACCTCGGCCCTGGATGGAGGTGGGTGGTCAACGTCACGCCATGGCCGTTCTACCCCCGGGAAAGACCCGGTACCCATTGTATAGGAGGCTGGGTGGGCCTCAGGGCCGGTCTGGACGGGTGCGGAAAATCTCACCACCACCGGGATTCGATCCCCGGACCGTCCAGCCCGTAGCGAGTCGCTATACCGACTGAGTTATCCCGGCCCACCGTACATCCTGTAATGGCAATGAAAAATAACGCAACTCTAGGCATAAGTTCAAATACAACAATATTTATATTTGATACTGATAGACTTGTATTTACAAATGTACGTTATTTACACAAAACAATACGCCCAGTTCTTATGTTTTCTAAAAAAAGAAACTAAATTCTGTAGAATTTTAGCATAGAGTATGAGCAATCCCATTACAGGCATGGACAGTCCCTGAGGGTTCCGGGAGTTTGAGGCTCCCAGATTTCAAGACAATCGGTACATGAAGGTGCCAAGGGTGTCAGCCCTACGCACCGGCCGCCTTTACCCCCAGGAAATATTCCTGGTACTCCTCTCTGTTAGAGACTGTATCGAACCGAGGGCCATATTGCGGCCGGAAGGATTATGTCAATAAAAAATTCCAATGACACCATGTGGAGTCAAACCCGCGAACTTCCGATTTTAACAGTCGATAAGCCGTTATTCAGTGACTATAAACTGTGTGAGACATTCCTTGTAATGTCGAGTGGTTCACTTATTCATTTTGACAGATCGTTTGCATTAGAAATATTCTTGTAAATTGCCCTGATGTGGTCGTGACGGAAATTGTTACGTGCTGGTGATGAGCAGTGTGTGACAAACACACCTTAACATATGTCAATTATTTGGTCTTGTTACGTGAATTTAAATAGTCATAACCCACTTACCTCAACAAAGTTTACAGGCTTGTCTTTTAAAAATGGAGACGCTGTGTGTTTGCTGTTGAGATTCGAACTGAATTTTTTTTGTGTTTTTCTGGTGTAAATTTAATTTGTACTCGAGTGTTAATGAAACGTGGCATTTGTGTGGCCTGCAGCAGGCGGTTTGGCATTTGCGTTTCGACTGTCACACGCTGGGTTCAAAGGGTGTTTGCAGATATCAAGTGAACGAGTTTACATACATTGTTTACAGTATGATTATATTGCGTTTATATTTATTCTGTAAATAATGTGACAGATTAATAGCTGTGACCACTTTTTATCGCTTTGTTGTTTCGCAAGTTTTTTTTTAAACATTTCAAACATTGGCTGTGTTTGTACGGTTCACTTTGAGTCCTCAACACCCACCACATTAATGTGCACACAATCCTGCAACACAGAACAGAAGGCCCGCCTGTGAAATGCCGTCAATTTTGTCTCTGTTGTGGTTATGTAATTTTGTCGATGTGGAGGTTAATGCAGATGTTAATACAAGAACAGCCTAAAGCAAGATAAACAAAGTGCCTGAATAAACTAGTGGAGCGGCAAGTCTCCAGGCTTGTAATAGGAAAGTGTTTGGTTCGAATTTGGGCTTTGTCGTCTTAGGTTTTTACGGGTTTTAATGTTTTCCTCTGTCCACCCAGGACAAAATCGGACTAGAATCTTAAATTAGGCCACGAACACCTCCTTCTACGCCCTCTCCAATTCATTGTTCAGTAGCCTGGACGCTCGACGTCACATAATTTGAACTACTGATGTGTTCACTTTATTTGGTAAATGGGAAGGGTTTCGAGATCTCACTATTGTCTGTGTATGTGTGTGTTTGTATGTGTGTATGTATGTGCGTGTATGTGTGTGTATGTTTGTGTGTGTGTGTATGTGCGTGTATGTGTGTGCATGTGTGTATGTATGTATGTATGCGCGTGTATGTGTATGTATGTGTGTATATGTGTGTATTTGTATGTGTGTGCATGTGTGCATGTTTGTATTTTGTGTATGTTTGTGTATGTATGTGTATATGTGTATGTTTTATGTGCGTATGTATGTGTATATGTGTGTGCGTGTATGTGTGTATATGTTTGTTTGTATGTGCGTATGTGTGTACATGTGTTTGTATGTATTTATGTATGTATGTATGTATATGTGTATGTATGTATGTATGTATGTGTGTGTCCCACATTTACAATTTTGAAATACCTCTGATATTCAGGAATTCTTTTGAGAATCATGCTCTAGAAAAACGCCCCTGCATCGTGCGTTTCATTTCCTACAGTCACCCGTAACAGTGTGGCCGAAACGTGAACATGTGAAGCGGGAATGACAACAGCGTCTGTTGTTTTAGATTTGTGTACTTATATGTGGTAATATTTATGAGCAGACTTGCTGAATGCAAATTATAAATGCGGCGGTCGTGCGATAATTTTGTGTAGCTACTGGTTTGATGTGGGGGCGCAGTTGGTCGAGGCACTGCGCTACAAGCCGGAAGGTTGCGGGTTCGATTCCCGACGGTGTCATTGGAACTTTTCATTGTCATAATCCTTCCATGGGGTCGACTCAGCCTCTAACAAAACTGAGTACCAGGAATATTTCCTTGGGAGTAAAGACGGCCGGTGCATAGGGCTGACATCCTTGTCACGTTCACGTAAAAACTGTCTAGGAATTTTGGGAACCTCACCCTCCTGTCCCCACTTACAGAGAGATGGCTTTACCTTACTAGTTTAGTGACGATAACTAATTAACCATTACATGCGGGAGGTACTATATAGGCCTAAGTGAAAAGTTATAAACACGGTGATTATGCGAAATATACAGAACGTGTATAGCACTATGATCAGATAATGAGTTCTCCACAAAATTGAAGCAGAACAAAGCAATAATAATACCGACAGATGTGCTGGACCAGACGTTTACACGACATGGAAGTGGGTTTTAAGCTGAGCTCAGATTTGTTGCTACGTGACAGCGACAAATCGTGGCTTAGGCTAAAGTACTTTATATTGGTCGGCGTTTGTGATAAAGGAAATACACCTCAGGATTATGGACAGCCGTTGAATATCTTAGTCCACCGCGTAACCATTCGGTGTTCAAGAAAGAACTTTCACGATGAAGACTTCTTCCTTAATATCACGGTCTGCTGGAGTATTTCGGGGGCGCCTGAGGGCTCCATCTTCAGGGTGTAGTAGACAGTGAAAGTGGAAGCAGTAGTTAATGTTTTACCTGTTCCATGCATAAGAACCGATATGTTACGTTCTGTACATGCCAAGTAGTTGCACATACAGTGATTAATTGTAACTTCTGTTTTCTCCGACACGTTCCTGCTTACAGAGGCCGTCTTTGTGTAGAACACTGATACAAAGAACTACCAGTTCCGTCCTGATCCTGTTCGCAAGCTGTCAGCAAACCTGTATGACATATACCCATTGCTGTGTGTACAGTGAAAAACTCCTGATGATGGACAGAGGAACTGTCCGAGACATGTAGAGTTTTATTCAAAAATAATTTTCAGAAATTAGTGCATCTGGCTGGTTTTATTATAAGAATATATTCAAACGTCGACATTTTCTTTTGTAAAGTGATGTGTTTGTGCGTAACGTGATGATATGCGTTCCGTAGTGGGGCAGCGGGCCACTGTGGGCTCTGTTGGACAGTGCAACAGCCCTTAGCGGGCCCAGGCTTCTTCTCATTGTTGAGGTTAGACCCGTACACACACACACACTCGGTAGAGCTTCCCTGGACGAGTGATCGGCCCGAATCAGAGAACTGTACTTGAAACACATAACACTCACAAGAGACAGACATCCCTACCCTCACATGGGTTGGAACCCGCAACCCCAGCAAACGAGCCGCCACAGACTCACGCCTTAAACCGTGCGGCCAGGGATCGAAGTAGCAGAACTTACTACGATGTTAAAAACTGTTATTACCGAATGTATGTGCAATTAATTGGAATAAACAAAACATAATCTACGGAAGCAGCAGGTTGTTCTGGGACGTTGATGACTATATACCAGACTATACGGCGTCACATACCAGAAGGCCTTAATCTTCAGACATAAAGCAAATGATTAACTATGAAACTAGGAGCCTGCTACAGTGTTTAAGACGTTCTTGGAAATGAATATTACGGCTATAATAATCTACTTCAGCGCACTGATTCTGATTTTATATGCAGTAATTGTAAAGAGTCAAAGGTTACGAATTTATTTTACCTGTTCGCTGGAAGTAGTTTCATTCTATCGCGCTCTTCATATGCGTACGAAACATTACCTTGAATGCGGGGTGAACAGCCAAGACAGCATTTACACCCTGTCTTTCCTTTTACAGACATCATCTTTCTTCAGTTTGAAACGCTTCATGGCTTATGTACTTGCGTAAGACTGCTTAATATTTCACCGCTAGTAATAACGTAGTTTTAAACATAAAAAAGGACAATAAAAACGACATCTTGGCGCCTTCTACACTCGTGTTATGGACGCGTATTCTATGCTCGTTTATTTTTTTTACGATGACAGACAGCGCACCTGGTGAACAATGCCAGAAGCATGAATAAATTAGAGTATCCATGGCAACTGCCTTAATGGCAGCAAAGGAAGATAATTACAGAGTAGCATCATTTGAAAGTCAAGGGTCTGTGACACTTGTGAGCGAGGTTTTATACTGATTAGGGAGAGTGAAGTCGTTGGGATATGCGAGTAATGCAGTGATCGCTGAGTCGCTGTGAAACGCGATTGACCTCCACGTATGCTCGCTGCCTGTTGCGCCATCACACGGCCAGTGGCTCTTTGGCGCGCATTTGCTGTTTGTTGTACCCTTCGTCCCTGTTTTCATCTCCGCTTTACTTCGTGCTTTTTAGGGGCGTTGGTAGAATTGCGTAAAGCGACTGTTCACTTCGTCATGTCTGTCCGTCCGCATGGAACGGCTCGGCTCCAACCGGACGGATTTTCGTGAAATGTGAAGGATTTTTTTTTCGAAAATATGTCGAGAAAATTCAAGTTTCATTATAATCTGACAATCATAACGGGTACTTTGCATGAATACCAACATACATTTATAATATTATCTCCCTCACTTCTTCTTACAATTAGAAATGTTTCAGGTCAATGCTGTAGGGAAGATCAAAACACACATTTTGTGTTCAGTAACTTTTTTTTTTTCCGAAAATCGTGTCGCTTACGAGATAATGTGGAAAAATATTGTACAGCCGAACAGGCCACGTATAACAAAATGGCTCATGCGCATTGCATGCTGGATAACTAAGTCTACAAACACACACACCCAGAATATGTAGTACTTGTTGCTTTGACACTGTCACAATGGTTGCACGAAAGCACCGCAATATTGCGTTATCCGTTCATTGCCTGTGTTGTGTCTTCATATCTTTATTTATTTCGCTGTTGTTCATCAACACTTGCAGTTTCGTTTCTTTATTACTCACGTAGATATCTTGTTCTGTAAGTGTGCCTTGGCAACAAGGAGCAGCTGGGATAGGTCAGTCAGTACAATGATCAGACCACGGCCTAGGCGACTGCGGGGTCGTAATTCGACTCCCGGCAGAGAAAAGTTTTTTCTTTCTTATCCAGCAAGTCCAGACGGACTCTGGGAACCACTCAGCCTCCTGTCTGATTGGTCAGATTGGAGGTTCTCCCGCAGGCGGATGTTAAATATTACGGTCTGGCGGGAGGTTATACCGGTTTGTTTGTTTGTTTAGATTGATATTACCTTCTTTTCGAAAAATAACACGGTTTTACATCCGTAACATCCGTAATCTTACAGGTTTTTGTACCTAGTGATATTTTCGGTGAAGTAGGTTCTGTAATCTTTAGTATAAAATTAGAGAGCACCCTGTATATATAAATATGGATACCCGTGTTGTATGGTGCTCCGTTGTGAGTCGATCTAGGGTCTCCAGTGCAAGCCCTCTAAATTCTTCTTTCATATGCTTCAAAGTAACGGGCTTTATAATTGGTTCGCTTTGAGAAATAATCATGTTTTTCAAATTGTAACTGAAAAATAATTGATTGTTAACTTGGTGTCAAGTGGTAAGCGAAGGGTAATGATGCAGGGTATCCTTATCGACTGAACTACAAAGAGGGAGTGCGGTGTATGGAACACAGGCTCAAGTACAAGATTCGCTTTATTCCGAATTCTGACTCGAGGCATCCTCCAGAGTTACAGTCGCAAGTTTGGTTGTTGGTTTGGCTCGGTTCTGCAACTGGGAGCACGGAGTTCGAGACGTGACTACAACATTCAGTTCGTACCTCACAGTAAACACTGTGTTTCTGCTATAGTGAACAGTCCGGTTTTAGGCACATTCGTAAAATTGCGAAAAGCGACTGTTAACTTCGTCTTGTCTGTCCGTTCGTCCACATGGAACAACTCGGTTCCCACTGTTCGGATTTTCATGAAATTTGATATTTATTTATTTTTCGAAAATCATTTGGGAAAATTCAAGTTTCATTAAAATCCGACAAAAATAATGGACACTTTACATGAAGAGGGGACCGGAGTGGCACAGTGGTTAAGGCGCTGTGCTACAAATCGGAAGGTCGCTGTTTCGATCCCAGATGGTGTCATTGGAGTTTTTCATTGACATAAAATACTTCCGATCGCACTATGGCCCTGGGGTCGACTCAGCCTCTAACAGAAATGAGTACCAGGAGCATTTTCTGGGGGTAAAGGCGGCCGGTGCGTAAGGCTGACAAACTTACCACTATCCTGTGCCGTTGTCATGAAATCTGGGAACCTTAACTTCCTGGAACCCTCTGGGCCACTCCAGGCCTGTAACGGGACTGCTTTACCTTGACTTTACATGAAGACCTATGCACATTTATGATAATATCTCGCTCATTCATTCGTAGAATGAGTAATTTTTCGGGCAAAATCTGTGGAGAAAATCGAAACACGCGTTTATATTAAGTAATTTTTCCCCCCGAAAATCATACCGTTTGTGAGACGATGTGGAAAAATTTTGTAGGGCCGGACAGTGAACACATGACAATATAATACAACGCATGCGCACTGCGTGCTGGATAACTAAGGCTAAACACACACACTCAGAATTTATAATACTTATTCCTTTTGCGCGGCAGCAGCTGTTAAGGGAAGGCGCCTGCCTCACTGTTACGTCAGATAACTACAGTCTGAGCCAACAAATGCACTTGTTGCATTTGTTGGCTCAGACTGTAGAAAGGTAAAGTGTTCCCGTTACAGGCCCGGTGTGGCCCAGAGAGTGGGTAGAGGTATAGCTCTACTCTTTTATGACCGCGGCACTAGAAGGGAGTAGGTGGTCAGCAGCACGCCCCGGCCGCATTTTACTCCCGGGAAAGACCCGGTATCCATTTTACAGGAGGCTGGGTGGGCTTCAGGGTCGGTCTGGACGGGCGGAAAATCTCGTCCCGCCCCCTCCCGGCATTCGATCTCGGACCGTCCAGCCCGAAGTCAGTCGCTATACCGACTGAGCTACCCGGCCCACGGCTCGGATTGTTGTAACTGAATTTTAGAGCGCGGAAAGAAAGATGTGAAATTTGTTGCGTTGTACTTGCGTTGCCTCACAGAAAAACCGGTGTGCTTTCTTTAGACCAGTTAGTTAAGCTGCGTACGGAATTAATCGCTGTTTGTTCTGAAGATAATAACGGAAACATAAATACACGTACTGTGGGAACAAACTGCAGGCTGTTGGGCCTAGTAGTATACACAGTGGGTCTACTAAGTTATAGGACTGACATGAAAAGTTTCACGCCACAAATCACAAATACTGCTCAACTCACTCAGACAACACTAAGCACATAACGTGTCGAGACTTGCTCCTCGTGTTACTGTGGGTGACGGCCTGATGGCACGCGTAGTATACGCTCTGCACAATCAGTCCTAAAACTTAGTAGACGCACTGTGTATTTGGTAACCACTAGAATTTAAAATGTTAAGGAATAAATCCTCTCTTTTGCGAGCATTGTTCGTAATACAAACACATCCTGTGGGCAAAATGCAGGTGTTTTAAAACGTTAATGCAGGTTGTGAAATATAGTAACCACAGTGAATTAAAGGATTTGTATCTACTCATAGCCTTTTAATTACAACGTAATGACTGCATATATCAGGAGAGGCACAGCGAATGTAATCTTATAAGATAACGTGCTGTACATGTGGATGAGTGGCTGAACTGAGTCACATCCCGCTTGCCATGCTTAGGATAGAGCTTCGTTTGTGGGTGACGCCCCAACAGCGGTAGCCGTTGTTTGCACGGTTATGACAGAGTTACTTCGGATAGCACCACCAGTAACTGTTATCCTAACGCAGATATTAACCCCACCACATGGTGGCGTCTTTTCTAGTTACAGGCTAAATCTCTAGTCATTTTTATTTCTTCATGCTATCCCCAGAACACCGCCAAGTCCCTCACATCCTGCTGCCTTACTGTCAAATAATTACGAATTTTGGACAGGACATCCCCGTCGTGTTCAAGAATACCTATATAAAGAAAATAAGTAGGATTACAGTCTATATACAACTTGTTTCATGCATGCAAAAATAGCTGCATGTTTCGGCTAGTCGTGTGTAGCCATCATCAAGCTGGATATAGGGCCCCGAATAAGAAAACTATAAAAATAAGATAAAACTATTAAATGCGAGAAAACTAAAAATTTGGAGAAAACTATAAAACAGGCGAAAACTATAAAACCTGAGACAACTGTAAAATACGAGAAAGCTATAGAATAGGAGAAACTGTAAAATACGAGAAAGCTATAGAATAGGAGAAACTGTAAAATACGAGAAAGCTATAGAATAGGAGAAACTGTAAAATACGAGAA
>Ga0123354_10008561_pt1:0-12500 | contig 15571 bp, 8 predicted proteins | sample TergutLab28metaG_2_FD_97872 | JGI IMG/M metagenome (GOLD analysis project Ga0123354, IMG submission 97872) | Labiotermes labralis P4 segment gut microbial communities from Petit-Saut dam, French Guiana - Lab288 P4 | ecosystem: Host-associated > Arthropoda: Insects > Digestive system >...
AACATACAGCAAACCAAGAACGAAACGACCAATGTGGTAATCAACATTATAGTCGCGAGCTCCTGATGATGGGCATAGTAGTGCCCGAAACATGTTGAGCCTATAAGAAGTACAATAAAATAAGAGGTGGCATCTAGTTGGTTTCTAATTCTTCAGTTATCACAATGATGCACGGTCCAATAAACATCAGAAACATTTCTTTATTGTTTTTTATTCTATTGTACAATATTTACTCGTATTTGTTTCCCATTAAAGAAAGTAAGATGTTAGAAGGTTTAGTTTACTCTTTAAATAATGAGCCTATTTACAAACGTCATGTGAACTTTCTCTTAACTGATATGTAAGTAAATTTGTTGCAGTGCATTCAGGTTCACGTCAATAATGCGTTGTTACTGGGGACAAGGAAGTGTGCGCGGAGTTACAACGAAATATAATTTATGTACTTCAAAATCGGATTCGTATTATTTATGAAATGCCTCCTTTATCACACATCATGTAAGATATTTGATACATGATCTTGAGATAAATATCTTCGTAACGACGCTTGAAGGCCATGAAAATTAAAACACATTGGTCGTCGACGACAGGTGAACCGCGGATGAAATTTTAATTAATTGCTTCTAACCAAAGTTTGATCTTTGTAAATAACCAACTTGACGCACAGTTCTTTTTCATGTATGTTTATTCCTATGCTCTACATGTTTCGGACAGCTATGTACCCATCATCAGGAGAATTAATTGTATCAATACATCTGGTATGTAACACTATGTGTAGATGATCATCTGGTATGCAGGTTTGGATGTTTCTTCTAAACCTGCGTACCACACGGTCTCCTGATGATGGACACATAGCTGTCCGAAACATGTAGAGAATACATATAAACATACATGAAAAAGAATTGTGCGTCAGGTAGGTTATTTACAAAGATTATACCGAGATGCACGGTCAACAAAACATAGAATTCTAACCAAACTCTTTGCTTAGTCACTCAAGGTTTTCGTATTTACCTCGCACTTCACATGGCCACAATTATACACTTTTGCTTTAATTTCTTACATTTTTGTGTTGACGTAAATTCATTGTAAGAAATAAAACACAGATGCAATTTGCTGTGTTTTAATAAAACGTCAGTGTACGAAAGCAGGGGAATTTCCACTGAGTTCAGCAGATATCCCATGGCCTCTTCTTATTTATGACTTTGCTTGGGCTCACATCCAACCAACGCGAAATACATAGATATACAGCCGTTATCTCGTAGGGAACCAACAGCCAAACAGTTACACGTAAATGGCAATTTGGCACTGAAATGTTGGTCGCATAAAATTTCAGACTACAGAAGTAGATAATTAGAAAACTCTGGAAGGTAGAATAAAATTATATTCCAAAAAACGGTGATTGATTCGAAATTTATTAATGATATTGCTCTTGTTCTTGTTGTTGTTGTTGTTGATGGTGATGATGATAATGATGATGATCTTAATAATAATAATATATTTTTTTTTCGTTCAGTCAGTCCAAGTAATTCTGGCAAGACAAGGTAGAAAATTGTGCTAGTGTATTGTCCTTGGTAAATAAAAGTTTCTGTAAGTAGTTGAAGAATAAGAGATCAAATTGATGTCATTAGTTATGTTTTATTTCACTTCTCCTATGCTCAACATGTTTCGGACATTAATACATCCATCATGAGGAGCCTGCGACTTCTCTATTGTATCACCACACTGGTCGTGTGTTCTTGTTTCGATGTGTGTTGGATTTTCGGTGCGGCTGGGTTGGGGTGGTATCCGTGTAACAGGCTCCTCATGATGGATGTATTAATGTCCGAAACATGTTCAGCATGGAAGAAGTGAAATAAAACATAATAACTAGAGACATGAAGTTTGTCTCTTATTCTTCAACTATCACAATGATGGACGGTCCAATAAACAGCAGATTTCTGTAAGTAATTCTTGTGACATTATAAAATAAAATTTCTGTCTTGATTGTAAGTGTATTGTAATGATATGAATTTTTAGTCGTAGTTCATGTATTCCAGCGTCTTTTATATAAGAAATCAGGCTTGAGGTATCGTACACTTCTGTGGGTTTGTTCGTGCCACCACTAGTAACGTATTTAAAAAAAAATGAAAGTTCTAATGTAATTTATTAACCGTACGTTGAGGATCCACTTTTTTTTTTGCTTTATATCCGATATGAACAGTTAAAGACTGACACCTGCATGATTTGTAAGCATACTAGCGCCACGTAGCGCTGATCTGTGGTGTTTTATGTATTCAACCAGACCTATATATCGTCAGAAATGAGCAGATTTTTCCACTAAACAAACACATCACGGATATATTACGAGTAATAGGGGTGAATAGGGTCTTGGTGGGGAAACCGGAGGGCAAAAGACCACTGGGGAGACCTAGGCGTAGATGACTGGATAATATTAGAATGGATCTCCAGGAGGTGGGATGTGGGTATATGGACTGGATTGGGCTGGGCCAGGATAGAGACAGGGGGCGGACGCTTGTGAGTGCGGTAATGAACCTTCGGGTTCCGTGAAATGCTGGGAATTTCTTGACTAGCTGCAAACCAGTTAGCTGCTCAAGAAGGTCTCTGCGCCATGGAGTAAGTAATATGCGTTTATTCTTCTGTGCCTTACCAGTGGCTCGGGAATGGAGAGATTGTGTGGTGACAATAAAATACTCTGTGATATGCAAACAAACTTTTTTTTGTTCGTTCTTTCTTTCGAGTGATTCCTCAGCGTCTGAATTTTATGTGCCGACGTTTCGGAACACTCTGCTCCGTCTTCATAGGTCGTTGTTCACAAGACATATGAAAATGGATCAGACACAGCGACCTATGAAGATGGAACAGACAGACTGTTCTGAAACTTCGGTACATAAATATTAGACGCCGGGGAATCACCCAAAAGAAAGAATACAACCTTCACAATACGGCGAGTGTATGAAATCAAGAAAAGATGTTTTCTCTGCTATAAATGCAAATATGGCGAAGGTGCGTAGGTTTAGAGTTGATGTATGAGAAGCTGAATGTACTGGAAATCGGTGGACTTGTTGGCATTGTACTCGCTGTTATTGATGTGTTATTCCAGCTGGCACTTGTAATGTAGGGAGGAAGATCGGCATCGAAAGTTGTGCCCGAAACTTTGGAAGAAACCAGTTCTCTAGCAGGCTGTTTTGAAGGTAAACATTTTAAAATGTGGTGGAAAGGTAATGATTAGGAAAGTGAAATTTGGGGTGATAAGAATCATGTCATAAATATTTAGTGAGTAGAGCTGTGCAGTGAGGACATTTTAGACTTCTTAGCGTTTCTCGGCTTACAGGATAGTCCTTTTTTTTACCAATTTGATGCACAAATTTTTTATTTCAATACATTTTACAGTACTCTACATGTTTCGAGCACAACTGTGCTCATCTTCAGGAGGACAATTGTATTAACACAGCATCTGTTATCGTCACTATCTTTGGGTGACCGTTCAGTACACAGGTTACGAGAGGACTCTCGTCCTCCTGAAGATGAGCAAAGTAGTGCTCGAAACATGTAGAGGACTGTAATAAATGTATTAAAATAAAGAATTTGTGCATCGCGTTAAAAAAAAGACTATCATTATATTAGGATGCACGGTCAACAGATCGTGAAAAAAAGGCTTACAGGAATTCTGCTTAACGCAGTGGCATTAACGGTTATATGTGCTTGTTTTGTAACTGCCTCGGTTTACAGTGGATTTAGTGTTGCATTATAGTTTTAATCGGGTTTTATATTCTTACTTATTTGTCCGTTGCACCGTACCACAATATGGCTCCTATTTTTCCGTCACTTTCATTTTCAAAGTAAATACAAGCTTATTGTGCCAGTTCGTTGAATTTTAATAGTATATGTTTTTCCCTTCTGCAAATTGCAAGTTAATTACATTTCTGACTGTTATTACACCACAATACAAGTAGAAATTAACATCTTTGTTCAGAAGTTAAGTGAATTCAGTAAGTAAAACACTATACCAGTGTTTGAGTGTAATACAGGCCCTTGATCTGTGGTTTGAGGATTCTGTCTTTCACACAAAGTGTTACAATTTATTCCCCTGACATAAAGTCATAATTAAACTTTTGACGCCTAATGTCAACTATAGTGGTCATACCGCACCGCTAACCTCTAAAGTTGCATTTTATATATTTGTTCAACAAATACGGGTACTGAATATTTTAAACATGCTATATACTCTCCGTTTCTTTTTCTCTTCAAAATACAGTTTGTTTCATAATTCTAATGTATTTGGTTCCTGTATTATTCACATTTTATATACAGGATGTGCTAAAATTAAAAAAATAATTCCGGCGCCAAAATGTTAACAAATGTAAGTGGCAATGTTTCAATGATTAATTTTGAAAAGATGTAGCGTGCGCAGTTTTGATCCGTTTGTTCTTGCCGAATGACATTTGTGTAAACTTTTCGTTGTGCACGGCTGAATTTGTATCACAATAATGCCACACTGAAATTTGAAGACGCCTGGCCATTTCTGCCTGAAACGTATTAAGACCCGTCGCTAGTGTAAGAATGATGAGGAGGATACGCGGCTGTCTCAAGCTCAAATGCTCATGGTTCAGCCTGGAATGTCTTGATGGCTGGACAGAACTCGCAAGTAAAAGATAGCCTACATTTTGCAGAACTGCCTGTCCGACACGTGGCCGTCGGTCAGTGCTGTCTGAGAGGAATACCACCGTGCGCTCTTACAACGGATCAACGAATCCCAGAAGGATTGCATGTTTCCTTGCTCTCGTAAGGAAACGTATATGTGGGACGCTGAATTATGGCATGAAAGCAGTTGGTAAATGGGACGGGGGCAGTTGAAGAAAGGAGCTTTGGGGTGACGACATTTGCGGCCCTCAAAAAGAGAGATACATAATCCTAATTCATTGTCAAATTAAAAAATTTCTTATCAAAAGAGTTCCTTACACTTTGTACATGGGTAAAGCTTGTATAAAGTGTAACATGTCAACACAGCGACGTGTCGGCTATGAAATTCTGCGAGTTTGGTTTTTTGTTTATGCGTAATATTTAAGGTTTGTGGAGTCGTCTGTTGCGCACGGTGTCATAATTTGTAAGTGATTTTGCTGACATCTTCTAACCCACCTGCGTCTTACGTTCGGACTTTGATGACGTTTGAACTGGACCGGTAATGAATGATCCTAAAATTGACGAATTGTTAGACGAGAGTAACAAAGAAATGGTTAGCACGTTTCTTTCTTTTCCTCGAATTTTCCGTCTCTTCCAATAAAAACTGCAAAGTTATTTTGTTCATAATATTTTTATTTCAATTACGTATCTTGCTTTTATTCTTAAATTTTATTCTTTTGCATTTTAAGATATTTCATTCACCTTTGATTGTCGCTGTCTTGTTCGTTCACATGTTTCAACACAAAGGCGGATTTCAGTCAGTTCACCTTAGCTGGATGTACTTCCCTGTTTCGCCATGAAATGGCTTTTGATATTTTTTCTCTGTATTAAACTAGAGACAAGTACAGTGCCATGGCAAACTGGTCCACATACTGGGGATAGGGGACCGCTGATTTAGTAACTTGAATTGAAATTGTGACTTTTGTATCGATAGGTGATACGGATGAAGTGACATCATATCTACGGATCCGTTTCCGGTACATTAGCTTCTAAGAACCTGTGTATTGATGTATTGTCACTATATACCATTATGAACATTTTACCCTTCTTGTCTTATCTTCCAAATTTTCGCCTTTTGCTACACCCAACTGTATGCCTATATGCGACAATAGCCATATATCGAATATTCCGTGCATGTGTACCAGTTTACCTTCCTGCAAATCACAAGCAAGCAAACAAACAAGCGTGTTCCAATAAAGATTTAAGCGCAGATATCAATCGTTCACCTCAGTCAAAACATTAGGATTGCACAAATCGGTTGAGTGGTCGTTGCAGTGCCTGGGGGTCCCCGTGAACGTTGTGTGTGTGTGTGTGTTTATGTGTATGTATGTGTTTGGGTGTGCTCTCGTATTCATTACGTTAAGCAAATTAAATATTTGTGCCTCGTCTGCCGGATGTCACCATTCACTTCCTGTCTCCAGCATAATATACATTGTTTACTGACAGAGTGATTAGAGTATGACAGTCGTGAGAACGATTTTCGTTTACGAAGCCAGTCTTCGATTTTTTGCAACTCCTGATTGTCTCTAAAATTTTATTAGGAAATTGTCCAGTGTCCAAGGGAAGCGGCATGAATTGGGACTGATTACTCGGTGAAGAGGCATGCGCTAGGGTTATGATATAGTAGCGTTCTGAAAATACATGCTAAGAAGATAATACGTGAATATATAAATGAAGGAAGGCATTCGTTAGAATTATGACGTCGTAACGTTCTAGAAACACGTGCGAAGGAGACAGTTCGTGAATATGTAAATGAAATGGGGAAGGATGGTGGAGAAGAGGACGCACGTGTAGAAATAAGGATAGAAAAACAAAGAGTATATAAAGAGATGTAAATACAGGACTTTTGAAATATATTTTTATGGATTTGTGGAATAATGAACAATGGCGAAATTAGTATCAGCGGTATTAAAATGTAGAATTCTGTTTAACGTTTAATTTATCTGTACGGTTATCGATTTGCAAAGCGCTGTATTTCTAGATTATGGTCCTATGAGCTGTGACACCCTGTATTCTTATCTGTCGGCAACAAAATTTCGGAAAAGCATATGGTCTGAATTTTCTGGGATAAATGTACTGACTGTACGGTGTTCCGAATTGTTGGTATGCACGGATGGAACTACAGAGTATCAACATATGACAGTCGTACTCTGAATTTTATTGTTCTCTGGCTTGCAGTTTTGAATTCTCCTTAAATTAACTTTTAAAATTCTGTCCCCAGGTTTGCGCCATGTTAATGGGTCAGTACTACGGAGCTGCTCTGCAGGATGAGAGCGAGAAGAGGGACACAGAGGAGGAAGAAGAAGAAGAATAAGGAGAAGAAGAACTTTTAAAGGTAAGAAGTTACTTCGCCGTATTAAATTTTTGCATTGGTCACGATACTGAGACATCGAAATATTCATTCCGTATGCCGTGTAGAACACAAAAGGAAATGTGTGTACTGGAACAGGCCACACTGTGAACCGTGTAAGAAGCTTTCTGCAGTATTTCTCAATGCGTAAAACTCTATATTCTCCTGCAGGTGAATGTTATGATTAAGGGCCTATGGTATGTGACGCCGTGTATCTTGGTATATATGGGCGAAGTAGTTCACCCCTCTTCAGGTTAGGTTCTTTGCTGTTCTGTCCGAAATATTCGCCCGTGTCTAGTGTAAGACAAGGGCAACATCTCGACAAGACTAACTTTAATTCTTGACTGTAGTTACCTACTATGTTATGAGGTACAAAATTATAATTGCGACGTTATTTTGTGAATCCTTTGTCCAAAGTCCAAAAAATTGAGTTACGAGCATAAATTTTGAAATCTTGTCTCTCTGTGGGTATATTTTAGGTCCGTAACTTCTTCGTGAACTGTAATAGCATCATGTAGATTTATACACTAGACCTCTGTTAGCACGTTTCGTTAGGATTTCTGTCGCATCAGTAATAACTTCTCTTGTTGTTGTGTATGGGTGTGAAACTTGGTCTCTCATGCTGAGGTTGAACGTAAGCTGAAATTGGTGGAAAACAGGATACTGAGGAAGCCATTTGGACGAGAAAGGGGAAATAGCAAGACACCGTAGAAAATTGCTAATGAGGATTGTGTTCCTTGCCATGTAATATTCGGTTGATCAAATCAAGGAGAATGAGCTGGGCGGTACATGCTGCATATTTGGGGTGGAGATAAATGCGTACTAATTTTTGGTAGAGGAATTTGAAAGAAAGGAATTGCTTACAAGACCTTGGTGTCGGTGGGAGGATAATATTAAAGTGCATGTTGAAGAAATTATATGGGAAGACCTGGACTGGACTGGTTTGGTCCAGGAAAGGGTCAAGTGGCTGGCTGTTTTGAAGATGGTAATGAACTCTCCGCCGGTACCAGTGGCCGCGCGGTCTAAGGCGTAGGTCTGCGGCCGCTCGACTGCTGAGATCGTGGGTTCGAATCCCACCGGGGACATGGATGCTTGTCTGTTGTGAGTGTCGTGTGTTGTCAGGTAGAGGTCTCTACGACGCGCTGATCACTCGACCAGAGGAGTCCTACCGACTGTGATGCACCATTGTGTGTGATCTAGAAACCTCAAGAATGAGGAGGCCATGGCCAGCGTTGGGCCGCAGCGCCACAGAAAAAAAAAGAACTCTCCGATTCCATAAAGTGTAGGGTATTTCTTTATTGACTGAAGAAATGTCGGCTTCTTAGGAGTAACCCGCTGAAAATAGCTATTGGGTCAGCGTAATGTCTACTGGATTCTAATGTCGAAGCTTAACGACATTTTCAAAATGGCTTATCGTAAAAAAGGATAGTACGCAACATAAAACTTACTAATTAATGCCAAGTAATAATTATCTGTGTAATGTTTACGCAAATAAATAAATAAAACAAAATATATTCTGACCCTGTGTCGTATATGAGTCGTGTAATTAGCCTTTCAAATGTGGATTAAAGTCTGAAATGGAAGTATGTGTTCAAAATAATTTGTGCACAAGTTGGTGGATTTTATGGATTTATTGACACTTGAGGCAAAAATGTCTTTATTATTATTATTATTATTATTAAACGACATATCGGCGCTTAATTACAGCAACACCTACTCTTAAGCCTAACAAGCTATTTTGCTCTGACTTAAATTGCTAAATAAACATTAACTTCAGGTGTCGCCCCGCGATTCTGCCTGTTAGTTTTGTTTGCTTATACATTATCTTTTCCTTTGCTGACGATGATTACTGCACCAAATCTGTGCCCTGTTTTTATCACACACTAATAGCAAAAATGTCTTGAAAAGAAGTATTTTGCCTCTGTAGGATCTGTTATTATTATTTGGTAGTAGCCAGCCTAAACATCTGAGGCTGCATTTGACGCATTATCCTTTCTCAACATTTGATATTTCTTTATACAGTGCTTCCCTAAGCTCTTCAATAATACCGCAAAAGTTTGTTGCGGGAAAGCCAGCTGTAGATCTCAGAAAATTAATTTTTCATATTTGTTTTGAACCCCTTGGCATTGTAGATCCTGTAGAGCTCTTCGATAAACGATTTGCAAATTTCTGCCTTAAAGCCCCCAGGAAATTTGTGATCCTTACTTTAAATTCTCTCTAAGCGACTCCTTCTACTTGCTTAAAATTTCATTAAACCGCCGTCCCTCGTGGTTTTTCTGATATACGGACCCGGGGTAACCTTGTTTGAAACTAGTGTCGCGGATCCACGAAAATTTATTCAAGAACGGAAAATTCAATTAACGTTTCGATTGATAGCCTTGACATCAAAAAAATCGTATGCGCTGGCGGAAAAATGTCCTTTTTCTGGGTTTACGAGCTGTTGCCTGGGGAAATATTTCGACCCTGGAATCATGTCTGTCAGTGTGTTTATTGGTTATTTGAGTAATAACGTCCCTGCACTGTCCATTCATAGAGGAAACAATGCAATTTCTTACAGTCCAGATGGAGGGCGAACATTCTATTGTTTCATCAGACATTCAAAGTGCTCGAAACATGTAGAGGAATATAATAAACTTATTATAAAACAAGAATTTGTGCATTAAGTTTGTCTATTACTAAGATTATACTGAGATGCACGCTCATCAAAACATCAAAATTCTTTGAATGTCTGATGAAACAATAGAATGTTCGCCCTCCATCTGGACTGTAAGAAATCACATTGTTTCCTCTACTATGTGCTCGAAACATGTAGAGAAATATAGTAAATTTATTATAAAACAAGAATTTGTGCATTAAGTTTGTCAGTTACCAAGATTCCAAGAATATTTACCGTAACTTGACGTTTTAAAGGAGGTGAACACCATCTTGTGATTTCTGCATGTGAAAGGCGCTTATTCTTGAAAGGCAGGGTATTTTTGTATTATGGAGCCACCGCAGCATTCAATCTCGGCGCCAGGGAATCGGTTAATAAGCGTCGTTTGTAGAGATCCTGGTGCTGAGAAAGGGCTTCCAGGAGAGCTTTCATGTTATTACGGTAAATTGAAATGCCTTCCAGAGAAACTAATTATAAACTTCGTTAACGCTTATGAAATAAAGGAGTCTTAGGGCCCTTTTTTCTCAAGTATATTCCAATACTCAGTCTATAATCTAAAGGTTCATTTTGATTTTTTGACAAATTTAGATCACGGAAAATACCTAATCGAGGTTCTGTCCATAAACAGTATGCTTCACGCGGTGGGTCAAGCTTATGTCAATTTTCACCAGCAAAGGTCATCATTGTATTTAATATAATTTTCATTTTCTTAAGTTAAGCTCCAAGTTTCCGGCCGTCTTGTTGCCGGCAAGTCTTCACTGTGTTAAGCAGTACCCAAGACTGTTTGTGAATTGATACTGTGCCCTGTGTTTAGGGGGACCGCGGTACCACAGGGGTTAAGGTGCTGTGCTACAAATCGGATGGTCGCTGGTTCGATACCAGATAGTGTCATTGGAATTTTGCATTGAAATAATCCTTCCGATCGCACTATGGCCCTGGGGTCGACTCAGCCTCTAACAGAAATGAGTACCAGGAGTATTTCCTGGAGGTAAAAAGCGGCCGGTGCATAAGGCTGACAACCTTACCACCATCCTGGGACACTGTCACGTAATCTGGGAACCTTAACTTCCTGGAATCCTCTGAGCACCTTGGGTCGGGTAGCTCAGTCGGTATAGCGACTGAGCTACGGGCTTGAGGGTCCGGGATCGACGACCGGTGGGGACGAGATTTTCCGCCCGTCCAGACCGGCCCTGGGGCCAACCCAACCTCCTGTAAAATGGGCACCGGGTCTTTCCCGGGGGTAAAGTGCGGCCGGGGCGTGCTGCTGAACACTCACCCCCTTCTAGTGCCGCGGTATTGGAAGAGTAGAGCTATACCTCTACCCACCCTCTGGACCACACCGGGCCTGTAACGGGATCACTTTAAATTTACCTTTTGCCCTGTGTTTAGATTTTACAGTAATGCCTTATAGATAATTTAAAGTCAAAATTACACCCCGCACACAGTATTTTGTTCTCACTTCTCGTTAGCCAAACCACTATTTGACGGGTGTACTCTCTGCTTAAAAGCATTTGGAAGGGATTTGTTGTCTCACTTCTCGTTCCAGTTCGACAAAAAAGACCAGACTTTTGTTACTTAACAGGACAAAAACCAGGGGTGTTATTGGCCTTCTCGCCGGACATAATACCCTGAAAAGACATTTTCACTTAATGAGGCTGACCTATAGTCCCTTATGTAGGAGGTGTGGATACAGAAAGAAACCTCGGCCCACATTCTGTGTGAGTGGCCTCATTGGTCACATAGAGAAATTTAAATACAACAATTTGTGCAGATTTGTTAAACTCACAGTGAAGTTTTTTTTGTTTTTAACTGCATACAAGAAAAAAAAAATAAACCTACGATCTGAATATTTTTTACTTGGGGTTCCGTTAAATATTTCGGTATGGAAAAGTGTTCCACAGACGTAAAATTTAGAAAAATATTGTCATAAATTACATACAGGCATTGTTCGATTATATGTTCATTACTAAAATATTTTAATGTGTTAATTTATCGCTCGGTCACTTTCAATTTTTCTGCACCTATAACTCCTGAACCATCTCTCTGCGCCAAGCTTCGTAATTAAATCATTCTGACACGAACGCCTTACACTACATAGAAAGAATCAAATGCTTCGATGCATCGGAAGGCATACCTCACTTTCGGTTCGTTCTTTATTCACACTGTATCGTTGGCTTATGAATTCAGCGGTAGGGGAAGGACATGCTACAGTTTTTGATTAATATAAACGTTTATAGCGTCCCGCGAATCGTATCTGTAATTCTCCTTGTGAATATAAGGAAATTTCTGTCTGTGCATAAATTGAGTACTTCGCTATGACGGAAGGTTTGACTTCGACACTGCGCTGAGTTGCGTGGGTCAGCTTGATATTTCGCTTTAATCTCTGGGGAACAGTCCGTGGTGTTTTTAGAGTAGGAGGCTCGGAAGGCCGCAGATTCAGCCTGACTTTCTCTTGCCTGAAATCTTACTCCGAATTATTGTTTGCTCAGCATGTAGCCAATATAATCGGTCTATTGACTAAGATATGCCAGCCCGGTCAGATACCATGCTACTGTATGAGGGTATGAGGGTTATTCTAAATTATTGTCAGAGATTTATCAACTTGTCATACACAATAAACTTGAGATAGTAGTATATGTATTTCTATATTTAATAGAACAACACTCCACGTTTTTGTTACATACCTTACAGGTGCTCTATACGTGAAACCTTTGTGATTCTACAAACATCAACACTATAATCGAGTTCGTTCCAAACTGTTTGTAGCATGTCAACGGTGACGGTTTCAATGGCGGTTCTGATTCGTACCTTCAGTTCCGG
>Ga0123354_10008563_pt1 | contig 15568 bp, 10 predicted proteins | sample TergutLab28metaG_2_FD_97872 | JGI IMG/M metagenome (GOLD analysis project Ga0123354, IMG submission 97872) | Labiotermes labralis P4 segment gut microbial communities from Petit-Saut dam, French Guiana - Lab288 P4 | ecosystem: Host-associated > Arthropoda: Insects > Digestive system > Gut ...
ACCAGAGGCTGTGTAATGCAATTTTGACCTCCTGATGATGAGCACATGTGCTCGAAACATGTAGAGGCATGAAATAAACTTATTGTAAAACAAAACTTTTGTGCATCAAGTTGGTTAATTACTAAGATAAATCTCACGAACTGTGTCGGTATTGTCGGGTGTAGTTACGTTTCCCAGCTCAACCGTAGTACTGTATTGACTTCATACGCTCAATTTGTGTGTTGTGCCACTACTGCATTGAGTGACGGAACAGTAACATTAAGGCTCCAAAGGGTCACACTTACCGCCACTAAACACTTAAACGGGGGACACTAACACCACACTAAAGGCTAATTTCGGCAACCTTTGTCCAGACAACTGAAACACTAAGCACAGTCCCGTGGATACACTCGGCCGCGCAAAACAAACAAGATGAATTTACTAATCTTGGTAACAATTAGCCGTAACAATTTGTTCATACACAGTGACAGTGTTACACCATCTGGGTTCTAACATAAATATGCGCTAAAAATAGTCCGTGAGGGGAGACATAAGGCAACAGATACTCTGCAAAGTGAGGTGCTTAAGGACGCTCTCAACTGCTAAGATTTCATAGTATCGGTGACAGACGAGCACGAAGCAGCGGTGGAATAATGACGGAAGGGAAATACGGAAGTACTAGAAGACAAAACCTGTCCCAGGGACAATTTGACCACCGCAAGTACCACAAGGACTGGCAGAGTGAAACGTAAAGTTCACCCCAGAACAGGCCATGAAGGCCCAGAAGGAGGATAGAGGTATAGCTCTACGCTTTCTTTAACCTCGGAGCCAGATAGGGGTGGATGGGGGGTCAACACCACGTCCCGACCGCTTTACCCACGGAAAAATACCCGGTATTCATTGTATAGGAGGCTGGGTGGGCCCCATAGCCGGTCTGGACATGTGCGGAAAATCTCGCCCTCACCGGGATTCGATCCCATACACAAGACTGTAAATTACTGAGTGGTGGTGCCTAAAATCCGAAGCTTCCTGGGCTATGACGCTGCGTCGTTGGGATTGTAGCGCCCTCAGGCAGCCACTGCTGCACCCTGCAGACGAAGGCACGGCGATCCTTCGATACCACACAAAGTCACGTCCCAGACGTTTGAATATTAAAAAAAAGTAACAAAATTCAAGCTATATCCTGCCATAAAAGCCCATCGGGCTAGCAGAGGGATAGCTCTACACTTTCTTTAACCTCGGCGCTTGGTCGGGGTGGGTAACGCTATGCCCCGGCCGTTTTACCACAGGAAATGACCCGGCACCCATTGTATAAGGGGAGGAATGAACCTCGGGGCCTGTCTCGAGCCCACCGGAATTCGATCCCCGGACTGTGCAGCCCGTAGCCAGTCGCTATACCGACTGAGCTATCATGGCCCACGAATTTTCAATTACTGACTCTTTAAAATACATCTAAACAATGCCGAAAAATAAGTCACGTAACATACGCAATACAGTAAGGACAATGGCTTTGTGACTGCTCCACTGCTTCAATAATCCCACTTAGTTGACTCAGCTGCAAAGTCTGTCAATAAAGAGAAACTGCGTATGGTATTATCAAGCAGTAGGCAGAAAGTCAAAAAGCTCAGCTGTAATTGAGACACCTGCAAAGCCTGCCCTTCGATAGCATAAAGCAAAGATTAAGCCACGGAATACTCCAATACAAAAGGGTGGCAATTTTAGAAGTTATAAAGGCCATGCTAAGAACTCCGAGGTCTACAACTCCGTTTCAGCGGGTGGAGTCCAGCAAGTTCCCACTCCAGTTGGAGGTTATTTTCTAAAGACTTCGCCCCTCCCCTCACAAGCCCCTCAACAATAATACCTAACCTTAATCTCCCTCTTCTGAGAGCGAGACACGACACCTGGGTATGCGAAGTCATACAGCAACATAGAAAACAGCTCTTTCGTAAGCCGAACGACCCGACACCATTCCCTTAATGATTTTATTGACTGGCTTTCTAGTTGAGAAACTCGCCCTTACCCTCTGGTGGCCTAACATTTCTTGAAGTTGAACGTTGCCACATCACCTTTCAACAGGTTCCCCGTCAAGCGATGAAAACCAGCGTCAAACCAAACATAATCAAACACAAGCATTAAGTTCGAACACTACAAACCCTCAAATATTCCAACGGAAGCAAAAGATTAACCACAACGTAACACCAACACGCATCGAACCAGGTATGTGTAAGTTCATATACACGACATCAGAATATATTCAGGAAACATAATCAAAAAACGCACTACACACAAAGGAAACTCAATAACCATAAGACACCGCAGCGGCCAATATTTGCAGAAACACACTTTCTAAAACAACCATACACGTCACGACTAAACACTCGCCACTAAATAAGTACGCCAATGCAAAAACCTCTATCCTTACAGAGCAATACAACCCATGAAATAACTCAACAAATAAGTCTCAAGCTCCTGAGGATGGATGTATTAACATCCGAAACATGTTCAGCATTAAATAATGAAACAAAAAAGCAAGTGACATCAAGTTGGTCTCTCTTTATTCAACTATCAAGATGATGCAAGGCCCAATACACATAAGAAAAAAAAAGAAATCTTCTTTCAATGCTTGGCCCTGACGATAAAAGCGCTATATTCCTCCGAAACGTCGGGAAATAACCGCGAAACGACAAAACGTCACATCTTCAGGCGACTGAGTCTTCAGCAACACCGCAGTGAGAACACAAAACCTGGCGAAGAAATACGACTTCTTCATTTCAAGCCCACAAGTGTATGAAGGTAAAGAGTTAACACGATATTCTTATTAAAAAAACCAACTAGATGCACTAGTTTCTCAAATTGATTTTTGGAATAAAACTCTACACGTTTCGGACAGTTCCTCTGTCCATCATCAGGAATTTTTCACTGTACACACACAGCAGTGGTATATGTCATACAGCTTCGTCCTGATCCTGCTCGCAAGCTGTCAGCAAACCTGTATGACATACACCATTGCTGTGTGTACAGTGAAACACTCCTGATGATGGAGAGAGGAACTGTCCGAAACACGTAGAATTTTATTCCAAAAATGAATTTGAGAAATTAGTGCATCTAGTTGGTTTTATTATAAGAATATATCAAGATGCACGGTCCTCTGAACTTCAAAAGAGTTGCACGCACCTGTAATAACCCCTCCACATCTGCAATGATCACTTTAAGGTGTTTTATTGTGTACGGAAAATATAACACAAATGGCTACTGAAAAAACATAATTTTGTCATCCGCAGAGCTCAATGGTGAATGCATGTTAATCCGTATTTAATCTGATTTTCAAAGTGCATGTATCTCGAAAATCAAATTCTGAAACGACCTGCCATACCATGCACTACAAGTGTCGCAGTAGATGTAGCAACAAAACTACAAAACCACGTTAAATGGAGTCGGTCGCCTGCGGTGGTGTGCATTGTCTAACATTTTGGTTGGGTTCTTTAGAGCCACCAACTGAACCAGCAGCTAATCACCAAATCTGAGTCTTGGTGCCCACAAACGAACGGGACACTTTGGGTAAAACTGCATGCACCACATGCGGGGTGAATTGTTCCGCAAAAGTTATACCTGCAGATAACAAATAGCATCTACGAATTTTATGTTTTGTTGACCGTGCATCCCTGTATAATCTCTTTCAAATGAAGCCAAATGGGTGCACACTACTTCTTTGTATATTTATTTCAACTTCTCTACATGTTTCGCGCAGACAGCAACCCATACAGAGTGAATAATACCAGTGTCGCATAGATACAGTTAAGTTCTCCTGATGATGGGCACATAGTTGCCCGAAACATGTAGAGAAGTTGAAATAAATATACTAAGAAGTAGTGTGCACCTAGTTGGCTTCATTTGAAAAACAAAATAACATCCACATTTACATCCTTTCACGACAGCGCGTACATTTGGCCGTTCCGGGTTAAGGTACCATGTAATTTAGCAACCAGCTATCGGAGCTTCGTTACAGCACGTTGCCTTCAATTCCTACTCTGAAGATGGAGACAGTGTGTTCCTACGAAGCGCCAGAATGCACAACGCCATAACCCAGACCAGCAGACCTCAACATCCTGTCGGTATTAAAAAGGGTTTAACAATTTCGGCAGGGAAAGTTTCAATACATTTCTCCATTCCCCTGCCGAAAGACCGTCCTGGTCCGGGTGCCTTTGAAGACTTCCCAGCTTCTTATATCGTGTGATTAGTCTCCATTGTGAATTTCATAACCATCGTAAGGAACGGTCTATTACAGGAACCTTATAGCAAAACAAAAAAAATAATTATCCATAACAAAAAAAAGACAAACACTACCTTAAACAAATCACCCCACTGCACACCATGAATAAATGGGGAACTGATGACACAGCTCCAATCATCTTTACACTTCAGCGTTAAATGGTGGCAGCTGCATGCCTCATCCGTTTTACCCCCTCCCTCCTCCCCCCCCCCGGGCCCAAGAGTAAATATCCATGTTTCACACTGAAGAGGAAGCTGGGCCAACCCCAGCGATGGCCTAAGGGGGAAGAAATCCCATGTACGTGGTGGGAATCGAACTGCGATTCCGCGGTTGTCCAACATGTAGTCTAGGCACTAGACCAACTGAGCTGCCCCGGGCCCATTTTAAACAAGTTAAAAATAAAATTTGAAGCCGTCCCTCCTTGTCTCGCTTGAGAGAGACGGCGTAAACACACGAGGGACAGCGTGCAGCCTGCTGATGTGTCCGCCACATTTCAGTTAGTGCACCGCTGATCGAGTTTCATGAAACGTGGCACGAGAACTGGCCAGTGGTGTACACCACAACACTGCTTTCTAACTGCCTGTAATAACGGCAAGGCGTACTCAAAAATTCATACGACCGGAGACATTTGTCGATCCGGAGACGATGTAAGGCAGTAGATCGTGTGAAAATACAGGACTTTGTTGAGTTTTTGATTTGGCAGAATATAAAACCACAGGATAGAGGCAGTACGATATTTTTCTTTACCTACAGTTTTGGCCGCGTAAAGTATTGAACCGCTTGATCTAAGTGCCTGAAATTTGACTCGGGGACACATCACCAGCACACCTTACACTATTAACTAACCCATCAACTAACCAACCAACCAACTCATGAAGCACAGTACTTCCTGAGAAGCTAACCGGTCCTGAGCTAGTAAAGAAATACCCCGCATTTTATGGAACCCGAAGGTTCATTACCGCATTCGCAACAGCCCGCCACCTGCCCCTATCCTGAGCCAGATCAAACCAGTCCATGCCTCCCCATCCCAACTCTCGAAGACACATTCACGATCCTTATTAAATATCGATAAGAAGTCAGCAAATAAAAAGTTATAATAGTCAATTTCGGTGACATATTGTACAGACTATATGTCCGAAAGTATTTTTCACAAAACCGAAATAATAATAATAATAATAATAATAATAAATAGAAATATAGCGCATGTGGAATGTCAAAGCAGAATCTAGGAAGTGTGTCATCCCTGTTGTGTGTGTGAAACTTGGAAAATTGTGTGTAGTCAAACACAACTGTGTCGCATGAGGTGTATTTAATGACTACATAATGGACAACTACATGTTTCGGCCTGTACTGGCCATTTTCAGGTTGTCTTATGGGAACTTAAGATCTTTCCAAGTGTCAAAGCAGAAGTTATACCAATAATAATAGGGGCAAACGGAACCATCTCGAAGTCAGAAAGTACCTGAGCAACAAACTGAGAAAGTACGAAATCAAAGAAATACAGAAAACAGCCAAACTGGGACACTGCACACACAAACTGCAGGAAGTGCTGATGTAAGAGTATAGAAAATTCGACGTGGAAAATAACATTACATGTGGCTCAAATCGTAAGTTTTAAAGCGACATAAAATATGTACTCCGTCTGACACAAATTTATTTTTGTTTTACTTTTTCATATCTGAATGGGATCCCATTCTATTGACGAATTATATTATATTCACCAACATTTTTAAGTTTTTATAAATATCTGCCCTGATGATGGCTTATAGTCAGGCCGAAACTAGTTGCCAACATTTGAAGTAATGAAATAAAAAGTTGCGTCACACGGAGTACATACTTTATTTCACTTTAATATTATACTTTAACACAACAGGATGTCCTCTACCAAGATTAAATTGTAAGTACAGACTAGCAGCAACAGTATATACCCTACAAATATGGCTTGTTCCAGGTACATAAAGGTAAATACCTTGCATAAAGATGATAAATAAATATATATATATATATAAGTTTTCCCGTTACAGGCCGGGTGTGGCCCAGAGGGTAGGTAGAGGTATAGCTCTACTCTTCCATGACCGCGGCACAAGAAGGTGGTGAGTGGTCAGCAGCACGCCCCGGCCGCACTTTACCCCCGGGAAAGACACGGTACCCATTTTACAGGGGGGTGGGTGGGCCCCAGGGTCGGTCCGGACGGGCGAAAAATCTCGTCCCCACCGGGAATCGACGCCGGACCGTCCAGCGGGTAGTCAGTCGCTATAACGACTGAGCTATCCGGCCCACAATACATATATAATGACATATCTACGTAATATGAAAGTAGCCTTCGAGGTCCGGCAAAACTCCTTGCATGTAATTACGCCTGTATCGAAATCAGGACACTTGCAGAACATGTCTTCACGGGTATCTTTGTAACTTCCTTTCGAAGCATACGCATTGCCATCTGATTCTGTCTTATGACGCGCGACAGGTATACAAAACTGCACGCAAAGTACCTGCTACTATTTTCCGGTAACTACACCCAGAACATGGAAGGTCGCGGGTTCGATTCCCAATGGTGTCATTGGAATTTTTCATTGGCATAATCCTTCCCGCCGCACTATGACCCTGGGGTCGACTCAGCCTCTAACAGAAATGAGCACCGCGAATATATCCTGGGGGGTAAAGGTGGCCGGTGCGTAAGGCTGACAACCTTACCACCTTCATGTGCGGACGTTTCTTGAAATCTGGGAGCCTCAACCTCCTGGAACCTTCTTATAATAAAACCAACTAGATGCACCACTTTCTAAAATTTATTTTTGGAATAAAACTCTACATGTTTCGTGCAGTTCCTCTGTTCATCATCAGGAGTTTTTCACTGTACACACAGCAATCGTATATGACATACAGGTTTGCTGACAGCTTGCGAGCAGGATCAGGAATTTCCATCCTGATCCTGCTCGCAAGCTGTATGACATATACCATTGCTGTGTGTACAGTGAAAAAACTCCTGATGATATAGACAGAGGAACTGTCCAAAACATGTAGAGTTTTATTCCAAAAATAAATCTGAGAAATTAGTGCATCTAGTTGGTTTTATTATAACAATTTTTCACGATGCACAGTCACCTGAACGTCAACCTCCTGGAACCCTCAGGGCCTGTCCAGGCCTGTAATGGGACCGCTTTACCTTTACACACAGAATATGAAACATGTTGACAAAATTTCACATAACTCCACAATACAACATTTTACGGAAATCCTTTCAGCGCCTGGCGAGTTAAGACGGACGGACAGCCACAGCTTGGCTAAGGGCAGGAACAGCGCAAAGCCTCGCTGCAAAGGCCGTAAAAACTGCACTACAAAACTTACACATAAACTGGCATATTATGTACGTTATTCGTTCATTAGGAAAACTGATTATGAACGTGGCGTCACAGCGGCAACACTGCCTCAAACAAGGCAACATATTTTCAAAGGTCCTCCTACTTTTACAACACAACACAAAGGATGAAATTTTTCTTAGCAGTGTTAAGGAAGATAAACCTGCTAGCGGCATTACCAAAACACAAGAACTTTTTAACCCGATTGTATGTAGCTATCTCCACTTAGGATACCTGTCTCATTCTTCTTCATTCAAGTCTTATATCCTCTCAAACTTTTATAGAGCCATTTGGGACAAACATATATAAAATGCGACACCCATACGGCAGTAGAGGGCAGGCTACATGTAATAAAAAGCTGGTGTGATGAAGACTCCCAATGCAGGCACAGGGCCAACAAAAGATATTTTGTCTTATGAAGAATAACCCACAGGACATAGTTGCAAGTAGGCTAACTTCTGATGAAGTATTACAAGTTACAAATTCGAAGCAAATACTGTTTTTGCCTCATGTATAAATTATACGGCTGGTCAATGATCGCAAGCAACAAGAAAATGACAAGGATTACGTTAGGGTAGGACAGGCATGTGGCCAGCACACAGAAGATGAGAACTTAAAGAAATGATGCCACACGGAAGACCAGGGAGTAAATGGAATAATGAGGCTGATGTTGGAGAAACAGGTCAGGAGGGTGTGGAATGGGTTCGTCTGCAGCAGGACGGCGACAATTATCAGGACGTTGTGCACAAGATGACGAAGTTAATGGTTCCACAAAATGCCGGTAATTTCTTGACTGATTCAGGAATTATTAGCTTCTGAAGAGGAATTGCACCATGGAATTACTACAAAAACATTACTACTGCAAGCAAGCAACCACCCACTTGCTAGCCTCTAAGGTTCAACGTGGGCTGGGATAGCTCAGTCGATATAGCGACTCGCTGGGCTGTCCGGGAATCGAATCCCGGTGGGGGCGAGATTTTCCGCAACCGTCCAGATCGACCTCCAGCCTTCTATGCAATAGGTACTAGTTCTCTTTCCCCGGTATAAAGCGGCCGGGGCGTGACGTTTACCACCCACCCCATCTAGCACCGAGGTTGAAGGAAGAGTAGAGCTATACCTCTACTCCCCCTCTGGACCTTCGTGGCCTGTTCTGGGGCGAACTATACCTTTACCTTTACCTCGAAGTTTCAACATTACCGACACGAAAGCCAGATGTATCCACGGCACTTGCCAGTATATACTGCAAACCATAATGCCCTCCCACTCACTCCTGCTTTCGAAGTCACCTACGTCCTGCTAAACCTACGCACCAGGACCGCTTTTACATAACCCCGATCCGAGCTACACGAACAGCCCACTGTAACTGTCTTGATTACCAAAACACTAGTAGGTCAAGTTATGATTGATCATTTAATGACAATCAACAACAGATACTGAACAGATTAGACGAGTAGCTAAACACTGACAGCTGTTCATCGTTACTTCAGTACACTCCCTGTTATTATGGCAACCTTCACAACAAAAGTTACCATCGAACCCTACTGCAAGCCTACGCGATAAATTCCGCATGTTCACAACGTATCTCCCGAACATCCACACTCACACTTCAGTTTCCGAAGCGGTTGGGTCCAAACTTTGAATGCATTTTACAGAACACAGGAGGCAGAGTTGTACCGGTCCATGCCATGAAGGCACATTGGGGGAGTAAAAGCGTGGCTCAACTCATTCTTAATCTCGGCGCTTGATAGAGATGAGTGGTTAGCTTCAAGCTCCGGCCGCATTTCATGCCGGTAAAGGAACCCGACACCAACTGAATAAGAGAACAGGTGGGCCCCAAAAGCCGGTCCGGACATTTCGGAGGAGAGAAAAATCTCTTGCCGCTACCAGGATCCAAATTCCGATTAAAATCTCATGGTAAACACTTACCAAGTAAGTATGGACCACAAAGTATGACTTATTATTCCTCCTGTCCTTGCTGTTCTGCCCCATATCCATCTACAGGTGTCTATGGCGCTATAGGACAATGCGACCCTCGACCAGCGTTTATGAATCTTGTTTGTGGACATGTGACCAGGCTCCTTGGACAAGGGATCGGTCCACCGCAACTCCCACAAACGACGGCACAAACAGAAAACCAAAGAGAATTCATTCTTGCCCCAACTATCGATCCCAACATTCGACCGGATAAAGATAAGTGAAAGGTAAATTGATCCCGTTACAAGCCTCGGTGTGACCCAGAGAGTGGGTAGAGGTATAGCTCTACTATTCCATGACCGCGGCACTAGAAGGGGGTGAGTGGTCAGCAGTACGCCCCAGCCGCACTTTACCCTCGGGAAAGAACCGGTACCCATTGTACAGGAGGCTGGGTGGGCCCCAGGGCCGGTCTGGCCGGGCGGAAAATCTCGTCCCCACAGGGATTCGATCCCGGACCGTCCAGCCCGCAGTCAGTCGCTATATCGACTGAGCTACCCGGCCCACGGATATAGATAAGTACACATCCCAAACTCGCGAGGCCGTCTTCAGCGGTATGTCTTTGTAGACCGTATTGTTGGTATTGTATGCAAATCATAATGCCGCAACAACATCCACAGACTAACTACAGTTATGCTAGTCAAAACCTACACACAGTACGCACAAAACCATTTGGGGTTTTCAATAAGCAGCGACAGGTACAGTGACTGAGGCGTCCGTCCCACGGACACACAGCGTTTTCGATGTCAGAGGATAAAGAATTAGGACTCAACGTTGTCTTCAGCACGAATTATTCTTTCAGCTACAGCACCATGGACGCACTGTTGTCCTGTGGTACCGGATGTGAACAAGGAAATTGGCCTGAGCTTAGCAAAATGCTGTCTAAAACAGCTTCTTCCCTGCACACTGCTCGGAATATCTCGCCCATCCACAATCCAACGTGGCCTTTGCACCCAGCGACTTCCACACTTGCGGATGACTGAAGCAGAACTTCAAATGGAAACATATCTGATATAACAAGATGCAAGCGGTGTTCCGGTGGGTGCAGACACTGCGCCCCTATGTATTCTCCGCAGGAATCTAACAAGTGCTACATCCACACCCAACTAAATACAAATGCTAACACCTAGGGCTGATAATCCACCCACTGAGCAGACCACTCGAGACATCTGCAGGCCAATATGAACGAGCTGAAAGAATTGTTGATGTAGGCAGCCCTAAACTAACCAACCCACAACACTTCTCTTCAACCAAAATCTTCTCAGGATGTTCGCATTACAAGTCTAAAGCAGTGTTACTTTTCCGATGCTTGACCTGCACGTCACACGAGAAGCCATGTAACGAAACCAGTGACGTATTTCCGTAACCGACACCCCGCCCATGCCCTCGTGGGAAAACGCTACGTAAGACACACTTTTATTTCAGGGATGGTAAAACAAACACAAAAATCATTCGTTGTTGGCACGATGTGCCAAGGACTAGACGCTGATTAGACCAATGGTTCAAAATCTGTAAGCCGCGTACCCCCCGCGAAGAGGAAGGGACAGGGTAATTCCAAGGGCCATGAGAAGTCACTTAACTTCGAAAGAAGTCTCGCTTCTCCGGCCAGAGATTGGTTCTTCTGTCATCCTCCATTATTGTTACTCTGATGAACAAAATATGAACTCACAGACAGCGGGTGTGAGATTACGACAACAATGGTTAATAGGGGTTTTCTTCACCGAACCCGGTCGGTATAACGATCAGGCTATTGGTTGGACGAATCCGTGGTTCGAAAACCGTTAGGGACAAGAGACTTTCCTCTTCCACCGAAGTCCAAATCGGCTGTAAGGGCCACCCAGCCCCCTATTCAATGGGCACTGCCGTTCTTCCCCGCGGTAAATCGGCCGGAGCGTGGAGCTGACAACTCACATCCACTAAGAACCAAGGTTAAGAACGAGTGGCGACATACCTCTACTCTTCCCATATGCTTTCATGACGTTGACACGAACTTTATCTACACATTTAAGAAATAATATTATTACTATATGCGGAGTCCGCTGAAGAAGGTTCCTCATAATCCATTTTAAATTACACACATCAGTATAAAACTAGCAGTATTCGTACAGAAGCGGGGCAAGTTCGGTAAGCAGAGGCTGGGCTTTGGACCGGATGACCGCGTTTCGATTCCCAGCAGCAGATTCTTTTCTTCACCGCCACGCTCTGACAGCTGAAGCACCCATTCAACTCCCGACCGAATGCATCGCGGGGGATCTTTGCCGGAGAGTGATGATGACCTCTCCAATGCCCCTATCATTTAATTTATGCCACTCATTTTGGTACAGAGTTGCATTACCTGAAAATGGTCAAGTTGGCCGAAACATGTCGTACTATACACTATATCTCTTTAAAAAAAAAAAGACGACGTTTTACTACGATTGACGGTTTATTTCTTTACACTTTATATATTATCACAGCGGGACGTTTGGAATGAGGTTCATCTGCAGCTAAGTTACGCATGCGTGGTACTAAACGGCTATTCACACACAAATTTTCGTGCAGCAGTGTTTAGTTAATTACACGTTACTGTACAGTAACTACGACCAAACCTCGCAAATATAAACTATGGCGACACTTCTCACTGTTTCAGACCATTACGAACGCGAAATGATTCGAAATGTCAACAAATAAAGGCGTTCACTGCGCAGGGCGTTTGCGCACGTCACCACCAGCTTAACCAGCTCCGCGTGTGCACCACTGACACTGTACTCCCACTCTACAATATCTGTCAAATGCAGAATGCAATCAGAAGGCGATCGCTTCGGCCTGCCCTCTCCAACTTTTTCACAAACGCGCAGGCATTCCGCGACATACGTAATTACGGGTTACCGAGTTTCAAATAACACTTTAAAACCTGAAATAATGACATATTTACACGCGCGTCGAATTTTCCAATGAGGGAATGTGAGCGCAATGGTGGAAGACTACTGCTGGGCGATAACACAGACGGCGGTGCGGTCATGCTGCGGCCGATCAGGTTCCGGTGTGTTGGGAGTTCGGATTTCAACTGGACTGCATTACATGTACATATACAGTTGACCCTATATATATATATATATATATATATATATATATATACTGAGTTAAAACTAGGGGCCGGAATTTTCGGAGCATAACTATTTCGTGAGTCGGGAACCGTCCGCGTCTGTACAGTAATACTTTCTCATCCCATACTGTAACAAGTTAGTGGATATCAGAACATAAACCCAATGTCTCACTACTTGCATCTAACGCATATGTTAGACTACGTTGAATGGCCGGCAAATGATACTTAAAATCAGTAAACATTTTCATGTCAAAAAAAGGCTGAAGTACAGTACTGCACTAATGACTCAGCCGAATGAATTCCTGTCTAACGCAACTTACACACAAAAGCCTCTTTCCTATAATAAAACCAACTAGATGCACTAATTTCACAAATTTATTTTTGGAATAAAACTCTACATGTTTCGGACAGTTCCTCTGTCCATCATCAGGAGTTTTGCACTGTTCACACAGCAATGGTATATGTCATGCAGATCTGCTGTCAGCAAACTTGTGTGACATATACCCATTCCTGTGTGAACAGTGAAAAACTCCTGATGATGGACAGAGGAACTTTCCGAAACATGTAGAGTTTTATTCCAAAAATAAATTTGAGAAATTAGTGCATCTAGTTGCAAGCTGTCAGCAAACCTGTATGAAATATACCATTGCTGTGTGTACAGTGAAAAACTGCTGATGATGGACAAAGGAACTTTCCGAAACATGTAGAGTTTTATTCCAAAAATAAATTTGAGAAATTAGTGCATCTAGTTGCAAGCTGTCAGTAAACTTGTATGACATATACCATTGCTGTGTGTACAGTGAAAAACTCCTGATGATGGACAGAGGAATTGTCCGAAACATGTAGAGTTTTATTCCAAAAATTAATTTGAGAAATTAGTGCATCTAGTTGGTTTTATTACAAGAATTTATCACGATGCACGGTCCCCTGAACACCAAACACAACAGCCTACCACGGTATTATTCCGTCTATTCAAAACATTGTGTAAATCCGCGAATTATCATGGGCTATTTCGTTAATTCCAGGTAATTCTAGCCAGAGTTTAATTCAGATTTATGCCTCTATACAAGTCTCTAATGTTGCAGTTATTTGCTTCAAGCTCTCTCACTCTGTCTTTCAGACAGTACGGTGCTTGGGCCTGAATGTCTACCACTGTCTCTCCTTACATTCAGCACATCCTTTTACATTTATTTGGATCGGGTTCCATAACCATTACAATTGTGCCTGCTTCTTCTGTTTCAATAAATCTGACACCTCCTTGTCATATCATCATTAATAATGCTGTTAATTCTTATAACCAAATCGACCGCAAGACTCGCTATTGAAGGCTGCGTATGAAGATGCCCATTCTTACTGTCCGTTCCCTTCCATCGATTAATCATCATGTCCCCGGTTTGCTAGTTGCGTCCCGCGGTTAGCGTTTCAGGTGTACCAGTTGTGTACCGGGCCACTGCGGACAAACCGAATGGCTCCAGTGTCGAATCGGGTCCAGGGTAGTTTGGTTCAACGACCGTCTGGTGCGGGTGGTATATTCCTTTCCCCTGCGGGCTGCCTTCGATGTCGTTGAGATGGGCAAAGTTTAGACGTCGAGTGGTGTCTCTCGCTGCGCTGCGGGTTCGCTTCCGGGTCTGTTCGGGAGGGGCAAAGGTTAGACGTTCGGTCCCGTCTCTCTTTGATACACAAGAAGCAGAGACCTTGCGACGCAAATGATACGCTACCTCAAATGCGGAACGCCACTCGCGTCTCTGTTATGTCAGACTGCACGTCTTCCATTGAGTACTTTCCGCCAGACAATTCTATACGTCTGTATGGCTCATATCTGAATAATTTAACGACGATCTTTTCGCAGCACAAGTTACGTACTGTACAATAGCGGGGCTGTTGTTAGCAATGAATGAAAACGGATACAGACAGAGATGGCGGTTTGGTTTAAATTAGTATCCCAGAATTAGCCACGGCGAATCTGTAATTAACTCCATGCAGTTGATTCCTTGAAGAGTTAGTGGGTTGGCCCCTCAACTGGTTAAGAGATCCCCCATTTTATGGAACATGAAGGCTCACTACTATCGCCTTTGGAACAACCCACAAATTGTCCCTATCCTCTGCCAGATCATTCCAGCCCGCATCTTTCCAACCGATATATTTTTGATTCACTTTAATATTATTCTCCCATCTACGCCTAGGTCTTCAAAGCGGTCTTCCTTCACGGGACGGAGCGACACAAGAATATGTATCTGCCATATAGCGGATACTACAGATTACACGGTTCTGTCAATTCATTTTTATTCTGGCTTGCAGGTCATGTGTCAAATGCTACAGACTTGCTACACGAGGCGTTGTCCAAGGGTGCACCACGTGCAGGTATGCACCACGTGCAGGTAAGTGTACGCCGTGCACCTTTCGTTCAGATGCACTGCTTTATCTGCAACATCCGAAACCCAAAGATACTGGGAGGCAAGAGGTCGAATGGGTCAATGACACTCTCTGCATAATCGCATTTGAATTAATGAATAAATAAATATAAATATATATATACATATATTACACTGCAATACCATTTGTGGATTCAAATACAGATACAAGCCGGTCCCAGTGGCCGCCCAGTCTAAGGCGTAGGTCTGCGGCCGCTCGACTGCTGAGACTGTGGGTTCGAATCCCACCGGGGGCATGGATGTTTGTTTTGTTTGTTGTGTGTTGCCAGGTAGAGGTCTCTGCGACGAGCTGATCACCCACGCAGAGGAGTCCAAAAGACTGTGGTGTGTCGTTGTAGTGATCTATTAGTATTATCTAGTATTGCTGTTTTTTTTTGTACTTTAGATGCCGGACTGCTGGCTAGAAGTCAGTATTCGGAAGGTCCTGCGACCGGCCACCTCGACACAGGTTTTTCTTGGTTTCCCTGTGTCT
>Ga0123354_10008565_pt1 | contig 15567 bp, 14 predicted proteins | sample TergutLab28metaG_2_FD_97872 | JGI IMG/M metagenome (GOLD analysis project Ga0123354, IMG submission 97872) | Labiotermes labralis P4 segment gut microbial communities from Petit-Saut dam, French Guiana - Lab288 P4 | ecosystem: Host-associated > Arthropoda: Insects > Digestive system > Gut ...
TTAATGTGCAGATGGTGTGGCTTGTAGTGTTAGTGTGCAGATGGTGTGGCTTGTAGTGTTAATGTGCAGATGGTGTGGCTTGTAGTGTTAATGTGCAGATGGTGTGGCTTGTAGTGTTAATGTGCAGATGGTGTGGCTTGTAGTGTTAGCGTGCAGATGGTGTGGCTTGTAGTGTTAATGTGCAGATGGTGTGGCTTGTAGTGTTAATGAAACAAGCCTTGCTATTATATTCAGTTTAGTTTCATTACACGTCTACTTTAACAAGAAAAGGTTCGAATAAACACTACAGACCTAACCATCTTTATCGTTGCACCGGGCATTTTGTAGTTTATTTAAGTAACAGACCAACAAATGCACATATATAGTCTTTAATAATCTAAAATTTACACTAAAACACTTAAAACGCTCCTACATATTTAGATCATACGATCATCCTCAGGGAGCATACTTTGTTCCTAGTCTCACGCTATACGGCACAACAAGCACATCGACAGCCGGTCTCAACTGAACAGCGTACGACTCAGAGAATACACACGACATACTGCCACAGCACCAAATTAATATAACGAAGAAAATCACTGAGTGTTTTGAACTTTAACTTTAGCAAGGAACAAAGTACGCTCCCTGAGGATGATCGTATGATCGAAACATGTAGGAGCATTTTAAGTGTTTTAATGTAAATTTTAGATTATTAAAGACTATATATTGTATGTGCATTTGTTGGTGTGTTACTTAAATAAGCTAGAGATCTAAACTTGATCATACACATGGTGGCAGTAAGATTTTTTGGAAAGAGATATTCCGTTTTTGCTTCATGCAAGGAAGGGGAAAACAATTCAAGAAACACAGTTGACATGTTATAAAGAGGCACTGGAAAATCCCTGTATGGAAGTGATTCTTGGAAAATTAAATAAAAATGTATAAATGAGGAGCAATTAACAAAGGTGAACTATGTAAGTACAGTTCGAGACTGCAGCAGAGTAAACCATAACAGGCGGAGAACTAAGATATTTTGAAAGAACGGAAAATACAATCAGCAAGAAAAAATATACGTTACTACATAAAAAATTCAGTAAACCAACTGGATAAAAAAGACGCAAAAATACCAATATATTTTTACAATACAGTGAAAAGATTTAAGGAATAAATTGCAAACGATGCAATGAATGTGGACAGTCGTAATAAGTTTGACCGCCCACGACATGACGTCAAGGGGGGGGGGGAGATAGAAGACGAAGCAAAAGAAGAAGGGGATCGAAATTAAATTCGTCAGACAATTTTAAGTGCAGGTCTCAGACATCAAAATTCAGACACCCACGGAATTCTTTCGGAGTTGAAATTTTCAGGAAGACGTAAGTCTTTCATTTCATATGCTTTGTGCGAAGAAGGCAGAAAGGAAGCTGTACTGAAATTAAAATAATCACCAGTTATGATCTGAAAGCACGGAAGTACGGAATTCGTAGAAATCATTAGATTTTTTCCGAAGTTTCACTCCGGCAGAATAGCCTAAAGTAACTGAGTTTGAGGATTCCATCCTTTTCTTGTATATGTTGTTGAAACGCAACATCAAAAGGGTCACATCTGGCTATTGTTCTTGTGACGTCGTTAAGATACTGGGGGCAAAGGATTTGCTATTTTAGTAAAGAAAAAAGAGAAACTTTTAATCTGATTCTGGCAGATTCATTAAACTTCTCGAAGCTGAATCAGAAGACATAAAATAATAGATTCCTTATAACAATTATAGGATTGTCGCTGTAAAATCTGAAAGTATTATTGGCAAGTTTCTGAAAAGCTTTTTAATATTCGAATTGTATTTCTTTTAAAATGAGCAGGTCAGTCAATATCCGAAGCTGCTGCACTTAGGTCAAACCTCGATAACATATATATGTAGTTCCCATTTTCGGCGAATTCTTACATTATTTTGACAAGACTAAACGTAACATTGTCCACGTGTGTAAAAATCATGCTATAAATTGTTATAGAGACAATCTCCACGAATTCAATTTCATGTTGTGCAAGTTCAAGTCCAGAACTGCACTGAAGGACAAGAAATATCTAATTGTTCTTGCAGTTCAAACAAGACAGGCAATGTAGGTACAACGTTAACATTCAGGCGCGTTCGTGCAACCATTATTGCAGCTGAAAAGAAGTAAGTATTACGCAACCTGAGTGTGTGTTTGTAGCCTTAGGTATCCTGAATGCAACGCGTATGCGCCATATTGTCATCTGTGGCCTGCACCGCTCTACAATATTTTTCCACATTATCTCATAAACGGCACTAATGTCGGAAAAAAGTTATTGAACACATTGTGTGTTTGATGTTTATTGGACCGTGCATCATTGTTATAACTGAAGAATAAAGAACCAACTAGATGCCACTTGTTATTTTATTGTACTTCTTATAGGCTCAACATGTTTCGGGCACTACTATGCCCATCATCAGGAGCTCGCGACTATGATGTGTTCACACACACCACAAACAGCCATAATTTACATTAATGCTAACCCCTCCATCTTTACATAAAGAAACGACCAATGTGGTAATCAACATCATAGTCGCGAGCTCCTGATGATGGGCATAGTAGTGCCCGAAACATGTTGAGCCTATAAGAAGTACAATAAAATAACAAGTGTCATCTATTTGGTTTTTTATTCTTCACGCAATGTGTGTTTTGATTTTCTCTACACCTTTTGCCTGAAACATTTTTCATTCTAGGAAGAAATGAGCGAGATATGACCAAAACGTACAAACGTCTACACGCAAAGTGCCCGGTATTCTTGTCACATTTTAATTAAACTTTAATTTTCTCGAAGGATTTTAGAAAAGTACTGACACGTTAAATTGAACGAAAATCTGTCCAGTGGGAGCCGAGTTGATCCATGCGGACATGACGAAGCTAACAGTCGCTTTGCGCAATTTTGCGAACGCGCTTAAAAATTCCAAAAAAAAAACTTGGCGGAAATTTTCGGGCAAATTCACACACACCCCCCCCCCTTCCAACACTACATTAATGATCACAAATATCCTATGCATGGTGGCCATGTTAAATTAAGTCATCCCTAGCTGTGTGCTTAAATAAGTACACGTCATGAACACTTACGAGGCACTAAGAGCTCCACAAATTCTTAAAATCCGTAGCTTTCGCCCCGTGAAAATAGCCTCGTTACACATCAGATACAAGGGCGGGAACGACGCACCGCTGGGCTTGAACGCTGGGCTGAAGATGGTCACACTTGCCGGTAACCGGATCCACACACTTCGGTCACTCGAGCACACAGCCTGATCGTTCTAGTGACTAACTACACAATCCTATGAGTTGCCGTTACTTACGTATAACTTCTGAAGAAACAGTAGGACTATGGTAAAAGTCCGGAACAGAAAACGATTCCTTATATAATGGGATCCCTCCTTTCCCAATGGGGTATATAGAGAGAATAAAATCATAAAATTAAAAAAAAAGTAACTAATACACAAATGGGGCGCCGTAAAACTAAGACTATTGCATACAGCTGACCTACTAGGTGAGAAAACAGCGGAACAGCATGCCCTAATAATCACTATTTACTAAAATACGCCGTGTCTCTAATGTGTTACTGGGAAATGACGTAAGTCCTGGCTTATAGTGACCCCTACTTTTCAGTGCGGCTATTTAGAGAAAAGAACCATCGTTTTATATTCGGGATTATATATGTATTCCACGTAAAATATTGTATTACAGCAATATAACACTTTTTTCCGTCAATATAACAGTATTTCAAGAAATACAAGGATAGGCCTACTACTCTGTATTAGCTACATATTGCGGCAATCCTCGGTACTGGCGCCGTCAACCAGGCCGTAAACGGCGCGTGAACCGCTTGGGTGACCTAGACCTTGCCACCATAATACATCACCCGATATGAAATCACCACATGATACCCGCAATTGAATAAAAGCTTCGAACAAAAATCGACTACCAACAGCCTTCACCGACAACTGCCACTTCTAAAAAGAATTTAAAAAATAGATTTTAATAGTTTGTCACTCTATTTTAATCCCGACAATTGAATGTATTAAAGAAAAACTGGAATTTTAACATACTTGTAAGGAGTGAGATCTTATTTCCATAATGTAACATCTATACTTCCTTTACGGGCCAGGATAGCTCAGTCGGTATAGCGACTCGCTACGGGCTGGACGGTCCGGGGATCGAATCCCGGCGGAGGCAAGATTTTTCCGCACCCTTCCAGACCGGCCCTGGGGCCTACCCAGCCTTCCATACAACGGGTACCGGATCTTTCCCGGGGGTAAAGCAGGCGCAGCATGGCGTTGACCACCCTTCCCATCTAGAGCTATACCTCTACTCCCCCTTTGGGCCTTCGTGGCCTCTCCTAGGGTGAATTTTACCTTTATCTTTACCTCTATACTTACTTTAATATGTTCTGGAAGCCAGCCTGATGATGACCCTACAGGATCGAATCATGTATCTTCAGCTGTACGAATTATTTTATAAAGTTGTTTTTGACGATGATCTGTTTATTCCTTACTGCTCGTTACGTTCATCAAGTTTCCAAGCAGGTTACAGTAACATAAAAACTGCTTACCTTATAAGTTATTCAATAATGCATGCATGCTACAGAAAGCATAGAGTAAGCAGTCTTACAGAAAAATATAATCCTGCAAGCAGTTTTACGTTGTTATTAGGTATGTTTAATCCTCATGATGGCGCAAAGGAGTGCCCAAACATAAAACACGTACTAAAATGACATGGTTTTATTACTCAACGATCTTTGCACTGACGGAAATGGCAGACTGAACTGTTAACACACTACGTTTTCTAAAACGACATCACGTAAAACTCCTTTCGCTTGTCAGACAGCGTAGTGCTCACTGGTATTCAAATTCGCCATGAGCAGGGGTCCAAGTACTTTATTTCAATGCACTGCAGTTATTCCTCATGTCTAAAAATGACGATAGAAATAGTTTCCTTAGATTCGCAGAGAAGTTTCGTGGCTAAAATGCACGCTGGCCATTGTACGTTGCAGTTGTGTCGGTAAAATTACAATCTGAAAGCTGTCTGTCAAATCGTGTAACAAGTCTTTAACAAGCCCCAAAATAAATACCGATGTCACGGGTTCAGATCTGGCGAACAAAAACCCAGAATCCCATGCTTGTTAATCAGTCACCAAAAGCGCTCTGTAAACAACGCATCGAATTGTTGGCGTTGTTAGCTGTTGCACTTTCTTGCTGCCTAAGTTATATTGTAACTAGAGAAGTTTTAAAAAATTGTGTCAGAAGGTGTGTACTATATGAAGGCGAGTGTGTGGTTTCACAAACAAATGGACCGCCGTTGCACTCACAGCACACCACACACCAACATTAAGTAACCTCACTTCGTCGATCAGTATGAGACAACTGTTCGTCTGAGAGTTTGTGCATCCAAGTAGGTGCAATCAATTTTCACCGCCAAACCGAACGCGGGTCGGTTCTATTTCTCCAACACGCACCGTATCAAGGTACGGTATCAGTGCACAAAATTCACTCTTGCTGCACGATCTGTGACGCTCAGTTTGTAAACCGCAGACATTTTATATGGATACTCATGCAGCAGATATACTACATTTCGTACTGATGACGTAGACATGGCCGTTTCGTTGTGCAAGTCGCATAACTGATTTTCTTGAAAATGACTCAAAATCACCAAATTCGTCCAATTCTTCCTCGGTTAGAAGGTCTCTCCAGTAGGTTCTCTAACTGTGCAGATTGGAACCCATTCGCAAGCACTTCAAATAACTGTACATTTCTGTCCTGTCCAGAAGTGGCGCATCAGAAAACTCTCATCTAAGTTTACAATGATTCTTGTAGAAACTGTATTTAGTGTACGTAGACCCTATCGTGCACGAACACACAATGTTCTGACAGTTCTGTGTACGGAGTGCAGGTGACTCATGGAGTCAAAGCAAACCCTCCGATAAGCAGCGTGTCAACGAGTCGGTGAGTGAGCTTGGTGTGTGATGTAGGCGACCCAAGGGGAAGTGACTAGGGACTGTAAACTTTCAGAATTACGTCCCTGTAATACACAGAGCAGGGTTCAACCAATGACAGCAGTGTAATGCCAGTACCATGTACATTCCACACAGTGAGACAGAACAACATACAACATTGAACTGATATTAGTATGAACAGCAGTATTCAAGTACGTACGTGCGTACGTATTTAAATACTGCTACATACATACACACATACGTACGTATGTGTGTATGTATGTATGTGTGTGTGTATGTATGTATGTATGTGTGTATGTATTTTTTTATATATGCTTATTGCTTGCTCCATTACGGTGGTAATACTACAAGCCTTATAATACTTTAGTTGTTGTAATTACATGTACTCTTCCAAAAAATGTATGTATATATATATATATATATATATATATGTAAGTAGTATTCAAATATGTATATATATATATATACATATATACATATATACACTTGAATACTATATAATACTAAATAAAACGCAGTACTGGTACTGGTAGTTTCACATATACACAATAGGATGCAACTGGATATAAAATGGACGCAAATTTTCGCAGTTCAGAGAAAGCCTCATAAACTGTATGTATGTATGTACGTACGTACGTATGTATGTATGTATGTACGTATGTATGTGCTTCCTTACGTGCTATAAACACAAAAGCAAATCCCTCGCGGTTAATTTGTGGGGAATTTTACATATCCTCTGTATATTTAACAGCCACATACGAACTGCGCCCGAAGTTTCTCCATTTGTATTAACATCATTCTGCAAGGTGGGTAGTGAGGCTAACTTTAGTGCAGGGAGGGTGGGTCACCAGTTACAGATGATAACGAAGTGGCAGCCTGACGCGCTGGGGTTCGTCTTGCGTTGACCCCTTCCCTCTCCATCTGGTGGTGGAACTAGCAGTCACCACATGTCCCAGAGGATGCCATTACAAGCATTGCATGAGCCCTACCGCTGCTGACATTTTCATACCTCACACCATGGGATTTCTCTCTCACTGTCATGACCTGACATTTGCAACCCCCGGATGAGACATCAAGTATAAATCTGGCGGTAACCTGCAGGCCGATCTGGGATTGTGTTTCTTGGGGATATGATGAAGCGCAACAATGTTTTATATCAAATCAGACTCTGTAATCAATATAGGATCTTATGGGGTGTAGAGGATGAGGGGATTTGTGTTACACACGTTTCAATGTTGCGCTGATCCGAATCGCTCCATCATGTCATCCTGCGACATGACATCGTCGCCAGTGTTCCCGGTTGAATAAATTTGCTTCGACAGGTGAACAAGGTTCAGCACAGACCCAGAGCTTCAGAGCTCACAATTCTACTCTCCATCATTGCCGCAAACGCTGAGAGCGCAGAAATGTGGAAGATGAAGTACTGCTTGACAGTGCGAATTTTTCACCTTCAGCAATTTGAGTACCTCGATGGCTTGATGACAGAATCAAAAAGGAAATGATCAGCTAAGTAAGCTACTGCGTCAGGGACAAACAAGCAAAAGCATAAAATAAGCAACAAAGCAACCAGTTCGTCCGCCAAACGAGAAACTATCTCGTGATCAAAAGCAACAGACCAACCCACCAATTAACCAAATTGCCACTTGCCTAATTAACAAGATAATTAGCCAAAAACGATTAAGTGATGAACTGACAAGCTAAATGACCAGAATGGCAAAACTGGTAGTGACTAGACTGCCGGCTGGAAGATCCCGGTTTCGATTACTGGCAGGTGCAAGTGACCTTGCTCTGAAACCCCCAGGTGTTCTCTGGGACTAATACAATCTCCTATTGAATGGGTACCTGAAGCTCATCCCCGGGGTTAAATCGGCCGTGTCGTGAAGTTAGCCATTCACCTCCAGCTAGTGCCGGAGTTACAAATGAGTGGAGTTGTACCTCTGTTACACATACACCTTCACGGCGTGGGCAGGAACAACTATAACACTACCACCAATGGCTAAATGACGGTAATTACATAAATTAATCCATTCGTGCTACATGTCACGCCCATCTCATTCTCCATCATCTTTCGTCAGTGATACGAGCAATTTGCTAAATTCTTCATCATGGAGTTTCCTCCATCCTGCTTTAAGATCCCCCTCTGCGGGCCAAATATTCCCCCCCCCCCGCACCTTATTCTTGGAATTTCTCTCGTCTATTCTCTTCGTTTAGGTCCAGAAACCACGTTCCACGCCCACAAAATAGGTTTTCTTGTAAGAAACGTCGAGATCTTAAATGGACCAAGCGTAATCCATTCTGAATGTCTTCAGCTGCTTTTCCTGCATTCTATTGTTTATCAAGGCATTCTTAAATTATTAATGATGTCGTCTAAACTGTGGAAGGTAAATATTGTCGAGTGAGATAAGCAGACGATCATACACTGCAGAAATTCAAGGACTTGAAAAGAGCCTGTCGTAGTGTATTTTAAGTTACTGTCCAAGCACTAGCGTACAGATACTAAAGTAAGATCCAAGAAGGACCGGAGTCAAAGTAGCTAGACTTTAAACTGAGGACCTCTGGTTTGGTTACCACTACACTACTCTACTTTCTGGTGATGGCACGTCTGCTGTAATGGGGTACAGACTGTAAATTTATAAAATCTAAGTGTGATTCACTCATTCGGATAACCGAAGTAACCAGAAAGTTTTCTATGACCAGAATTACATGGCAGGAAATTCGGTACCAAACGTCTTTTGTTTTCCAATGAAACCGAATACACAGCATTCCGACTGTGCCATTAACTGTATGACTATTTTCCTCAGGGACAAATGACTGGTATAAAATTGCAATTAGGAACGTCATAAAACGAAAGAATGATCACTATCATGGCTTTTGAATGAAGAAGTTAAACCACTTTAGAAAGAGATACTGCACCCTTGTAATTCCGTTTACTCATTCCACTGAGATATTCAGACCATCATTCACCACCATAATAAGCTAATTTTATACGCCTTCTTTCCATACAACGAATTCACAATGGGAACGTAATTCTTATCCTTAAATCTACATGTTTCATCTCAAATTATGATTAAATTTTACACTCAGGTGCTTGATTTCTGGAATAATATTAGGACATAATTTCAAATATACTGATTCTATAGGGCCGAATGAAATGAGACCAGTAAAATTGGTGAGTGGGGAAGGATTGGGAAGGACTCTGTAGTAGCGTGTGTTCATACATCTTTGAGGGAAAACATTTCATAGATAAGGTGGACAAGATTCAAACCCAGTGTCTTCGAATACAAAGAATGTTAAACACGAGGAATAGAGGTAAGGGGGGTTTTTTTTGAGAAGAGAAAAATGTTTTGTCCCTGTCGGGATTCGAATCCCGTATCCTCCAGCCTGCAGACTAGTCAATATACCAACTGCGCTATACCGCCTTCTTCACGCCGGCAATTGAGCCTGAGATACTAAATTAATATATTTCATATTCGTGTTTCCCACCCTGTGTGTTGGCACACACCATTTCAGACCTGGCCATTTCAGCTGAGTGTACTAGCGTCAGGAACAGAACCCGATCTGACAGCGAGGTTCACCGTGACCCGCTGCCCTCTGAAGCTGAAAACTTTTATCGGTCGTCACTGTTGCCGTTTACAATGTAACCTTACAAGAACAGATATGACGCAGGCTTCCGGTCGCCCAGACGTCCTCCGGACATTAATGGGAGAATCAACCCCACAACAATCGCTAAAGAACTTACTGTCAAAGAATTATTGATGACCCTTCCTGTAGAAACTGCACTGTCCGCTAAGTGAACGTTTCAAGCAGAACCGCACCTCGTACCGTTTCTCTGCATGCGGATACGTTCTAGCAGGGACAGACTGAATTTAGGCCACATGCAGTGCTTTTATGAAAAGATTGAGAGAAGAAGGACTATATGGAAAACGAGGTCGTAGACAAGAGGATTTTTTAAAACGCGTTCTGGGAAATTGTGACAATGCTGATAATTCACATTGTCACAGCATATAATTAATATAATTAACTGTGGCAGTATTGTATCCAGATGGCAAAACATGTCAATGGTTGTGCAGAACACTGTATCTAGATGGCTTAACGTGTCAATGGTTGTGCAGAGCATTGTATCCAGATGGCACAACGTGTCAATGGTTGTGCACAACACTGTATCCAGATGGAACGTGTCAATGGTTGTGCACAGTATTGTATCTCGATGGCACAACGTGTTACCAGTTGTGCACAGCACTGTATCCAGATGGCACAACGTGTCACTGGTTGCGCACAGTATTGTATCTCGATGGCACAATGTGTTACCAGTTGTGCACAGCATTGTATCCAGATGGCACAACGTGTCATGGGTTGTGCACAACGTAAGATTTGGATCCCATGACAGTGTTGTGAAATGTGATATCGTGTAGTTTGGTAGCTACATTCAACTGCATCGGTGAAACCTATACTATCCGACGTCTTTTGCTTTGACAGAAGTTCATCTTTTAGTAAACCAGCTGGTCATCTGAAAAATTCATTAATCATTCAACTGCTGAGTCACTAAGCTAATTTTAGTCAGTGTGTACTCCAAATAGTGACACTTCCACGTAATTACAGCTAAACACACTGAATCACGTTTGTCTGTGCGATACTGTGAAGTTTTAAGTTCCATTAATGAAGAAATCAAGAGCAGATTAAAGTCAGGGAATGCTTGCTATCGGCCGGTGCAGAGTATTTCGTCTTCCAGTTTGCTAACCAAAAATATAACGATGATGATATACAGAATTATTATTTTGCGTTTTGTTTAGTATAGGCGTGAAACTTGGTCGCTGACATTAAGGGAGGCACACAGACTGAAGGTGTTCGAGAATAGGGCGCTGAAGAAGATATTTGGGCCTAACAGGGACGAGGTAACAGGGGAGCAGACAAGACTACATAATGAGGAGCCTTCTTTCTGTACTGTTCACCAAATACTATATTAGGGTAAACAAATGAAGAAAAATGAACTGGCAGGGCATGGATGACTTACTGGAGAGAGAAAAGATGCATACAGGGTTTTGGTGGGGAAACGAGGGACAAACAGACAACTTGCAAGACTTAAGCTTAGATGGAAATATAATATTAAAATTGAACGTCAAGAAATGGGATGGGGGCATGGAGTGGATTTATCTGTCCCAGTATAGGGGCAGGGTGGTGGGTTCTTGTAAGTGCGGTAACGAACCTCCGGGTTCCAAAATATGTGGAGGATTTCTTGAATAGCTGAGGACCTGTTATTTTCTGTAGACAGACTCTGCTCCACGGAGTTCGCTAGCTAGTTAGTTAGACGCACTGAAGGTTTAGTACGAAAAGCCAATTACGTGCAGGGTTCAAGGTTCTTGTTTGTCGAAGTAGCGAGCCAAATGATTCGTTTTCTTACCAAGTATGTAAATTACTGTAATTCAAGAAAACATTTCACGAATATCTAAAATTAAATGACCAGTCTGATCCATAAAATTTGTGCCTTTCTGGCAGGCTAAACACGGGGCATAGTTAGCACGGCCGTTGTGAAATCAACTAGTAAAAACAAGTGACGCCTCTTTCTGAATATAATGATTGTAATATCTCAAACGTCCAAATAATGATCACTTGAGTGAATTCACTGTCATTAGTTCTCCGCTGTGTCTTTTATGAAGATGGACGAATAGCAGACCTGATGAAGACAAATGACGACGGCGTGGTGATGACAAGGCAAAAAGAGAGACTGGAGGTGGCACCTGGTGACGGGACGGATAACACATCGGTTGGGGACTGGGGGTGCCGTGAAACAAAATGCAAAATTATGCAGTAACAGTCCAACTAACACGCAGCGGAAAATGTAAACTTTCCAGGTGTTTCTATAGCAAAACCAACTAGATGTACCAATGTATCAAATTTATTTTATTTTGGAGTGACACTACATGATTCGGACGGTCTTTCCGACCATCATCAGGAGTTCAAGACTTTACATACAGCAACAAAGAGATACTGGTATCTGCTAGCAAGCAGACACCAGTATCTGTTTGACATATGCCTGCTGCTGTATGTACAGTCTTGAACTCCTGATGATGGTCGGAAATTGATGCATCTAGTTGGATTTACTATAGAAATATATTACGATGCACGGACCTATGAACGTCAGATTTCCAGGTGTGAAGTCCATGAAGTAAGGTACAACGGAAAGTGATGCGTCTGTCTCTCTGTCCGTTAGTGTATGACGTCTTCGAATGTATTCAACATATTACGATTAGCTTTCCTCTCGATGTTCTACACCAGAACAAGCCCTAGAGCCATTTGTTTCTTGAGATTGGGGAAAACCATGAAAACTCTCAGCCTGCACTGCGTTCTAAACCTGATGGTCCTAAATGCGCGTTAGAAGATTTACCGTAGGAGTTTGATTGCTTTCCCGCACACAGCGTCCTAACATGTTTCCTTTGCTTGTGTCTATTTGGGGAAGGTGAGTTTAAGTTCGCCCTCACGAGAGAAGATGGTGAAGGTGAGGATTGGGATCACCCGGCTCAGGAATCTGTGGAACGATAACGAATTTTCAGGTTCCAAAAGCGAAATATACTTCCTGACAAAATGAATAATTATCTTCTGAAGAGGTTCACCTCCACGGCAGTCCCAATTTGCAATACAATGGCGGTTCCTGCGCTTAACTTCATTTTGACCAAGGACCACTTTGCTACACCATAAGCAACATGACATGCAAGACATTCCCTTTGCCCCACCACAGCTGTTTGCTTCCGCTTCATATCATGACACACTTACAGCCCAGTGCCTCAATGAACTGACACTCCCACTACGTAACAAGCAATTTCTTGGTAGTAACGACTATAGAGGTGAGAGAACACCACTGCTGGATTTAACCCCAAAGCAGTTTCTGAAGCATGGTTAAGCTCTGTATATTACGTAATAGCCAATACTGAACTGTAGTAACCAGCACCTCATAAACGGAGCCTCGAAAACAAGGCGTAAACAACGATAAACATTGAGAAATGTCCGCGAAGCGTAATACATTGGTGCATTCACTCCGCTTTAAGGTTGCAGAGTCTAAACTCACTGTTTGCAAGAGAAACACGGACTACCCAAGTAAACTAAATTTCGTCCTCCCAAGTTTTACAAAACACACCCACTAGAGGCATTTTCTGTATCTTAACATATATTTACCTTTAGACGCCTAATGTCAACTATAGTGGTCGTACCGCACCGCTAACCTCCAAAGTTGCATTTTATATATTTATTCAACAAATATAGGTAACGAATATTTTAAACATGGTATATACTCTCCGTTTTTTCTCTTAAAAATGCAGTTTGTTTCATAATTCTAACGTATTTGGTTCCTATATTATTCACATTTTATATACAGGGTGTGCTAAAATTCAAAAAATAATTCCGGCGCCAAAAGGTTAAAACCGTTTGTAATCGACTTATCACGAAAGACGACATGCAGTGCATACTGGATTGTAGTGTGAAGACCGTGAACTTTTCTTCGGCCTTAGCTCGTACCTCACCAAGAAAAAAACTCGCGTCACTTATACAGGACAAAAATAAAACAAAATGAAGCTATTCATATTTACGTACCAATCTGGGTCCTACTGCACAGAACTTGAATTTATAAGGTTAATCATAGAAACGTTACCAACACGGTCTGTGCACAACGAACATATCCTCTAAAAGGCAGCAAACATAATATAAAAGTCAGAGTCGCTTTATTCTAAGCAGTTCTGAAATTTCCCGTCGAGTTCCAACGAGCATTTGGCTGCACCGACTGATCATATTATATTTGTAACTTCTCTGATTTTACACGTCACAATCTAATCGACCGTAGTACACAAATTCCTGAGATCTGCACTCACTTGTGTTTTTATGCACCATACAATGGTAGTTTCTTACTGAATCTTCGTCACCAACTATCGGTCTCGAAACGTCGCCAAAAACCTACTACTGTGCGCTGCGTAGAACCCCCAAAACAGAGCAGATCTCAATAATATAAACAGCCAACTAGATGCAACAATAACAAATTTTATTGATAATTACAATCAGCTCAACATGTTTCAGGCGAAATTATCGCCTGAAACATGTTGAGCTGATTGTAATTATCAATAAAATTTGTTATTGTTGCATCTAGTTGGCTGTTTATATTACTGTATCAGTGATGCACGGTCACACAAACATCAAAAAAAGCGCAGATCTCATTTATGCCGCGGCGGAAAGCTACAACCACACATAAACAAATTCCTGAATGAATTGTACACAATTTACCTTAGCAGTTATTAGGCTACAACCGTGCGTTTTAACACGTCCAAAAAAGCATCCTCACACTTGGGAAATCTGACGTTCTAATGGTGGTGGCACAAGAATATGTTTTCTGGATGTGACGCCGTGTGGGTTAGTAAATAGGCAGCAGTGTTCCAGTGAAATATGCTGCTTTACCTGCAAGGTAGAAACTAGGTACAATCGCTGGAGAAGCCACCTCCATATTCCGGGTAGAAGCAAGGTAATATAGTTTCGTCGGAACCATCTGTCTTCGTTTAGGTCGTCTAGAACAGTAGTACCCATCTACAAAACAACACGGTGTCACATCCAAGAAGGGCGTAATTTTTATTCTTCCAGTCGATAATACGTAGCCACAGCAGTTGAATAACTGTCAGTTTGTAGACAGCGTTCGTAAATGTTTGTTCCGAATTTGACATTCCATTACTCAGAATTACTTTATGTTACACTAAAAGAACAAGCAGCTGGTCCCAGTGGTCGCGCGGTCTAAGGCATGGGTCTGGGGCTGCTCGTTTCCTTGGATTTTGGATTCGAATCCCGCCGGGGCATGGAAGTCTGTCGCTTGTTGAGTGTTGGGTGTTGTCAGGTAGAGGTCTCTGCGACGGGCTGAGCACTCGTCCGGAGTCCTACCGAGTGTGGTGTGTCTGAGTGTCATCGTGTTTCCTCGATAATGAGGAGGCCTTGGCTCACTAGCGCAGTTGCGCCATGGTAAAATAAAAAGAAAAATTAAAAGTGATCTATGAACAGTAGTTAGTCATTAACACCACAAGTGGCTCGAAAGACACCTTGCCAAGCGTCATGTAGAACTGACGATCAATTTATGCACAAGCTTTTCTCTTCCTAGCAGACGGAATGCAGCACAGCTGGCTCTAATCTCGCGCCACATTAAAACTTTCGTAATTACTCTTTCACATGGTTTGTGTTTTCAAAGAGTACATGAAACGAGATCTTAGTAATAAAATATGAAACTAGGAGAAACCACATACGGACATCCTGTATAGCAACTAAGAACTCACCAACAATATAAACAACCAGCTAGATGCAACAATGACAGTTTATTATTAACTTCAATCACTCAATCAGCTCAACATGTTTCGGGCGATAATTTCGCCCATCCTCAGGAGCAGTAGACTGTGTTTACAGCTTGTTGTATAAAGCACCGACGATGCTGTCGGTTGGTGACATGGATGAGGCGGAACTAATTTCGCCTCATCCATGTCACCAACCGACAGCATCGTCGGTGCTTTATACAACAAGCTGTAAACACAGTCTACTGCTCCTGAGGATGGGCGAAATTATCGCCCGAAA
>Ga0123354_10008566_pt1 | contig 15567 bp, 9 predicted proteins | sample TergutLab28metaG_2_FD_97872 | JGI IMG/M metagenome (GOLD analysis project Ga0123354, IMG submission 97872) | Labiotermes labralis P4 segment gut microbial communities from Petit-Saut dam, French Guiana - Lab288 P4 | ecosystem: Host-associated > Arthropoda: Insects > Digestive system > Gut ...
AAAATAAAAAAATAATTTCATGAAAAATCTATTATTAACATTTACATGCCTGCTAATTACAGCATCCTGTATGGCAGGAACGTCTCAAGAAGACAAAACAGCTAAGCAACTCAAACAGGAAATTGTGCAGGACTTGACGGAAAACATTTTGCCTTTTTGGGCAAAACATTCGCCAGACCCTTCCGGCGGTTTTTACGGAACGTTGAATTTCGACGGAACACCCAGAATCAACGCAATGAAAGGAGGAATCCTGAACGCCCGCTTGGTGTGGACATTCTCTACAGCCTATCGTATGCTGAAAGACGAGCAGTACCTGACGTTGGCAAACCGGGCGCAGCAGTATTTTCTCAATCATTTCATAGATAAGGAATACGGCGGGTCTTTTTATACGCTGAATGCCGACGGAACTTCTTTGGATAGCCACAAAGACACCTACCAGAATGCCTTTGCCATCTATGGACTGTCGGAACATTACCGCGCTACGGGTAACAAGGAGAGTTTGGATGCAGCTATCGCAATCTATAACAAAATGATAGAACATGCTTACGACCCTGTGAACGGAGGGTTCATCGAATCGTTTACCCGCGACTGGCAAATGAACGCCGTAGAATCTCCAAAGACAATGAATACCAATCTCCATGTGCTTGAAGCGCTTACTAATCTCTATCGCGTCTGGAAAGACGACGGATTAAAGGCGCATTTGAAAGAACAGATCGACGTCATGTCCCACAAAGTACTTAACCAGCAAACTTGGCACGAACAGCTTTTCTTTACGATGGATTGGAAGAACCAGAAAAATGTTGATTCTTACGGTCACGATATTGAATTTTCATGGCTATTGGTAGAAGCTGCCGAGGTATTGGGCGACGAAGCGATAGTGAAAGACACCCGTCGAATCGCCGTGAATATGGCGCCGGTACAGCTAATGCAAGGTCTTAACGCAACGGGAGGCATGATGTATGAGAAAGACGATGACCGTCTGAATGCCAATCGCGAATGGTGGCCCCAAGCCGAAACGGTGCTCGGATGCTTGAATGCCTGGCGGATCAGCGGCGACCAAAAATTCCTTGATGCCGCCGTGCTTGAATGGGAATGGATAAAGACCAATATGATCGACCGCGAATACGGCGAATGGTACAGCAATGTAAGACCCGACGGAACGCCGCAAAAAAACCGCGTGAAAGCCGACCAGTGGCGCTGTCCTTACCACAACAGCCGTATGGGGTTTGAGGTGATGGCGAAGTTTTAAGAGGAACAGCGAATGTTGAAAAGAAGTTAATATCTATAATGCTCCTTTTCGTAAAATAATAACGATTCCTCTTATCTTTGCAAACAAAAAAATTAAAGAAATAATGGCGGAACAGGAAAAAGGTAAAACTCGAATAACGGCGAGAACAAAAAAATCAACTGTAAATACGGAAGAGACAGGACGCTTGCAACCTCAAGCGCGCGAGTTGGAAGAAGCTGTTTTAGGCGCGCTAATGCTTGAAAAAGACGCATATTCCATAATCAGTGAAATACTCAGTCCCGAATGTTTTTACGACAAGACCCATGAATTGATTTTTACTGCGATTCAAAATTTGGCAATCCAACAAAAACCGGTTGATATTCTAACGGTCGTCGACCAATTAAGAAAAAGCGGAACGCTGGAAGCTGCCGGAGGAACTTCCTATATCGCCCAGTTATCGCAAAAAGTGGTATCAAGCGCTCATATTGATTATCATGCCCGGATTGTAGCGCAAAAATACCTTGCAAGGGAATTGATTACCTTTTCATCGGAAATTGCGGGCAAGGCGTTCGACGAAACCAACGACGTGGACGACTTGATGCAGGAAGCCGAAGGAAAACTGTTTGAAATCTCGCAACGAAATGTCAAAAAAGACGTTCTCCATATCAACCCCATCATTAAAGAAGCGTTTAATCTCATGCGGGAAGCCTCGAAGCGCACCGATGGGTTGAGCGGTCTGCCTTCCGGATTCAAAGATTTGGACAAAATTACTTCGGGTTGGCAAAATTCCGATTTGATCATTATTGCCGCTCGTCCGGCGATGGGGAAAACCGCTTTCGTTCTCTCTATGGCTAAAAACATGGCAGTCAATTATAATATTCCCCTTGCCGTTTTTTCTTTGGAAATGTCGAATGTGCAATTAGTCAACCGCCTCATTGTGAACGTTGCCGAGTTGTCGGGAGAAAAGATTAAAACCGGACAATTGGCGGAATACGAATGGCACCAGTTAGACAGCAGAGTGAATAAACTCTACGACGCTCCGATTTTTGTAGACGACACGCCCAGCCTTTCGGTATTTGAATTGCGTACCAAAGCGCGGCGCTTGGTGAAGGAACAACATGTTAAATGCGTAATTATCGATTATTTGCAATTGATGAACGCCAGCGGGATGGACTCAAGAAGCAGGGAACAGGAGGTAAGCACAATTTCACGTTCTTTGAAAGGACTGGCTAAGGAATTAAGCATTCCGATAATCGCCTTGTCGCAGTTGAACCGCGGTATCGATATGCGAACCAATCAACCCCGTTTAAAGGGCGACAGTTACGACGCCAAACGCCCCCAATTGTCCGATTTGCGCGAATCGGGAGCCATAGAACAGGACGCCGACATCGTTTGCTTCATCCATCGACCCGAATACTACAAAATCTTTCAGGATGAACATGGAAACGATTTGACGGGAAAAGCCGAAATCATCATTGCTAAACATCGCAACGGTTCGACCGGCGACATTGTTCTTGAATTTAAAAAAGAATTCGCCCGTTTTCAAAACCTCGACGAAAACAGGATTATTACCGATTTCCAATCCCGCGTTAACAGCCAAGCCGACATAGCGCCTGAAGAAAGAGCCGGCATTAGAAAAATGGCGCCTGCCCCCCAATGGGAGGACAGCGCGCCATTTTAATAAGGATTATGCGCGTTTTGCTGCGCGTTTATTCATTCTTTCACGCAACGCACCATAGCGCCGCTGGTTTTGCTGTTGTCACTCAGTACGCCTTCGTCATCGTACAACATACTTACTTGAGTAGAGCTTGGAGTGGTGTATAAATACATAAACCAGGCGTTTTTAGTTTTGTTGTCGTTGCTTTGACTTGTGCTGGTCCAATACCTCGATCTTCCGCCTGCGTTAAAGAGCGCCCCGTTCTGCCAATACCGGTAGCCTGCGGCTGGAAAAAACAGGGAGGCATTGGTGGTGGGATTAAAGAATAGACGACCTTCGTAAGCCACCTCGGTGGAATTGGTGTTCACAGCCGATAATTCAACGGGAGTATTACCGAGAGAGCTTACGGGTTGCCTCCGGTCGAAATATCCGTCGGCGTAATAACCCCATGTAGAATTCTCCGCATTGGAATTTGTTCCAGAGGGCGGATTCAGCCACAACGATTGACGGATTTCCGAATTGGCGACAGTTCCTGTTCCGTGTGTGGTTGCGTCGTTGGGTCCATCGCTGGGACGACGATATCCGTTGGGACATGTTTCCCCTCTTGATGGATCCCAGTATGCAAAGCCGCCGTTTTTTTGGGACTGCCAACCAACATTTTGATTCCACGCACCTACAGGAGGAACCGCTGGATCATTACCAGGAGGAATATCCGCCGCAAAAGCTTTGTTATCACCGTATACAAAGAAATAGCCCGCCTTTGTCGGGAAATCCGTAAATCCGCTGTTTGCCCGCGTTAAAGAAGTAGCGTCGTCGTAGTCGATCGGCGTCAGTTTCCTTGTGTCGGTAACATCATAAGGAATGAATTTGGCGGCTTTCGGACGAACGGCAGGCGTTGTCGGTACGCCTGTACCGGGGTCGCCGGGTCGCATCACATAGTCGGCTCCCTCGCCCTGACGGATAAACAGCCGCTGCGATTTATTGCCGTTGTTGTAGGACAGCAGCACCACCGCATAGCGGGCGGCGACTGTCGCAGAATCTGCAAATTTCTTATTCAAACCGATACGGAAAGAAATGGTTCCGTTGACGGCAACCGTGCCGCTAAGGCGTTGGACGCCGTTGGGTACCTGAAAGTTTTCAGCGTTCGTATTGGCGGTTGACGAAAAATTGACGGGACCGTTGCTTCCCAGCACTACTCCGTCGGGATACATATTATCGGGATCCCATTTGTCGTCGTACCAGACAACGCCGGCAGTCCAATTTCCATAGTTGTTGTCTTGCGCGGCTCCTACGCTAAATTGAATCAACCGCTCGCCGGTTTGACTCCACCGCCAATAGGCGCCAATGTACATCTGAATATTGGGATTGGTTGGTTGTGGCCAAATTCCCCTGACAACAGCTTCATTGCTGGTTGCCGAGCCTGCGTTGTTGTAAGCGATAACCCTGTAGTAGGTATCGCCTATTCTATTTACATCTACGGTCAAAGTGGAAGCGGTTTCTCCGCTGATAACCGTCCATACGCCGTTTCTTAAGACTTCCCACTGGTATTGAACCGGTATGTTGGATGGGTAGATCGTCGACCTCAAGGTTGCCGAATTAAGTACTACGACAGACGTATCCGCCGGCGCTACCGTTACCGTTTCAGGCGGATCCGTAACATCGGTGCAGAAGCTCACCCATCTGGAGCTATTCCAATACTCCACACACTTGGTTGTAAGGTTGTAGATGGTAAGTCCTTTGGCCGCTTCGATAAGATTGGAATCGGTCAACTTGTCGATCTCAAGATCATCCCGTTGTTGGGTTGTTAATTCGGGTAATCGAAGCCCTCCGTCTCTTTTCACGCCCGAAATAAGCTCTAAAAGAGAGAAGCCATGGGGTTTGGTCTGACTCCCGATCGTCACCTGCGCTTTGCCCGGTATGGTATAAAGCAAAGCAATCAACAGTATAACCAATACCCGGAATTGATTTCTTTTAAATTGCATAAATTTTGGATTTTAGTTTATTAACATTAAAAAATTAGTAATTTGCATTTTAAATAAATAAAAATTTTTTTATAGTCATCTTTCATAAAAAATGATTGCTTTTTGTATAAATAACGAATAATAAAATTACATGATGCAAAGTTAGTGAAAAATACAATCACTAAATATAATTATGTCGTTAAAAAATGTTAATGGATTTAATCGCTCTCTTTCTTCTTGATAATATTATCCGAAATATTCGGAAGGAAAACCGCGAGGATTCCCAGCAACGGCAGGAAAGCGCAAATGCGATAGACGGTATCGATGCCCCAATGGTCGGCGAGGTTTCCTAAAACTGCCGCGCCAAGTCCACCCATTCCAAAGGAAAATCCATAAAACAGTCCCGATATCATTCCGAACTTTCCGGGAACTAATTCTTGTGCAAAGACTAAAATAGCCGGAAAAGCCGACGCTAATATCGACCCGATAATAACAGTCAAAACGCCTGTCCAAAAAAGGTTTGCATAAGGCAGTATCATCGTGAAAGGCGCTATGCCCAGAATAGAAAACCAGATGACCCGCTTGCGTCCGATGCGGTCGCCGACAGGACCTCCAATCACTGTTCCGGCAGCGACAGAAAACAGGAAAAGGAAAAGCATATATTGGGCATGATGCGCGTCGATATGAAATTTATGAAACAGATAGAACATGTAATAAGTATTTAAACTGCTCATGTAGAAGTATTTTGAAAAAATAAGCAGCAACAGGATAAAGATCGTTTGTATGATTTTGCGATTGGAATAATGGTTTTCAAGCCGGATAATCTGTTGTGATTTTCTGAATGAAGATACCTGTTTTCGATACCAGAATCCAACTTGCAACAGCACAATCATTGCCAAAAAAGCAACCGGCGAAAACCAGCCGACTGCGGTTCTGGCGTGCGGGATAATAATCCATGCGGCTAACAAGGGACCTATTGCCGACCCGACATTTCCTCCCACTTGAAAAATAGATTGAGCCAATCCGAACCGGCCTTCTGAGGCGATACGGGAGACGCGGGCTGCTTCCGGATGAAAAATAGAAGATCCCATACCCACCATCATTGCCGCCATCAACAGGTAGGGATACGATCCGGCGAAAGCGAGCGCCAAGATGCCGCCCATCGTACATGCCATACCCAATACCAATGAAAACGGCTTTGGACGCTTATCGGTATAAACGCCAATAATCGGTTGAAGCAGCGACGCTGTAGACTGATACGAGAGGGTTATGAGTCCGATTTGAACAAAACTGAGATGGAATTCAGCTTTCAACATGGGATATACCGACAGGATGAGCGATTGCATCATGTCATTTAAAAGATGAGAAAAACTGATAGAAGACAGTACCTTGTATTGCGGATGAATTGCCGCCGGCGCTTCTTTGTTTTGCATAAATACTACAACTGATTTTGACCGGGCAAAGGTACAAGAAAAACGGGAATATAAGAAAAATGCGCGCCGGTTCGTTAAAATTTATACCGGTTTCCGACATTTTTCTATTTTATTTTTTACCTTTGCATTTGAAAAAAATGATATAAATTTTATAATTATGAAACGCATCTATTTATTATTGACAAGCTTAATCTTCCTTTGCGGCGGGATGGGGGCGCAAACCGACAAGATAATTTTTAATGAAACCGAGCACGATTTTGGAGCGATTGGCGAAAAAGACGGAGTGGCGGGTTTTGAATTTATTTTTACAAACAACTCAAAAGCGCCGGTTGTCGTAACCAAAGTATTGACTTCTTGCGGATGTACGACGCCTATCTGGACGAAAGAACCGGTTGAACCCGGGAAACAGGGAAAAATCGATGTGAGCTATAATCCGCTGGGCAGACCTAACGCTTTTGTTAAAACCATTTCCGTATATTTCGATCAGTCGGCGCCCGTATATTTGAGAATAAAAGGAGTGGTCGAGCCGGGGAAAAAGAATCTTCCGCCGGAAGAGGCTTATCCGGTAGCCTTGGGCGATTATCTTTTAAAATCGAAAGACCTTGACTTCGGTACAGTCGGCTTGAATGGGACGAAAACGATTCGTTTGGAAGCGTTTAATAATTCCGGCGCGCCGGTTGCCCAGAAAATAATGAAGTTGCCCAAATATTTGTCTGTTACTTTTAATCCGGTTGTTATACCTGCAAAAACGGCAGGAACTATCGATGTGAACTTTAATGCGCAAGATGAAAACAGTTATGGAAATTTATCCGGCAATATTTCGATTATGTTGAACAATGTTCAACAATCTTTCGCCTATTCGGCAAGCGTGTTGGATGATTTTTCCCAATGGACGAGCGAGAAAAAAACGAATGCGGGAAGAATTAATGTAAGCGCGTCTGAAATTGATTTCGGCGACTTCAGTTCCGGAAGCGGTAAAACGTTAAAAATATCCAACTCGGGAAAATCGGTATTAAATGTGCGCGCCGTTCAATCTTCCGATCCGGCGGTTAGCGTTTCTAAGACCCGGTTCATCGTCAACCCCGGCGAGATTGCCGAAATTAAAGTTAATGCAGAGAATAAAAAAATACAATCCAATGCGTTTTCTTCAAAATTGACAATCGTTACGGATGATCCGCTTAAACCGGTTTATGAAATTATCGTCACCGCAAATAAAAAACTTTGACATAGCGTGGAACATCCTGAAAACGACCCGAAATATGCAGGATTAAATGTGAATAAAGGTATTTCACAACCTCCGGTCATTAATCCCTATTTGAAAGAAAGGAAAAAACGGCGGATTTATTCAACCGCCGAATACATTGAACAAATCTTGAAAGGGAATATTACGGTCTTAAGTCAGGCGGTAACGCTATTGGAAAGTCAAAAAAGCGAACACCAGTCCGTCGCGCAGGAAATCATTGAAAAATGCCTGCCTTATTCCGGCAAATCGGTGCGTATCGGTATTACCGGCGTGCCCGGCGCCGGAAAAAGCACTTCCATCGACGCTTTCGGAACTTATCTGATCGACCGTCGCCACCGAAAATTAGCCGTCTTGGCAATTGATCCGAGCAGCGAACTTTCCAAGGGAAGCATATTGGGAGATAAAACCCGCATGGAAGAACTTTCGCGTAATCCTTCCGCTTTTATCAGGCCCTCTCCGACGGCGGGCTCATTGGGAGGCGTCGCCCGTAAAACACGGGAGACCATTATTCTATGTGAAGCTGCAGGATTCGACGCTATCTTTGTTGAAACAGTCGGGGTAGGACAATCCGAAACTGCGGTTCATTCTATGGTCGATTTCTTTCTCCTTATCCAAATATCGGGAGCGGGTGATGAATTACAAGGAATTAAGCGCGGAATCATGGAAATGGCCGACGGGATTATTGTGAATAAAGCCGATGGAAATAATATTGAAAAAGCGAATTTAGCTGCCGCTCAATACCGTAACGCTTTGCAACTGTTTCCGCTTCCTCCTTCCGGCTGGACGCCGAAAGTGTTGACCTACTCCGGCTATTATCAAACCGGAATCACAGAAATATGGGACATGATCGATGCGTATTTCACTTTTGCTAAATCCAATGGATATTTCGAATTCCGAAGAAATTCGCAAGCGAAATACTGGATGTATGAAAGTATTAACGAACAATTGAAAAACCGTTTTTATCAATTGCCTAAAATGAAAAAGGAATTGGCAATCAAAGAATTCCAGGTACTTCATTCGGAGATAAGTTCTTTTCAAGCCGCCCGCCGGTTGCTTGCCATGTATTTTAAAGAAACCGATAAATGAATTCGTTAAGTTATAACCGGTATATTTGGGATGATATTTTTGTAAAAATCAGTTGGAGCATATATAAAACCCAACAGTATGATGCTGAATTTTATATTATTGCAGAAATTCTTCAACCCAAACTTTCAGGACGGGAACAATTCAATTGCATTGAGCAGGCGACAGAACGTCTCCAGAAATTGGAAGTTTTCAAAAATGCAGTTTTGGTTTGGAAACGCTACTTTGTGAGTGACGCTATTAATCAACGTTCATGGTTTGATTCTCCTTCTCAAGCGGCTGTTTCCGTCATTCAACAACCGCCGTTGAGCGGTACTAAACTGGCGGTATTGATGTATGCGGCGGAGAACGTTTCACTTCATTCCGAAGACGATGGAACGACGGTGATGAAACGACCGCATCACACGCACCTTTACAATCTGCAAATGCATCATAAACAGGGAGATTCTTATGAACAAACCCTTGCCGTTTTTGAACGTTACCTCCAAAAACTGGCAAATCACGGGTGCAGGCTGGATGCCCACTGTCTTCGAACCTGGCTGTTTGTGCAAAATATCGACAAACACTACCATGGGATGGTTCGGGCGAGAAAAGAAATATTCGCTTTTACCGGTCTGACCCCGCAAACCCATTTCATCGCCAGTACGGGAATTGAAGGGCAATCGGTTCATCCTGAAGTTATCATAACGATGGATGCGTATTCGATTCGAGAAATCAAGCAGGAACAAATCCGCTATTTGCATGCCGCTTCGAATTTAAATCCGACCTGCGAATACGGCGTTACTTTTGAACGGGGAACTTGCATTCAATATGGCGATCGCCGGCACATCTTCATATCCGGCACAGCCAGTATCGACAATCAGGGTAAAATTGTTCATTTGCAACATTTGGATAAACAAATCGAACGGATGATGGAGAATGTTCTCGCCTTGTTATCGGAAGCGGAAGCCGGTTGGCAGGACGTCGCGCACTTAGTTGTTTATTTGCGGGACATAGCCGATTATGAAAATACGCGAATTTATTTTGAAAAGAATTTTCCGAAAATGCCTTTTATCATTTTATTGGCGCCTGTTTGCCGCCCCGGTTGGCTGGTTGAAGTTGAATGTTCGGCAATCAAAGCAATATCCGATGATCGATTTGAAACATTTTGAAATTAGTTGAACTACAAGCTTATTCTTTATAATATATCCTTTTCACTCGCGGTGAAATTGCAGTCAGAATTTCGTAGGGAATGGTCTGCAATTTCTCAGCCCAATCACCGATAGGTATTTCCTCGCCGAAGAGAATGGCTTCCTCGCCTTCTTCGGCTTGCGTATCCGTAATATCCACCATGCAAATATCCATGCAGATATTTCCTACCGTCGGACATTTTTTTCCATGGATGAGAACCGATAAATTTCCATTTCCCAGCCGGCGGTCTAAGCCGTCGGCATAGCCGATAGGTAAACAGGCAATGCGGGAATCGCGCTGCAATTTTCCTTTGCGATTATATCCCACGGTTTCTTCCCGTTTTACTTCCCTGATTTGTAAAATTCTTGTTTTCAACGTAGCGACAGGTTTCAGGCTTTTGGGGTTGACGGCTGAAATTCCATACAGTCCGATTCCCAAACGCACCATATTCAGTTGCGCTTCCGGGAAACGTTCAATTCCCGCCGAATTAAGAATATGTTTCAAAACCGGATAATTCAACGCTTTTTCCAAAGCAGCCGTTTCCTGCAGAAAGCGGTCGATTTGCGCTCTTGTAAAATCATCAAAAACAGGGGAGTCGCTTCCTGCTAAGTGAGAGAAAACCGATTTGACGACAACTCCTTGCTGGATATTTAGTTTTTCAGCTACAGCGCTAATTTCATTCGCACTGAATCCCAAGCGATTCATTCCTGTATCTAATTTAATATGAATTGGATAGTGCAATATTCCTCGCCGTCCCGTTTCCCTGATGATGGCATTTAAAATGCTCCGGTTGTATATCTCCGGCTCTAAGCCGTATTCAAACAACGTATTAAAGGCATGTTCTTCCGGATTCATGACGATAATAGGCATCGTAATGCCTTGCAGCCTTAATTCGGCGCCTTCGTCGGCAACAGCAACCGCCAAATAATCAGCGCGCTCCTGCAAGGTTTTGGCTAATTCATACGATCCGACGCCATATCCGAAAGCTTTAACCATGCAGACTATTTTGGTTTCGGGATGCAATAAGGACCGAAAGTGTTTCAAGTTATGAACCACGGCGTCCAAATCCACTTCCAAAACCGTTTGATGGTTTTTTTCTTCCAATTGCTCCGAAATACGCTCGAAACGCGATTGACGCGAACCTTTAATCAACACAATAGAATCTTTCAATATTCGCCATCTTCCTGAATCCAAATAACTCTCGGTAGACGGATAAAATTCTTTTTCCATTCCGAATAAATTGGAGTGGGACATCAGATTCGGACCTATACCGACAATATGCTGCACTTGTTTTTGACTGACCAATTCGGCTACTTTCCGGTAAAAAGCCGTCGGCGCCATTCCCGACTGCAAGATATCGGAAAGTATCAACACCCGCTTGAACGGATTGCCGGTCGAACGCCGCGCCATGAAATCCAAAGCAATGGACAATGAATTGATATCGGAATTGTAGGTATCGTTAATCAGAATGTTGTTGTGAATTCCTTTGTTGACGTCCAAACGCATTGCGACCGGATCTAATTTTTCGAATCGTTCCGGCAAGGAATCCAAGTCGGGAAACAAATGCAAAATGAAAGCCAGGCAATGGATGGCGTCTTCAATGGATGCGTCGTCGGTGAAAGGAATTCTGATTGCTTGCCGCGCATTATTAAAAACATATTCAATGACCGTCCGGTCTATTTCTTTCTCAATCTTGGAGATAAAAAGAGGGGCGCAGGTATTGGTTTTCGACCATGCAAACGATTTTCCGGAGAATCCTTTGTTCTTCATGCAATAATTTATCAGCGGATGATCTTCGTTGTAAATAATTTTCTCAGCCGATTCAAACAGTTGCAACTTTTCCATGCACTTTTCTTCCATGGAAGAAAAACTTTCCTGATGCGCTTCGCCGATAGTCGTAAAAATTCCGATGGTAGGAAGAATAATCCGTTCAAGCCGTTGCATTTCGCCGGGCAAGGAAATACCGGCTTCGAAAATGCCAAGTCCGGTTTGTTTACTCAATTGCCAGACCGACAAAGGAACGCCCGTCTGTGAATTGTAGGAACGGGGAGAACGGACAATCGTAAACTTGTCGTACAGCAACTGGTAGAGCCACTCTTTCACAATGGTTTTCCCATTGCTGCCGGTAATGCCTGCTACCGGAATGTCGAATCGCTTCCGGTGAAAAGCGGCTAACTGTTGAAGCGCTGCCAACGTATCCGGAACCTTCAGAAACCGGGCGTCCGGCATAGTTTCAATTCCCTCAAAATCGTGTTTAACCACAAAATTCCGTACGCCGCGTTCGTATAAATCGCGAATATAGCGGTGTCCGTCATTCTGTTCGGTAGATAAAGCAAAAAATAAGCTGACGGCTGGATCCGACAACGACCGGCTGTCGGTTAACAATACGCCAATTTTCGTATCGCCTGTTGAAATTGTTTCCGCATCAATGATTTGAGCAATCTCCCTGATCGAGTAGTTCATTGTGTCATTTTTTTTATGTCTTTCCTAATCTAACGGCAAAGGTAGCGTCTATGCCATGCATTTCCAAAATTTTTAGCCGGTTTATACGCAAAAGTAGAATTTTCCGTTATTAGATAAATACATATAGTTTAATTAATGCATATTCGACTCTTTTTTTTCTTGTGTTTATTTGTAATAGCCGTCGCCATTGAGGCGCAACAGGCGAAAATATACGGTGTTGTTACCGATTCCGAAGGAATACCGATTGAAATGGTATCGGTTCATCTGAGTGGAACAACCAACGGCGCATTTACAGACGAAAAAGGAAAATATGCCTTGACGGTATCAAGCGGCGATTCCTGCGCCTTGGTTTTTTCTTGCGTGGGGTATAATAAAACGCAACGCATTATACCGGAAGTTACCGGCGACATGAATGTAAATGTCAAAATGCGCAACGCTTCCTACGAATTGCCGGAGTTTACGGTAACCCGTAGCCGGATACAAACCAATACAATGGAAGACATTAATATCAAGCAGGGACGTTTAGCGGTCGACGCAACGGGCGGAAGTATTGAATCTTTTGTTATTACCGGCGCTCCCGGCGTTTCTTCAACCAATGAATTAAGTACGCAATATTCCGTTCGGGGAGGAAATTACAACGAAAATATCGTTTATGTCAACGGGATTGAAGTTTATCGCCCGATTTTGATTCGTAGCGGCGAACAGGAAGGATTAAGCTTTATCAATCCGGATATGACCTCCAAAGTGGAATTTTCGTCCGGAGGCTTTGAGGCTCGCTATGGCGACAAAATGTCGTCGGTACTGAATGTTACCTACAAAAAGCCTGAAAAGCTGGAAGGAGGCGTTACCGGAAGCATGCTGGGGGGAAATATTTATATAGGAAGTTCTTCGGGAAAATTCAGTCAAATAACCGGCATACGCTATAAAAGAGGAACTACGTTGTTGAAGACCTTAGATACAAAAGGAGATTACAACCCGTCGGCAACCGATCTGCAAACCTATATGACTTATACTTTTACGCCCAAGGTTGAATTGAGTTTTCTGGGGAATTTTTCCGAAAATATCTATGATTTTAATCCGGATATGCGGCAAACTACTTTCGGAACTTTTCAAATGGTAAAAGGTTTTGATGTTTATTACGACGGTTTTGAAAAAGACCGTTTCCAAACGCTATTTGGAGCCGGAACATTAAAATATACCATAGGCGAACATGCGGATATTTCTTTGCAATTATCAGCTTTTCAATCCACAGAACAAGTGAATTACGATATCGACGGCGCTTATTGGCTGAGCGACGTCATGGAAGATGATAAAGAAATCACGGGTACCGGCGCCTTTATAGAACATGCGCGAAATTACCTGAAAGCCGATGTTGCCAATGCGACTTTGACGGGTAATCTCGGATTCAACCAAAACTCTGTTCGCTGGTCGTTGTCGATGCAAAAGGAAAACATAAACGACCGTATCAGGGAATGGCAACTACAGGATTCCATGGGATATTCCTTACCGTATAATGAAGACAACCTCAGGGTTTTCAGTAATCTCTTTTCTCGAAACACGATTCGGTCGAATCGCTTTTCGGGTTATGTACAAGATACGTATAAATTCAGGATTGAGCAGGGGATTTTTTCTTTGACAGCCGGTGTTCGCGGTTCATATTGGGATTTTAACAAAGAATTTCTATTGAGTCCGCGTGCTTCTATGGGATTCATTCCGTCGAAAAATCAGAGTTTTACGTTTCGTTTTGCTACCGGATTATATTATCAGGCGCCTTTTTATCGGGAATATCAGGTGATTAATACCGATGAAGAGGGGAATCGCTTCATTTCTTTAAATAAAGATATCAAATCGCAACGCTCCATCCACTTTGTTTTGGGGGGCGATTATGATTTCAAATACTCAGGCCGTCCGTTTAAGTTTACGACTGAATTGTATTATAAGAAATTAGACCGGTTAATTCCATATACCGTCGATAATTTGAGGATTCAATACTTAGGGTCTAATATTTCCAACGGATATGCTACGGGAATTGATATGAAGCTTTTCGGACAATATGTTCAAGGAACCGATTCATGGCTGAATTTTTCATTAATGGAAGCCAGACAAAACCTGTATGGCGTAAACGTGCCGTTGCCAACCGAGCAAAGATATAATATCACGCTGTTTTTTACCGACAATTTTCCCGAATCTTTTACGCGCATCAGTCCGCATTTCAAAAAAATACAATTCAATTTGCGAGCAATATGGTCGGACGGAATTCCTTTCAGCATCCCTGGCAATTATACAACCACCGTTCGAACTCCCGCTTACCGGAGAGTAGACATCGGAATGGCTTACCGCTTATTGGATGAAAATTCCCGGGATAATAAGCCGGCGTTTTGGCAAAACTTCAAAAATATCTGGGTAGGCGTCGATGTATTTAATCTTTTGGATATTAAAAATGTAAGTTCATATTCATGGTTTTCCGACATTAACGGTAACCCGAATGCAGTTCCTGACAAGTTGACCGGACGGCAATTTAATTTGAAACTAATTGCCGAGTTTTAGAAATTCCGCCATTAGGCAACGAAGAGAAGACGCTACAACTTTATCGGAATCCCATTATAGAAATCCAGAATTTTTGTACGGAAAATGAAATCGTATTTGGCTTGAATTTCTTGGGACTGACTTTGTATGTATTTGCTGCGGGCGTCGTTAAACTCAAAAACCGTAGATTTGCCGGTATCATACCGCTCTTTGGCATAATTAAATGATTCTGACGTCGATTTAACCGCTTCTTGCGCAGCTTTATATTTCTCTTGTGAAGAAACGGCGCTTAGATAAGCGGTTTCAATTTCTTTGTACAATGATTTCCGGGTATTTTCCAACGCTAATTGCTGGTTTTCAATATTGAACCGGGCGTTCCGCACTTGATTTCTTACCGAAAAGCGATTGAATATCGGGATACTCAGACTTAACCCGATATATTCTCCCATATTGTTTTTTATTTGATTAGAAAATGCAGTGTTGATGAAATCTTTGTTATACAAATAAAAATAATCGGTGCCAATGCCCATAGTGAAATCTATTGTCGGGTAATAATTAGATTTTGCTATGGCTAATGATTTCTCGGCGCTTTTCACTTGCAATTCCTGCGCTTTGATAACCGGTTTAATTTTTACGGCGTTATCAAAAACCGTTTGCGGCGGTTGAAGGCTACTCAAATAGTCCGTCATCACATTGTCGATCGCAGGAGCAATGACGTCAAAATCAGCATTCTGCTGTAACTCGAGGCTCTGCGTTAAATCCAACATTGCGGTTCGAAGATCGGTTTGCGCTTGAACGACCGA
>Ga0123354_10008567_pt1 | contig 15562 bp, 19 predicted proteins | sample TergutLab28metaG_2_FD_97872 | JGI IMG/M metagenome (GOLD analysis project Ga0123354, IMG submission 97872) | Labiotermes labralis P4 segment gut microbial communities from Petit-Saut dam, French Guiana - Lab288 P4 | ecosystem: Host-associated > Arthropoda: Insects > Digestive system > Gut ...
AAAAAATAAAAAGAGTTTTGGTTGATGGCGTACTACGATATGTATAGTTTAGGCTTTGCCTTTTTCTTCTTTACCATAGTATTCGGTCCATTTCAGTTTACGGGCATCTCTGCCAAATTTCAAGCTGCTTTTCTTGCATTTGCTTGAATCGAACCATAAAATGGTACCGTCATTTTTAACGTACATCATACCTGTACCCGCTGGGAAATCGTTACCACAGAATGAACATTTTCTTGCTTTTGGCACGACCAATCATTCTCCATCTGGTGTTTATCTTGTGATCTTCTTTGCTTCGCGTTCAGTTTCACGGAGCATTAAGATATCTTGTGCTCTTATAGGGCCTTTAACGTTACGTGTGATGATTCTTCCTTTGTCTTTGCCTTCCATGATGCGCACTCTGACCTGTGTGATTTCACCGGTGACGCCTGTACGTCCGATGACCTGTATAACTTCTGCAGGAATTAATTCTTCCTGTGCTGCAGCGCGTTCTTCTTTATGACTCATTACTGAGTTCCTCGTTTAACCTGATCAAGTCGTGTAATTATTTCTTTTATTAAACCGGAAGCATCTTCTTTAATTATGCACGCAGACGCGCATGGAACGTCAATACCTATTGCTTTTCCTAAGGCTTCTTTTGTTGGAACGAACACGTAAGGAATCTTTCTTTCGTCACAAAGTAAAGGCAAGTGTGCAATAACCTCTGGAGGATCAACATCTTCTGCTATTACAACAAGTTTTGCTATTGATCGCTCAACAGCTTTTGTGGCTTCGTTAGTTCCTTTTCTAATTGAACCAGATTTTGAAGCAGTTGATAGGGCTTCATAGGCTGCATCTACGACTTCTTGTGGGACATCAATTTTTACATAGAATGGTTTTGTCATTTTTTCTTGACCTCACCCTTTTAAGGTAGAGTCATATCATTGACTCTTATTAAATAAGCTTTCTGCCAAAAAGTACAAGTATTTCACCACACACAAATAGAAACACAAAAACTTTAAATACAGAGTTACATTGATTTTGATGATTTTCTGAAGGGATAAATTTGCAAAGGATTGGTAAGGCATTAAGTATTACACCATCAAACGGCATTATTATAAAAACAGAGACTCCTCCAAAAATTGGTTGCGAAGTTGCTGATGAAAATTTAACAATAGTTGGCAAAGTTTTTGACATAATTGGCCCAGTATCATCACCTTATGCAGTGATTAAACCAAACATAAAAAACCCTACAACACTGTTAAACAAACCTCTGTATGCACTTCTCTCAAAAACGCGGAGCAGAAGGTAATGGTTACTAAGGATAGCAAAGGACTATCCGAATGTAACTTATCAACAAAAACTGGAATAACAGAAACACAAACATGCCATGAATGTGGTAGTACAAGAGTAATTTTTGATCATGAAAACAACGAAATTGTTTGCATGAACTGCGGATTTATTGTTAATCAAAAAATTGTAAATAAAAAATCAGAAAAGAAAAACTGTAGTGACAAACAAGAGATAAAAAATGAAAAAGCCAGTACATCATTAACTTATACAGTTCATGATATGGGATTAGAAACAGTTATTGATTGGCATTATAGAGATATTTACGGCAAAAACAACTTAGCAGATCAAAAAATCCAAGTATACCGTTTACGTGGGTGGCAAAGACGCATTAGAGTCCCAGATTCAGCAGAACACAATTTAGCTGTTGCATTATCTGAAATTACAAAAATGGCCAATAATTTGAACACACCTAAAAATATTTTGGAGACAGCATCAACTATTTATCAAAAAGCAGTAAAAGAGCAAATAATTAGGGGGCGCTCAATCCAAAGTGTAGCAGCAGCAACACTTTATTTAGCATACAAACAATGTGGACTACCATTAACTCTTGAGGAGATTGCACAAACTACAGCAGTGAACAAAAAAGAAGTAAGCAGAGATTATCGTTATCTAATAAAAAAACTTGATTTTTCAACACTATCACTTCAGCTTAAGTCAACACATGACTAAATATCCAACAATTTTCAATACAATAAAAATGTCATCCGTGAACATTTTTGATATATCACACACTGGGAAGAAAAACAAAAAGTCGCCATAAATAGGTAGATTACAATGCGAACAATAGGTATTTTTTTAAGCGTGATTTTTCTATTTTTAATATATGCCCTATAAATTTACTTTCGACTTATCTAAGGTACCAAAGTTTTTCTTCACCGAACTTGCAGCGGTGAGTTATCAAACGGGCATGCACACAGCTGTCTTAAAAACTTCTGTAGACATAATACAAAAGTTCAAAATAGAAGAAGTTACAGGACTCAACATCAATGACGCAGTTGTTTTACTTCATGATTTGATGGATATACAAGCAGCAAACATAGTTAACCGTAACAAGTTTGCGGAGAGCAAAAAACGAGCGCTTCTGCTTCCGCATTGTTCAAGAGCATATTTAGATAATCGGTGTAAGGCATTTTTTGACGCAAACATTCCAAGTTACATTTGTGCGCACTGCTCAGAAAATTGTCTTGTCAATCAAGCAGATAAAATAGCTAAAGAAAAAGGCTATGACGTATTTGTTTTATCAGGCGGAAGTTGTGTCCCCAAAATTTTGAATAATGCAAAATATGATGGCGTTGTAGGTGTAGCATGTGGTGAAGAAGTAAAAATGTTACATCCACTATTAAATAATTTAGATATAGCAGTACAATCGATACCATTGATAAAAAATGGTTGTGTAAACACTGTTTTCAACATAGAAACACTGATAAAAGTTCTGTAAGGCTAATCATCAATTAAGCTGTAACGCTTGTAGGATTATTAACATGTATAATAAAAAATAAGTTTTAAGGATAGTAATTATAAAATCTAAGAGAAAGAAGTATAGCGAAAAGAATTACTTTACTATTTCGCGTTTCTTCCAGCGTAAATTCTTACATTTGCATTTACGGCATTTCAGCGCTGTCTCGGCGTTCCGTGCACCGCAGTCGCGACAGATTTTCATGTATAATCTATGTTTTTGTGCAATTGTTTTCTTTACTGGATCTAATATTGGCATGTTGATAATACCCTTCTACCTTTTAGTGACTAACTGTCAAATATATCTTTTGTTTGAAGTTGACAGTTTATTTGATTACCTCAATTGTCACATAAGAAAGTGTGTCTTCTATACCGTCAATTTGGTAAAGTTTCTTAAGTACATCGTCAAGATTTTCATGTTCAACCATGATTAAAGCGTCAATTTCACCTGCAATACGAAAAGCTTTAGAAATAGCCAATTTATGGATTTGTTCATACACATGAATACGTTTTATAGGAGAAATTTTTAACAAAACAAAAGCAGGTGTAGAAGATACCCCCAAAGCATCAAGGCCTTTATCAGTGACATCGATAAAGCCTCTGCCAGTTTTGATGTAACCACAAACTTTCAGTTTACGTAAATGGACATTTAAGGCTTGACGACTTATACCCAATTGATTTGACAACTCATCCTGTTTAACGCGGAGCGTATATGTGTTAGTTGATTTGCCTTTCTCATGCAGTGTTTTAAGGAGCTGCATTGAACGTTTAGTTAATGGTTCCAAAGTCTTCCCTTGCATCATGTTTTATTAAATTAAACCATTACATTAGCAGCATTGCTTCCTTAAGAACATGACTATTAGCAAAATGAAAAAATTAACACGTAAAATATTAATGTTAAAATATAACAAGAAATAGTCAAAAGTAACGTTATAGTGTTTTATGGTGTCAGTCTTACCCTGTCACGGGGATATAAGGTTACTTCGCGTATGTTTTTGCGGCCTGAGAGAATCATTGTTAAACGTTCAAGTCCAATAGCCCAACCAGCGTGAGGAGGCATACCCCAATCAAATGCTTGTAGATGGTACTTAAACGATTCAGGATTTAAGCCCTTTTCTTGCATTCTGCCAATAAGTTGTTCTTTATGTTCGATTCTTGTTCCGCCAGAAACAAGTTCGATATAACGCCACATAAGATCAAAACCTTCACAAACCTCAGGGTTATCTTTTCGTGGTTTGATATAGAAAGTTTTGGCTTTTGATGGCCAATCAGTTACAAAGTAGAAAAAGGGATAAAGTTTACCCAGTTCTCGAAATGCTTCTGTTGGGATGTCTTCGCCCCAAGGAATTTCTACATCATGTTCTTTTAAGCTCTCAAGAACCTCAGTGTATGTTAAGCGTTTAAAGGGAAGCTCGGGAACCTCAAATTTATACTTTAGAACATGTAATTCATTGCAGCATTTCTCTTTAACAATTGTACAAACGTGGTGGATAACTTGTTCTAAAAGTGCCATAACATCATCTGCGTTAGCAAATGCTTGTTCAATGTCTACACTTGTAAATTCGCTCAGGTGTCTTCTGGTATGAGATTCTTCAGCTCGGAAAAATGGGCCCACTTCAAAGACTTTTTCCAAACTCATGATTAATTGTTCCTTGTAGAGTTGTGGACTTTGTGCAAGGTAAGCTGTTTGGTCGAAATATTTCACACTGAAAAGTTCTGCGCCACCTTCAGTTGCAGAAGCAATAATTCGTGGTGTGTGAACTTCAAAATAGCCTTTTTCGAAGAGAAAACTACGGATTGCCTGCAATGCAGTGTGTTGAATTTTGAATATTGCTAAAGTATTTTCGGTCGTTAGGTCAAGGGCTCTTGCGTCAAGTCGGGTTTCAATGTTTGCAGGTGTTTTGCAGGTTATGTCTATTGGCAGTTGTTCAATTGCAATGTTTAAAAGTTTAATTTGTGTGGGGATAATTTCTATGCCACGGGAGGTCATGTTTGTTTTTTTAACGATACCTTTTACCGCTACGCTAAATCGTTTCTGTAAAAGGTCAGATTTCTGTAGCACTTGTGGATCTATACGTTTTTTTGGTATGGTTATTTGGATGGTTCCGGTGTTGTCTTGTAGGATGATAAAACGTATGCCGCCAAGATCACGGACTTCTTGAACCCAACCAAATAGGGTAACTTCGTGTGTGTCTAAGTCTTGAGAAACTTTGTTAATGTTGTGGGTTCTTTCCCAGTTTTCAATGAAGTCCATGTCCATTGGCTACTTCGACCGTTAATCTGCAAATTCAACGCGGATAGATATTTTTCTGACGCTTTGTGCAATACCTTTTAAGGTAGATAGGTCAAAAGACATTTGTTGGCCACGTTTGCGTTTTAGAATAACGCGTGTCTCGGTTGTTCCGTCGGGTAACCAGATAGTGTTTATGGTCAATATACTGAAAGGTACAAAGAGGTCTTCTAGGAACTTTCGGTCGTCAACGCCATATTCAAGTACGCGTACATTTTTGCCTGTTTCATCGCCTATAGCTTTGATAATTTTACCTCCGTAACCTAGTAAGCGAGGTACATCACCATGACCGACAAGAATTGCTAAAGTTTTGTCTACTTGAACAGCCTTATAGAAACAAACGTTCTGAAGCGTAGAATACTTATCTTCCATATTGAGTAAAAGTTTGGCGATTCTAAGGTCTAAATCACTAATTTCTCCAGCCTTCACTTTGGCAGAGCATTTTGGGCATAGCATGCCGCTTTTTAAGCAGAAACTACATAGTTCGGTTTTCATATTTGAATCGCCTTGTTTTAACTGTAAATGTAAGCAGAGACCAAATTATTTGAATGTTCAACGTCTAAGGGTTATTTCGATTGTGCTCACGTTGCTGAGTTGTGCGCTTTCATCATGTGGTTGAACTTGATCAGTTCCAATTGTAATTGCTTTAACTTTTACACCTGGAAGGAAATTGCGTCTTACAACTTCAGCTACATCAATAGCTTTACTAATCGCTTTTCCTCGCGCCTTAATATTAACTTCTTTGGCTCCACCGTTAAAGAAAGTTATGCAAGCAAGCACATAATTCATTGTTGGTTTTTTGCCAATCAATACCATATTTGCTTCTGACATAGCTTTACTCCTAAATTAACATTTTAAGATGCGGTTTAAGTAGCTTTTTTTCCAAACTTAAATACATTGTGGTACAAGATAATTTTTCTAGCTTAAAAAAACAAATACATTTCACACAATAACTAAACTAAACATAAAAAACAAGATATATAACTATGACCAAAATATTCACTGAAACAAAATTTTTACATGTTTTTGAACGATTTATACATATCACTATCATACACCTTATAGGCTTCTACACAGCCTTTCATGGAAGAGAACAATAAGACATATCAAATCCTATATCAACAAAAAACGTAATCACAGGATAAGCCTTTATCAAGCTTAATAAAATAAACAGTACAGGAAGAAACAAAATGAACCCACAACATGACTGGTTTAAAATCTTAATCGATTGCAAAAACAACGTTAAGAAAGCAATAAAACCACATCTAAAAACCTTAAACGACCCCCAACCTGACCTAGGAAAAGGTGCAGGTGGAGACGCAATGAAACCAGTAGACCTAGCCGCCGAAAAAGCTATTGTTGACACACTGCAAAGCCATGCTGTTTCATTTTCATTAATTAGTGAAGAATCAGGCTTTGAACAGTACGGCGATACCCCAGAAGAGTGCTACATTACAATTGACCCAATTGATGGCACAACCAACTTAGTACGTGGACTACCGTTTTATGCATCATCAATTGCAGTTTCAAGAAAACCAGTCATATCAGAAGTTTACGCAGCCTTAGTTACCGATCTGCATCATGACATTACCTATATAGCACAAGAAGAAAAAGGAGCATACAGAGACGGAGAAAAAATTAAAACTTCACAGATAACATCACTTCAAGAGGCTGTGCTTGGAATGGATCTTAACACTTATAAAGTTGCAGAAATTGCACCTAAACTAACCGATTTAATCCAACAAACCAAACACATCAGACATTACGGTGCTAACGCATTAGAATTATGCTATGTTGCCAACGGATTAACAGACGCCTTTGTAGACATACGAGGAAAACTACGCACCACAGATGTCGCAGCAGGCTTCTTAATAATCAAAGAAGCAGGAGGTTTAGTAACTGACATAGATAGCCAGCCAGTTAACGTAAAACTAGACCCCAAACAAAACTTAAAGTTCGTAGCATCAGGCAACACCAAAATCCACAAAGCAATCCTCGAGTTAGTCAAACACTAAACCAAAAAACACTTTTTCCCTCTCCATCAATCACAATTTAGCAAAAACTTTGTCTTATCACCAGCTACACATCTCACTAAAAAGTGAAGAGCATTCACCATTTAGGGAGACAAGTTATTTTTCATATTTTACCGGTTTTAACTCTTTTCTTTGATGGCCTTCACATTTTACCCATATTTTCAACATTTCACAACTTTACGAAATTTTTTATAAAGTTATTTGATGAACATCATCACCAACATTAGCTGCATTACCTGAAATTTCGCCACCAAACCTATTAAACGTCCCAAACTGGCCACTATACACACCACCACCTTCTCGAACAGCTGTGTTATAAGTAATCTCACCGCTTGATATCCTAAAAAAACCGTTTACGTACACACCGCCTCCATAATATGTGGCTACATTATTAGTAATCATGCCACCAGACATATTAAAAGTGCCATCCGTATCTACTCCACCACCATAGTCAGCTACATTATTGGTAACCACACCCCCCTTCAGCTCAAAAACACCACCAGGGACAATGAGTACACCACCACCTATAGCAGCGGTATTACCAGAAATCACACCACCCAACATAGTAAAAACACCACAGTTATACACACCACCGCCACCTCCACCACCACTACCAGTAGCACCACGCCAACCGTTGTTACCGATAATTTCACCATCAACCATAATAAACGTGCCATCAGGTTCAACAAACACCCCACTACCTGAACCACTACCCTCATGAGTCACAATAACGCCATCAAGCCATAGTAACCCATCACCATTAACTGTAATAGCATTCTCACCATCTGCACCAATCAGTTTGAAAAATTCAATGTCACTATTGCTAGTTAGGGTTATTTCTTTGTTAGTAGGAATCACAAGAGTTTCTGTAAGGACAATATCTGTACCAAGTTTTATAACTTGATGTCCCACAGCATTATTAACAGCCTCTCTGAGTTCCACCTCACTAACAACCACTCCTTTGTCAAGAGACAAATAAACAAACAAAGAAGAAACCAACACAACAACCACAATCAAAGAAACAATTAACAGAGATCTACGACGAGACCCGCGCAAATCAATTGAAGATTTAACAGGCATATCACATACACTCCCAAATGATATAATATATATATATATATATAGTTTATATGTTTTTTGTTTTTTTACGATATATCAATTTAACGTTCAGCATCACACAATTTTAAATATAGTTTTTTCAAATAACATTGTATATAGTGGTGTTTGCTTGCATCAAATGGTTCAATATAAGAGTTTGAATGTACCTTACACTGTAAATACACAAATTTCTCACAAAATTAACAACAATAGATACATCACATCTACGCGTTAAACAACAGTAAAACTACAAAAAAACATACACACCACCTTACTCAAACAGTTACAACCTGAATACAAGGTGTTACATACCCTGCTTAACGTGAACCGCAGGTTACACGATAACTTAGCCCTTATTTTTATGATGATTATTCTAGGAATATGAGAAGTATGATATGGAAGGTAATTAAAAATCATTTATCGGTGAAAATGGGCATAAAATTTATTGGATTGAAGCGTCATAGTATAAATTGTGAGTGTTTTGTCTTCAGAAGATAATGATGGTTTTCCTGAGAGGTTTGAGAAACGTCGTGTGTCGTCTAAAAAGCCGTTTTTCAAGGATATAGAGGATATGTTTCATGAGATTGAGAAGATGATGGAGCATGAGTTTGAGGATTTTCAAGAGAAAGTTCCTAAAGAGTTCATTAAAGAGCGTAAGTTGTCAGATGGGAGTACTGTTAGGGAACTTGGGCCGTTTGTGCATGGTTATAGTGTGAAAATTGGTTCGGATGGTAAGCCAGATATTCAAGAGTTTGGGAATTTAAAGAAGGCTCCTGGGGGTACTAAAGTTAAAGAGGAGCGTGAGCCTCTGGTTGATGTTGTGGATAATGCGGATGAAATTCGTGTAGTTGTTGAATTGCCTGGTGTTGAGAAATCAGACATTAAGTTGTATGGGACTGATGATTCTTTGACTATTTCAGTTGATACGTCTCAGTATAAATATTATAAGGAGGTTGAATTGCCTGCTAAAATTCGTACTAAAGAGGCAAGGTCGACTTATAAGAATGGTGTTTTAGAGGTTGTTATTCCTAAGCTTGAGCCGTCAGGTAGCCCTAAAGGTGAACCAATTAATATAAGTTAAACTAAAAGTCTAAATTCTCCATCTTTTTATAGATATGTATAGTGTAAACTGTTGACTGATAACTCTGAAATAGAAACTTTGAATGTTATTTGTAAACAAGCTAAAGTAGCAGGTAAACTATCAGGGGAGAATATAAATGAGCTCTATGAGCTTTTTGGGCAACGTTTTACTAAAGCGTTGGATACGCTTAAGGATAATAGAGTTAAGAAGTATGTTTTTAAGCCTAGTAGTCGTGTAGTTTGGATTGTTGTGGGTCGTGAACGGGATTATTTAATTATGCCTGAGGCAGAGTTTTGTACTTGTGATGATTTTTATTTTAGAGTTTTAGATAAGAAAGTTCACATGTGTTATCATCTTTTTGCTCAAAAAATTGCGCAGAATTTGGGTTGGTTTGAGTCCATTGATGCCAACGATGAGAACTATGGCATGCTCATGAATGAGTGGAAAAAAGCTACACCTTAAATATTTAAATGTGTAAGAATAGGTACACACAGGAGAATCTTAATGGATCTAAGTGGATATTTCGAAATATTGCAGTATATCATGATGGGCGCAACAGCAGTTGCTATAATGTTAATCTTCCTTTATGTTTATCATAGTAAAGACGATGAAGAGGAAGAAGAAAAAGAGTAAAGGTTTTTTTAACCTTACTTTCTTCTTTGCTTTTCTTGTTTTCTAAGGAGAAGAGTAAGGAACTGTGCATAATTAACTTGCGATCACATGCATGGGCAAAACATGTGATTGAACGTATTACACACCAAAAATATCGTAAGTTATTTTCACACAGTTCCTAAAGGGAAGAGATAATATTGTATTGGTAATTGTTTTGCTATTTATTATATCAGCTAATTGGGTTTATGTTTCACTTTAAATTTGTGTTAAGAGGTTACATAGGAGAATGTATTGGAAGTAAAGTTGGAAATTTATTGTTTATGATGTTGCTTTTGGGTTTTTATAAATGTAAGTAAATGTTTTTTGAACGTAAACTATAAACAAGTAAAAAACAGTTTATGTGTAGAAATGATAATTGAAGAGATTGTTGCAGCGATACTTGCTAAACAGCCAGAGTTGTCTGAGCAGCAAATTAAAGAAATGCTTATGCAGGAAAGAGTGCGTTCAGGCGGTTTAATAGGTGACGAAACACTTCTACGATTAATAGCAGTGAGATATGGTGTTGAAGTTACCAAGCAGGTGGAGCTTAATGGGATTTTGTCGTCAGGTCGTTTGTTTTCAGGTTTGAATGATGTTTCAGTTGAAGGTATATTAGTGGCTGTTTTTCCGGTGCGTAATTTTGGTGGGGAGAAAAGTGGTAAGCTTGTTAATTTGATGATTGCTGATGAGGATGGTATTTTACGTGTTGTTTTGTGGAGTGATAAAGTGGAAATTATTGAAAGAGGTCAATTGCAAGTTGGGCAAAATGTTAGGTTTTTGCATGGATATACAAGGGAGGATCAGTATGGTAAAGTTGAGTTGCATTTAGGTATAAAAAGTAGAGTTGAAATTAGTAGTAATGAAGATTTGAAAATTGGTTATCCTGATGTGGAAAAGTTTGTTTCAAAGATAGGTGAAATTGTCAACACTTTTAACAATGTGCATTTATCGGGTAGGGTTAAAGAGGTGGTGAGTTCGAAGTCGTTTACTAAGGGGGATGGCACAGAGGGTAAATTTATGCGTTTTATTCTTGTAGATGATTCTGCAGAAATTGCTGTTGTTGTGTGGAATGGTAAAGTTGATGTATTAGAGAAGCAGCTTAAGCCTAATGTTTGTCTGTATTTGGTTAATGGTAAAGTTAAAGAAAAAGAAGTGGGTGGTTTTGAGGTACATGTTGACTCGACGAGTTTTGTGCAGATTCAGCCGGTTACGCTGCAGTTGAGTAAAATTGGTGATTTAAAGGAGGGGGATATTGTTAATGTGGTGGGAGATGTTTCAAGTGTTGATATGGTAAAAGAGGTAACTACGAGTAGAGGTGAACAAATTAAATTGTTTACTTTTGAGTTAAAAGATGAAACGGGTGTAGTTAGGGTTTCTGTGTGGCGTAATCAAGTTGAGCAGTTTCGTGATTTGAAAATGGGTGATAGTGTTACTGTAGAGAACGTGTTTGTTAAGAAAGGGTATGGGGATAAATTGGAGTTGTCCACGCGTAGTGGGACTCAATTTAAAGTTAAAGTTATTTGATTTTTTCAACGATTGCGTCTGCCATGTCGCTTGTTGTTGCTTTTCCGCCTAAGTCTGCTGTACGGATTTTTCCTTCCACAAGTACAGTAACTACAGCTTCTTCAATTTTTTTGGCTGCTTCTTTCTCGCCAAGATAGTTAAGCATCATTGCACCTGCAAGTATTGTTGCAATTGGGTTTACACGGTTCATACCTGTATATTTTGGTGCGCTGCCATGTACAGGTTCGAACATGCCATAGGTTTCGCCAATGTTTGCACCTGCTGCAAGACCAAGACTGCCCGTTACTTGTGCGGCTTCATCACTTAAAATATCACCAAACAAGTTTGTGGTAACCATAACATCATATATGGCAGGTTGTTTGATTAACTGCATTGTTGCAGCATCAATATGTAAATCGTCAACCGTAACTTCGGGATAACGTTTTTGGACTTCTTTTACTGCGTCTTTGAATATGCCATCGGTTATGCGTAAAATGTTACCTTTATGGATGTATGTTAAATGTTTTTTGCGTTGCATAGCTAGTTTGAAAGCGTATTCAGCAACTTTAAGGGAGGCCTCAGTAGTAATAATTCGAAAAGCAACACTTACACCAGGAGCAATAAGTGCTTCTTGACCAGAATAGAGCCCCTCAGTATTTTCCCTAACCACCACTAAATCAATATCAGGTTTTATAGACTCTATACTTGGAAAACTTTTACAGGGACGAATATTAGCATATAAATTAAACATTCGACGCAAAGTAACAGCAACACTAACGGGTGCACCAGGCTCCTCAGGAGTAGTCATGGGACCCTTAAGACATGCATCAGTTTTTTTAATCATTGCAACAGTCTCTTTAGGAAGATTAGTACCATGCTCTGGAATACAATGTGCACCAGCTTCACCATAAAGATAATTAAGTTTAAAATCTGAAATTTTTTGAATGGCGTCAAGAACCTTCACAGTTGCCTCAGTTACCTCAGGACCAATACCATCGCCCTTAAGGACTGAAATGTTGTAAATTTTAACCATCTAAATCTACCTAAAGACAAGTGTTAACGTCTCCATTTATCAGTATATCGTTTAAACATACAAGTTTTAACAAACAAAATAAACAATTACACCTTCAACAAGAAAAGATAAACAGTATACGTGAAGTGGCAGCAAAAAAGTTTAAGGTTCGATGCGGATTATCTGTGGAATTATGCCAGCTGTACCTATTTTACCTTGATACAAAATAAGCACACCTAATACGCCGGGAATGTTTAAACCACATTTAATTCCATCTTCAATACCTGTGTCAACCTCGCCCTTTACTACATTACCAACAGCTGTAGCAGCAGCATCTGCTAGACCTGCGTCTCTACAAAAAACTGTTGCCGCTTCAGCATCACCAAAACTAAAGGCGTGACTAAATCTGCCAGAACTTGTAGCTACTCCAATTGGGAACTCTGTTAGTCTGAATCCAAAACGTTTTGACAGGGGTTCGTTACCTGCGGCTAAAGCTACATCAATGGGTCTATCAGAAATAGCAGATATTTCGCCTCCGTCCTCTACAACTGCAACTTTACAACCGGCCTTTTGCATGTCAGATACAGCTAAATCTGCTATAACACCGGCAACTGCTGCCATGGGACCAACCGTTGCCTTCTGTGCAGCCAAAGCCATTAACTTAGCAACCAAAGGCTCATCAGGTATGGGGATTGGGTCGAAGGTGTATAAGAAGAGTTGATGTGTTTGTATATAGTTTTCGAGTTCTTTATAGCTGCGTGTGATTGATTCTTTAGCTGTGTTTATGCCTTGTTGTGTATCACTAATTATGTTGCAAACGCTGTCTTTGTATGTGTAGTTTTCTTTGAAAAGTTCGTTTTGCAACTTTATTTTTCCCGATGTGTGTTATTGTTGTGTGTGTTTTCAGCGTTAGAGTATCTAATAGAGTTTATTGCTCTAACTGGACAGGCGTCTACACATATGTTACAGACACTTCCAACACATTTTTCTTTGTTAAACTGAATAGTCAAGTCCTCAGTTACGCTAATGGCTTCCACGGGACATAGAGCAACACATGAACCACAACTAAAACACTTGGTGGTATCTACTTCAATAAGTTTAGGCACTGTTACAGTTGCACCTTTCTGACGAAAAGCTGATACGACAATATCAACTGCATCATCTTGGACCTCGAGAACAATTTCGCCGCCTTTAGAGTTTATATGGGCTGCTAAAATTGCAACTAATACTTTATTTTCCAATATAACCTCTGAAACGACAGGTTCAGAAACCAAGTTTTCATTTAATCGTATAAGAATACGTGCCATGTTCTTACCGACCTAACAGTTTAGAAACGTCTTCAGATGTTACTATTCCTAAGACTTTATGTTCAGAGTCGACTACGGGTAGAGCAGAAATATTGTGTTGTGCCATACGTTTTGAAGCACTTTCCAATGGTTCGTCAGGTTTTGCAGTTATAACTTTGCGATTTTCAATATCTGCAAGGGCTTTCTTACCTTCAGCCATAGCGCGGGTAATGTCCCAGGAAGTAACTATACCTAAAAGTTTAACATCAGAGCTTATGACTACTATGTGATTTACAGATTTAGTAACTATGCGTTCAGCAATAGCTCGAATTTCCTCATTTTCCATACAAGTAACAGCAGGGTGCATAACATTTGAGACAAAGGGGATTTCCTGAGTTTGGCGCATAGGTTTAAAGATAGTATCACAAGAAAGTCTCTCAATAGGTGCTGTTAAAGTAAACTGGCCCTCATCAATCCAACTCTTAAGAGTTTGAGAAACTTTTTTTGCCATCTTTAAACTGGAAAGTGAACTAACACGAACTCGTTTACCGTTAACTGAAATTGCACCAGATTTAAGTTCAGCATGCGAAACTTGACGTAATTTAGGTCTATCTCGACGCATAACACTATAATCAATTACATCAGTAAAAATTTCATCGTCACGGATAGCAGTTTTTCGAACTAAGCCCTCATTAAGGATGGGTATAGGTATGCCTAAACCAACATACAATGAGGTTCCATAACGGGTAAATGCTGCGCCCTGTAAAAATTCAGGACTCATTTTTTTGGCATCACCCTTCACCATTAGTGTCCCATTGAGGTTTTTGGGACTATGCTGTGTACCCTCGCCAATAATGTATCCTTGACCGCCACCTAAGAAAATTTTCGTACCAAACCCAATGGTCTCATAGTCAGGATCATTCATAAGTGGATTGAGTTCGCCAGCACCAGAAAAAGTGGCGTTACGCATACGAGGCAAAAGTTTACTCATATAAGTGTAAACTGTTTCATCGCTACAGTTAATTGCGCAATTATAACGTTGATAACAATTACGAAAGTTTAACAGATAAAACTGGTTAAGATCATCCTTAGTTATAGATGTTTTAACTGCTGTTCTAGGATAACAATCAGTACCATATGCCGTTGCGCGTAACTCAACTTCATTACCAGCAACTAACTCTTGAATTATGTGTCCACCACCATATTCAAAGGGTTTTTTCTCACAAGAGTTTGTTGCACCAATAAATAGATCTGCTGCAGCACCAGGATGACAAACTTCAACATCATTAAGCCATGCCCGCTGAATTTTAATAGGTGGATCAGAATGACCAAGATTTATAACAGCACCAGAAGAACACATAGCCCCAAAAGTACCAGTTGTAACGACATCTACCTCTTTAAAGGCAACCTCTACACCACTGCTCTCTACAAGTTTTTTCATTTCTTCAGCAGTTAAAACCTGAGCATCACCTTTAATGATCTTCTGATTAATTTCCTCAATAGTCCGTGTTTTTTGATCACGCGCAGACAAATAACATTACCTTAATACCAACCGAAAAGCAACCCAAACAATATAATATTTACGCAAAAACACTCAAAAGAAACTACTAAACAAAACATCCTAACGGGTAATTACTATATACACAACATTAAACACGCCATGGTAACTTCCATATACTACGAGAGTCATATAATGGGATGTGTGTTTCAGCTCGCATGGTTTTATAGACTTTAAATTAAGCGTATATCATAACATGCATGCACAACATTGTTAGTGGATAAAATCTACACGAAAAATTGAAACATCAAAAATAAGTAAACTAA
>Ga0123354_10008569_pt1 | contig 15561 bp, 7 predicted proteins | sample TergutLab28metaG_2_FD_97872 | JGI IMG/M metagenome (GOLD analysis project Ga0123354, IMG submission 97872) | Labiotermes labralis P4 segment gut microbial communities from Petit-Saut dam, French Guiana - Lab288 P4 | ecosystem: Host-associated > Arthropoda: Insects > Digestive system > Gut ...
GAATGTGTCGAAAAACTCAGACCCAGATGTTGGCCTGAGGAAACTAAAATATGCTACAAGATTTCATTAGTCCAGTGATTGATAACTAATTTAAATGTAATTTTATATTTGTCAACATACCACAACGTATACATAAGTGTACTAATACTCTTTATGAATATGCCATAATTAATTATTAATACTTATGTTAGTTTAATGTATGAACTTAAAAAAATGGGAAGGTATTCACGAGTAAATTTGTTGGGACCGGGCCCTCGTCTTATGAAAAAAGAGTTTACCCTGACGCGGTCTCACAAAGTTTGAGAAACACTGCTATAGGTGAACTCCAAAGTTTCAGACGATCCTGCTGTTGCCATATCCCCTTCCCGTAATTCTGACCGACCACATTCCTTCAACCTGACTATTAACACCCTAAACATTTCCTCACCCATCATTTCAGTGTCAACGTAGACACATTTTATTAAACCTTGAATATGGAGACAGCATCTTCCTCCGAAACAATGACGTCAAACCACAACATAATACAGCGTCACGACCGAGAACTAAAATCTAATGCAGTCTTTTCTAGTTTCACTCCAATACACACAGGCTTAGGAAATGCTGTAATTATAGATCCAAAACAGGAGACCCCGTTCAAAACAATTTCCTAGTCGTGGTCTTCTGTACGCTCTCCCTGTATTATCAGATAAGTATGCAGGCCCAACTGGTGACAAGAGAAGGCTGGTGCCTTCACTACTAGTAGGCCTATTCTATCCCACATTTGGGGGTCAGCGTTTTCCACTTACTTGTTGCTAATCGTCTACTAGATTTTTTTTTTTCCTGTGGCGCTGCGGCCCAACACGGGCCATGGCTTCCTCATTCTTGAGGTTTCTTGATCACACACACAACGACGCGTCACAGTCGGTAGGACTCCTCTGGACGAGTGATCAGCGCGTCGCAGAGACTTCTACCTGAACATACAACACTCAAAACAGACAGGCATCCACGCCCCCGGTGGGATTCGAACCCACAATCTCAGCAGGCAAGCGGCCGCAGACCTACGTCTTAGACCGCGCGGTAACTGGGACCGGTGTCTACCAGATTAAATGCCATAAATATCCCAGAACATTACGACTCTCAACTTCATGGAAATTACAAAGCTTATGTATGCTTGGGTTTCTTATATCCAAGGTTAGAATTCCAGCGGGGGCCAGATACGGTCCTCCAAACAATAACCAGACCGCCTCTTGGGTCCAACCAGTCCCCTATTTAATGGATAGTTGGGTTCCTTCTGGGGAGTAAAGCTGACGGTGCATGCAGTTGTCCACCGATCAACTAACTCCATAATTAAGAATGAGTGGAGCTATACGTCCCTACTTCTATACGCCCGCAATGCTACCACAGGAACAGCTTTACATTTTACTGTATTTTTAGGTTTGGCCTTTGTATATTATATTAATAATTAAAACAATAAATAATTCGAATAAGAAATTATGCGGTACGATTAGGACAGTCTCAGGGTTCAGCCTATTAGAATTTTGCTGAACTCGACACCAGACCTCTTGAGGCTGACTGTACGCCTTTCTCTCATTTGAAAGGAATTTTGAAAACTCCTGAACAAATTTTTAAATATTACTGTACTCTGACGGCGAACAAAGAACTGCAAAACGAAATTAATTGACGAAATGTGATAAAATCTTAGCGTTGTATAGCAATTATTATAGTAATTATTTCAAAGGTCTTGTTACTAAGTTGCTTCAGACAGTTTCAGCCTACATTCCTTCCTAAAAAGGAAATAAGTAAAATCTGAAGCTTTGCATAATCCTTATCCTACTGGAGAACATCAGAAAGGGGTAATTACTTTTAAATTACGTACAGTCAGTAATAACAACATGCCGATTCCCGTACATGGATTTAGGAACGGCACTAGTTAACACTTATCATCCTCTTTGGTTCTGAAATGTTGTATGGGAATAGAGTTCAGAAAAATAAGCAAATCTTCTTGGGCAACTCTTTGTAGAAGGTAAATTAACAAAGTGACAGCCACCGGATATTTTTGTCACCTTTAGAACTTTTGGGGATGAGTAACGAATTCTAGCGGCAGACACGCAAAATCTGGTACGGAAATAGATCATAAACATGCGTACTTACTGCAGGCAGTAGGATGTGAAACCGCTGTCTTCTTTGCCCAAACCCGACTGACACAAATTCGTGAACAACAGAAACTTCGAGCTCATATCCGACAAACGCACCGTGCAGTACTGCACTCTGTACTGCACGGTGCGTTTAAATGTTTGGCCAATTTCTCCATAAAATAAAATAAAGCAATAATGTCAACATTAATGGATTTATTTTTGTCCCTTACAGGCCTTCAGGCTGGCTCTGACGTAGCTCCAGCCTACATTTCTTCAATAGACAGGCCAACTGGAGGATATTCCTCTAGAGTAAATAGGGCCGGGGCGTGAAACTTACCATTCGATCCAACCTCGTCTGATACTTAATACGCTTTCACTGGAGTAGACAATACACATGTAGGCCTGAAACTACAAAACTATGTTTTCAACAGCACTCAGAGAACTTTGTTGCACTTACAGGCGCTCGTTATTCGTTGGGATCTCTTATATCTGATGGTTGTAGGCAGGCGCGACAATGGTCCTTGCATTATGACATGCAGCGAGTCCACTTCCCTCCTCGGCTGCCAGTCAGCCAACGCTCTAGTCAGTGCGGCTTTAACACGCGGCCGATGGCCAATCAGCGCTCAGAACACATCCACAGATTATTGACACAAAATGGCGCTCGTAAATCTCCGCGGACAATATGGCCCCTCCTTCTAAAGCCTCGTCTCCCCAGTGTTTTTAACACTGGCTCCTCTTTCGCTGCAGCTGCCAATCTTACGAGCTCAGACATTTGTGCACAAGTGGCGTAAAGTGGCATGCATTAGCGGTTTGATAGTATCCACAGGGTCATGCCAAAGAGCGAGGGGCACATATAACCCACAGTGAACAGTCTACAACGTGTATTAGGTCGACCTCAGGATACTGACGAATTTAAAAACGTATTTTGAAATTATTGCAAGAAAATTAAAGTAGGTTCAGTTGTTTAATGCGACACTTTGAGACATGAACAATATAACTCAAGTAGTAATATTCCTTGATGTTGCCAGATTTTTTAAAATAAAATCACTTTTTTTGGAAGGACCCCAAACTTAGCCCCTTTGTCCTTCTCTTAAATGGTAGCTTTGAAAATAATGAAGATGATGAGTATGGAGCACTGGTGGAAAGATACTGACGGCAGACCAGAAATATTGGGTGACAAACACGCCCCAGTGCCCTTTTGTCCACCATAAGTCCCACAAGGACTGGCCTGAGCACAAAAGCTAGCTACAGTGTTGTCTGAAGTACAAATTTCATCTGACTTGTATTTAAGAACTCGGTTCCTACTTCACAGTAAACACACTACATCTCCATTACAAAGACCAACCGGTTAAATCTATTTAGGAAAATAATCGCTGTTAGATCTGAGAATTATACAAGACTCAAACTTAAGGGCAGTGTTAAGGGAAAAGGCAGCCTTGTGTTATCACAGTGCAATAAACGGTTAATTATGCGACTGCGCTTTGTGTCTAGGGCTGCCCTGTGGTGCCCTAAGATGACTGGGCCCCCATCAGCATCCAGAGTGAATAAGGCCTTATCACAGCGCAAGGTCATAGGTTGTTTATAGTCCGTGAAAATTAGACTAAACCTACATCCCCACCTTCCTCGAAATAAGTGCAACAAATGATGATGACTAATCTAGCAAGGTTCGGTTACAGAAGGCAGTAGTTGAAATTAGCGACAGTACAGGCGCACCTGATTCTAAATCCATCAAGGTTTCGCTAGTTGTGTTCCCAAAACAGCCCACGTTTACAATTTAATTGATAGACAGACTTGCTTTCTTATTTCAAGCAGTCATGTTATTTGCGATATAGGTTTGTTATAAACAAACATAAAACAGAAATCTGGGTTAATGAAATCCAGAAGGATTCAGATTTCTTACCCCTCCGAATTCTGAAACACGACATGAGAAAAGATTTAGTGTCAGAAACGTAGTTAATTTTTGAAAATGTGCGGGTCTTGAAGATAATTTGTATTTATGTTATCTGCGTGACCTTGAAATACCACACTGCCTTTCACATGACAGCCGCTGTTTGCCATCTCAAGTCACCTACGTCTAGTTGGGTCGACGCCATAAACATATCTGCAGCTAATGGTATACTATTCCTTAACAAAATCTGAAAAAGTAATCTCCATTCTGCTTCGGGCATTGAAAGATGCAAAATATAGGCCTAAATATGAATTAGATGAGGCCTGTTCTTAGTTTAACATATGTTCAGTAGCTCAGATCACAGCTTACGTCTCCTAAGAAGGATAATTAGTCGCGAATTAAATGGAAAGGATGTAGAAGGAATTGGTTGTGGCCCACTTTATGGTAGATCTTCTGTCCAGCTATCTGTTTGGTGTGAGTGAAGAAAACCACGACGAACCTCAGAGGTGATATTTCCGGGCAGCGATATGAAACCCAGAGCTGCTGAATTCGAAGCGAGAATATTGCCCAGTGGAGGTGAAATTTAGAAGGGTTTACTGCAATAAAACACAACGGGGTCACAGGGTCACAGGACCTTACATCATTTCAGTTAATTGGCAGCACATTCGTAATACTTCAGAGCTCTACAAAAATTAAAGAGCGTATTCTTAATAGTTTTAATTAAAGTGTCTTCATTCTAGGGTAGTCTATGAATAACATAAACGGCATAAGCCTATAGCACTCCTCATGTCCGAGTTTCTTATGGAGAACTGCTGAAGGAACTTTGATATTCTATGTTGAAGAGTTTTATGAACAAAAATTCGTGTAGCCATGCCAATCTTTAAACCCCGTGTCACTAAACATATGGTGTTCCACTCCGAATCGAGAAGAATGAGATGGGCGAGGCGAGGGGCATATAGCACGTATGGGGGGAGAGGAGAGGTGTTTTGGTGGAGAAATCTGAGGGAAAGAGACCGCTTGGAAGAACCAAATGTAAATGGGAAGATATTTTAAAATAGATCTTCAGAAAGTGAGATGGGGTGACATGGACTGGTTTGATGTGGCTCAGGATATGGACAGGTGGCGGGCACTTGTGAATGCGGTAATGAACCTTCGGGTTCCATAAAATGCGGGGAATTTCTTGACTGGCTGAGAATTGGCTAGCTTCTCAAGGACCCTGTTGCATGGAGCAAGTAAGTAATTAAGTAAGTAAGCATTTAAGTAACTTAGTAAGTAAATAATTAAGAAGGAAGTAACATAGGGAGTGAAGTTATTGCAAGGAGATGCTGCGTTGACCCAATTCGTTACAGTAGATGCTGTAGGCCGCTCAGTACACTCAGTGCACAATCCAAACAGCAAGGAACATTCGAAATAGTACGGTCATCTTTGTGTGTAGAATTGTTCTTATGAGAATTGCACATTAATTCTTTGGTTGTCGGTTGAAGTTCTCCTGTACGGACAGCACATGAGCCACAGCGCGCTCTGTAGACCTGTGTTTTCTATCTACGCAAGAAGAAACCATATGAACATGCAGCAACAGCTGCCGGCAGAACTGATGCTGCAGTGAGACTTCCACAGAAGTGTAAGTTAATATTGATGAGAGCAACGCGACAAAATGTTACGAATCGTGTAAAGGTCACTCATAATTTGACAATATTTAGGTTGTTTAAACTGTATTGAAAATCCTAAGCATGTATTCTGTGATTGAACACAAAAACTGGTGTACACGTAGCTTACCTTACCGACTAAGCTACTGCCTGGACTGTCCAGGATTCGTATCTCGGCAGAGGCAAACAGTTTTTTATATCCTAAGACGTCCGGACTGGCTCCGAGGCCCAGCCAGTTTCCTGTTCAATGGGTACCGGGTTCTTTCCAGAGATTAAAACGGCCAAATCATAAAGCTAAACTCACCTCCATGTAGTGCCGAGTTCAGGTATGAGTGGAGCTATACCTCTTCTCCGCCTATACACCTTCAAAGCGTGCACAAGCACGAATTTGCCTTACCTTTACCTTTAAAGACTGCCCGATAAGTATAAAACATACCGATATTTTATAATTTTATCAGCCATCTGTCAAGACTCAAAACGAATTTCTGTTAATTTAAATTCAAGACATTTGCTCGACAGCACATCAAATATAATGGCAGGCTGTCAGAGTCACAACTAAGGGTTCAGGTGCCACACAGGTATAAATATTTAAACAATGGGAACTTACCTACTCTTATGACACAAGACAGCAGTTACCTAATGACTTCACGTTTGAAGAATGACAATGTCCCAAGTTACCCCTTCTAGGCTGCTCCTTCCGCACAGAACAAAATCCGTGGCCGTTGCCAATACGAACTGGTGAACAACTTTTGCAGAAATTTTGGAGATATTTTTCTGGGCACAATACGAGGCATACTGAATACAGTGTTAGGCAAAACGTGGAGTTTCTGAATGTTGCAGTAGATTACGTACGGTACGTAATCTACTGCACTGTGTGTGTGAATATATATATATATATATAAATATGTGTGTGTGTATATGTATATGTGTGTATATATATATATATATATTTATATATATGTGTGTGTGTGTGTGTAAATATGTATGTATATGTGTGTATGTGTATGTATATACATGTGTGTGTGTATATATGTATATATATATGCATATTGCTACTTCTGAGCTTTAAATAATTAAGCCTAATAAACATATGTCTCATTACAAACCACAGGCTTTGATTAACCCGTAGGCCCCTTGTTATGCCTAACAGAATCTAATACACGTTCCGACAAATAGGCGAAAGCCTATAAATTCAGAACTCCTTTATGTATTTCGCGATACATTTTCATTTAACAAGTACCAAATCTTGAACATGTAAATACTTGAAGCTGTCTTTGTCATGTTTATCCAAACTGACACGTCATCCAACCATCTACACTTCAGCGTCGTCATCCAACCTGCCGTATTGCTGCACTTCGGTCCCCTTACGACATTTCAGTGCCTCTGATAACAGACTATGGAAATATTTTCACAACCTTAAGGCCTAGACTTAGTTGCCAATTATACAGTGATGTTTTATCCTTTGTAAGATAAAGTAAGTTTACCCGAGAACAGACCACGAAAGGTCCAGTGTGGGAGTAGAAGTTAAGCTCTACTCTTTCTTTAACCTCAGCGCTAGATGGGGTCGGTGGTCAACGCCATATCCCGGCCGCTTTACCCCCGGGAAAGACCCGGTACCCATTGCATAGGAGGCTGGGTGGGCCACAGGGCCAGGCTGCACGGGTGCGGAAAATCTTGCCCCTACCGGGTTTCGACCCCCAGATCTTCCAGTCCGTAGCGATTCGCTATACCGACTGAGCTTTTCGGCCCACGTACATTAAGTACAAATCATAGTCCTCCGATTTCACAGCCGACATTCGTTCATTGTGCCAAGCAGTTGACTACAGCTTACTTCTGCTTTGGATCGGCCTTTGGAGAGGCGGCACGAGACATTCCGCTGACAGAGGGAATTAAAACGGTGCCTGAGGCGAATATTTGAATATAAAAAAGATAAAATTCCAGAGGAAGATCAGGACAGTAAACCAACACGTAGTCTTGTAATGGAATTTGCTTAGCCCTGTATTGTCTTTACATAGTAGACGATAATCATAACTATGGTAGTTGGAGGGAAGAGGTCGGCAATGTATGTAGCACGTATGGAGGTTAAAGAAACAGCATAAGTAGCGCCAACTAGTGATGTTACTGCTTACGTAGCCAAGGTGACACACATGGAGATCTAGTGTAGATAAGAACGCACTTAGATAGATGGGCTTCGCTAGTTTCGAAGTTAAAGCAATTAGGCCTATTTACTTGGGCGTACTCAGTTTGTTAGTGACTAGAGCAGTGGGAGGGGGGGGAGAGAAGTAATAAATAAGAGAGAAAGGTGGATGACGCGGAAAGTCATATACTTAAAATAGGAGTGGGGTGAAGAGAATATTCTCTCAGGTCAGCAAGCCTTACTCTCTTATCCTTCTGATGGGATTAGAATGGAAACGAAGGCGTTAGAAAGTGCGAAATAGAGCTTTGAAATAAGGGTCGCGGAATTTCGGTACTGCTGTTAGCGTATGGAAGGTGGAGCACTTGCAATTAATTTCATTGAGGGAAAGGGATAATAATCATGCCGTAGCGAGATGGAAATTAGGAAACACCTCATCTTTTTCTTGAGGTTGAAGGAGAAAGACATATTTGTGTATTGATGGCCAAAGGTCTGACTGTAATCTGTTTTGAGTAGTTAGGCTATACACCCACAGTTTTCACAAAGTGAACACAAATTTCAAACAAGCCTGGCAGGAAAAACAGGGCACCGTGCTCCACAGTCGATGTAACAGCGATAAAGGCTATTGCTTGTATTGACACAACGAATATCCTAAGCTAAGACACCAAAACATCTCGGCTGATGTTATCGGCACAGAATAGGTGCTCCATTACTGAGGCTTGTAGCTGAAGCTCTGTCCAGGTGCTCACATTCTGCCACATTGTCCTGGGTTTAGGTCTTACGAACAAGAAACTCTGTAAAGCTTCACCACTTACCAATATCTTGCTCTGACACAATATTCTTCGAGAGACACTGCTGCCACCATAACTGTTGATGGTTAGAAGCATCAATCTGTGTATGTACTGTCAGGTGTGTGTGTGTGTGTGTGTGTGTGTGTGTGTGTTTGAGATTCAGCGCTAAACAACCTGCGGTAATACTCCTACATGTTTCGGCCATTCCTGACCATTTTCAGGGAGGAATTCAACAAATAAAATTACATTTATAGCTAGTTATAACGTATATGTGGAATAATGTTACAATTGTACTTAATTATAGTGCAGTTGTGACAATGCTTCCCTTCAGAATTCAATCATTCCGGAGTCTGTCTTACGGCAGGTCTAAAGCCTTTTCCAAAGCCAGTTCTACACAGAGGGCGATCTAGTGCTTCCTCATTCAATTTCCAATAACTTCTCTTTTCCTTAAAGTAATACTGCAGCTGCTGACGTCTCCGTTCTTGTCTTCCCGTCACGCGTATCCTTCTCTCTATCTTTCCTTCAATAACATTTTTAGAAGGCAGTTTCTGCACAAGATGTGACCAATTCAGTTAGCCTTCCTTCTTTTTTACTGTATGTAGGATATTCCTCTTCTCTTTGATCCTTGTAATACTTCTCCATTTCTCACACGATCGGTCCAACTGATCTTCTCCATCCTTCTCCAGCACATTTCAGAACATTCCAATTATTTCTAATCTACTTTCCCAAGTCTCTCCACTTTAACACTCCATCAATCGTACATGCATAACCTACAAGCAATTATCACAAACGAGTACGTAGCAACCAAGCCACTGCTGTAATGTACAGACATCGCATCACATGTAGTGTGAAAAAAAGGCGAAGTAAATATCGTCAGATAAAAGATAATTATTTCTGTGAACGCCACGAAAACCTACGAGGGAGTGGGCGTGTGTCTGCTGTCAGTGGCTAGCTTCAGGCTCCGAACCCTTTACGATAGACACGAAGGGCATAACCCAACGAAGAAGAAGCTGGGTGGGCCCCATAGCTCCTATAAATGCTTTGAAGAAGACAAACTTCTTGTGCGTCTATTGCAAATCGACCCAAAAGTTCGTTTCGGAGTAGCAAATACTTTATGCTCTATTAGTGAAGCATCACACCGTGAAGACGTGTCCCAGTCACCGGATGTCAGCACAAGAATGCCCTGCTATCGCCGACTGTCAACTTAACAGCGTATCACAAATTAGTCGTAATATAATGCCAAAAGAGTCCAGCCTCATGGTCTAGTGGTCAGAGTCTCTGACTACTAATCATGAGGTCCCGGGTTCGATTCGCGGTTCTACCGTGGGAATTTTCATTGAAAGGGAGGATTCCCGCTCTGACCATGGTCTGGGTAGGTTCCTAGAATTTAGGTTTAAGGGCCCTCCTATATCACCACTCATCATCGGAACAACGTAACTGCGCCTCATGGGCGTCCCAACCGCAGAAGTCGGTTACAGTCCTGCCATGCCCAGGAGGGAGGATCACGAAATCCACAAGGACATGTGGTGGCATTGGAAAGAAAGAAAGAAAGAAAGAGAAAACAATGCCAAATAAATGCACGTACATTTAGCATATAAATATCACGCGCTTTGAAAAATTGCTAAAAGCGACTACTAGCCGTCTGTCTGTCTGTCCGCAAAGAACAACTCGGCTACCAACCGTCGGATTTTCAAGATATTCGATATTTGAGAATTTTTCGAAAATATATCGATGAAATTCTAGTTTCGTTAAAATCTTACAAAAAAAACGGTACTTTTCACGAAGCCCAATATAAATTTATGGTAATATCTCGCTCAGTTCTTCATAGATTGAGAAATGTTTCAGACAAAAGTTGTGGTGAAAATCAACAAAATTTTATGTTTGATAAGCTCTCTTTTTTTTTCGAAAATAGTGCCGTTTGCGAGAAAGCGTAAAAAATACTGTACAGCCAGCCAGACAGGCCACACTTGACAACATAATATGGCGCATGCGCTTTGCATACTGGATAAACAAAATTATAGACACATAATTAGCATATGCAATACATACAGCTGTTCCACTGCAACAGCGTTTGCATGAACGCGCCTCTACTTATTTTGTTCGTACATTTTCTGTCTTGCATTTTCTCACGGTATTACACTCTGCTACATGTTTCGGCTGAACTAAGCCATTATCACGGATAATCATGCAAAGCTTAGGAGATGTACGTAAACACGGGTATACGTTTGTAGATTGTAAAATTATAGGACACTATTATTTGACGACGTTTCGAGAAAACCTAGGTAAAACTGTAATGAAAGTGTTCGGTGTTTCAGCCAGGGATCGAACCGGACTCCGTCCGATGACAAGGTAAAGGGTAAATCAGTCCCATTACAGGCCTGGGGTGGCCCAGAGTGTTCCAGGAAGTTAATGTTCCCAGATTTCTTGACAACGGCACATGATGGTGGTAAGGTTGTCAGCCTTACGCACCGGCCGCCTTTACCCCCAGGAAATGTTCCTTGTACTCATTTCTGTTAGAGGCTGAGCCGACCCCAGGGCTATAATGCGATCGGAAGGATTATGTCAATGAAAAATTCCAGTGACACCAGCTGGGATCGATCCATCGACCTTCCGATTTGTAGAGCAGCACCTTAACCACTGTGCTACCGCGGTTCCGATGACAACGTAGAAGTGTTATAGATTGAGCCATCTTGCTCAGGTAAACTCTTTATACGTAATTCTTCATCAAATTTTTATTGGATAACAGAAACCAAGGAAGAGTTCTACAGTTGTGGCCTGCAACACGGTGTTGTAATGCCAGAGGAAGAGTAACAACAACAACACTAATGCAGTGGGGTTAAAGTGTGTGGTGCTATAGCAGTACCACTACTCTCATTTCAGTTGGTATGGTGAACACATCACAGGTTGGACGACCGAAAAATCATGGTGCGTTCCCGACATGGGCCAGACATTTGTTTCTTTTTCAAATACGTCTAGACTGGCTTTGGGGCCCACTCAGCCTCCAACATAATCAGTACCGAGATTCTTTACCAATGGATGAAGTGGCCGGGCGTCGGGATGACCGCTCAGTATGAACTTAACAATGCGTGAAGATATACCAGAGGCACACGATGGCGCTGTGATACCATCAGAAAGGTCTCGGGTTTGATTCCCGATGTTGTCATTGGAATTTTTCATTAACATAATCCTTTCGGCCGCACTATGGCACTGGGGTCGACTCAGCTGCTAACAGAAATGAGTATCAGAAGTATTTCCTAGGGGTAAATGCGGCCAGTACATAGGGCTAACAACATTACCACCTTCATGTGCCGATTGTCTTGAAATCTTGGAGCCTCAACCTCCTGCAACCCTCTGGGTCTGTCCAGGTCTGTCCAGAGAATGCTTTACTTGTAGATATGTATGTATGTATGTACCGCTGCTTATCCATTGATGGCGCTGTTGGCAAGGAATGTTTTATCAACAGAAATCAACAAAGTTTGTGTGAAAGGCAACGTCCACCATCCTTACAAATTGGTGAAACATTTGTGCGAAAAGAATGAAGATTGTACGTGAAATCCCCAACGAACCACCAAGTTGCGTTCAGTCAAAGCCGACGCCTCCTGGTTATTTAACACTCACTAATACAGTCGCAACTAGATGGGTAAAATAGGTTTGTCCACCCCCGTTTCAGAAGGTAGGCTACATTATGTGTAAGGCTGCAGTTCCTTCTTCTAATTTTTAAAATAAAGATCATGGAAAGAAAGAACAAAAGAAATCTAAGCCATAAAGATAAAAGGGAATGGCCTTGTTGAAGTGCAGCGATGTCCTGGGGGTTCGTTCATGAAATTGGATGGGGAGTTTTGACAAGAAAATTTTCGTGCGAGAAGAAATATCCTCAAATTGAATGGGTAATACTGAGAGCAAAGTAAATCCAGAAGGCTGCTTTATTTCTGAAGCAATTTGCTTCATTTAATTAGGAGCCGAAATTCAAGTCGTTAACCAAGAGAAGATTTTACACAAGATAAAGTCCAGACAAAACACCGTTGTATAGCTAACGTAAAACCGGTCATAGGCAACACAGCTGTTATCATCAGTTTAGGGGTTGACGTAATACATATCTGTATGTAGCATTTCGCATTTTATTCCAAAACTTTGTTAGCCAAAGAGTATATGATTTCGAGGAGTTGTTTTCAATAGACGCGTCGCTGTCCTAATGTGGTCATTATTCGATTCCTCGTGTCAGTGTGGTTGTATCTGTTCGCAGTGTTTTGTTCGTGGCCGATGGATTGTGATGCTTTACACCACTGCTTCAGTTGACATAGGACAAACGGGTCGCCGCGTCAAAATTAAATGTACCGACTCATGGTCGAATGGGACTGTGCTGTCCCGGAATGGGCGTTTAAAGCGAATACAACTCTGGCTTTCAACAACTACATTGACAATTTGAAGGCCGGACGAAAAATTTAATAAAGTTTAATTGTAGATCGGTTAGGTTAGGTTAGATTAGGTTTTAGGGCATGGAACATATGTTATGAAATTAATGCATTTGATTGCTTTGTGTTTTACCGGGGTGCTGATAAGTCCTTAGCCCGACCCTGGAAGGAAACAAGCTACAGCGACCAAGACTTGTATCACTATGCCAAGTCTTATGGCGTACAAACAACAGGAATGTATTCTTGTAAATTTAATTTCATTCTTCAGTTTCGACATGTCGAACATGTATTCGCTGTTGTTGTAAAAGGGACATCATTGTCGTCGTTAAAAGGATTCGATACGTTTCTTTGTCTTCGTTTATTGCTTAGAGGCCTACATGGATTTTCATTATTCAACACAATTGCTTTTACCAAACTTTGGTAAAAGCAATTGTATATACCTTATGACGTGATTATATCATTTTATGGCCTAATTATGACTCTTAACTTTTCGAAACAAATAGTAAAATTAAAGATGTGTTAATGGATTTCACTCTTTAATTATACGAAAACACGACGGGATGTCCAGAAGAAAAATGTTTAGTTTCATAGACAGTTGTTCCAACACACGCACAGCAACATATAGCTTTAAGTTGCCTGTAACGAAGTTTGATTATTTTAAAACAATACAAATTTCGCCAATAACAACCCAATATTTCAATTATTCCATACTTAGTACCATAGGAGTAACTTGAGGAATGCATGGGGGCATGCCCCTACAGTATTATTGCTATCTAACAACATTACTGTCGTGAAGAGGAACCAACCAAAAACATAATATTCTCTAAACGAATATTTGGGTCGTGTAAAGACAGAAAAAATGAAAAACCAAAGTTTTATGAGAAGCAGAATAGAGGCATGGTCAATCCCCCACCCCCCAGTGTTATTAGTCAAGTTATGCCTACGCTTAACACAACATGTTTCGGCATACTTGGCTTTCATCAGGCATTACAATTGCACAATACCCTGAGGAAAGCGGAGCGCCACATTGAGGTCGACAGTACAATCAGACCTCATTCTGTAGGCCTACAGTGATAAATAACGATCCTTAAAAGTGAAGAATCATGCTTTAAACATATGTTAACACCAATAAAATGCACACAGCTTATAGACAAGAAAACTGGCTGAAGTTTTTAAACACAAGATTTAGTATAAGTTAAGGGAAGCCAAACACGTTACAAGATAATTTACATCGAAAAAAAATGACTTCCATTATTTATCGCTGTGAAGAATGAGGTGTCATTGTACTGTCGACCCCAAAGTGGCCCTCCGCTTTCTTCTGAGTATTTTACATTTGTAATATCTGATAATGGCTATTTAGACTGAAACATGATGCATTAAATATTTCATAACTGAATTGTCGATGATTTTTGCGTTATTTCAAAATATGAGTGTCACAATGAGATGTATGCACTGAAGTTAGGTTAGTTTATATCCTGTTAGGGCTACAACAGATAAGTGGCAGTGAAGTCGGTGGCGAAGAATGTGTGCTGGAGAAATGAACTGTTTCGAATTCTAATTGTTTGGTCACCTATAGATCTATCTCAGAAGGGACATACATAACGTGTTATAATGTAAATTCCTACGTCGTTTATTGTTTACACATTCAGAGAGCTATTTTATTGACCAATCAACCCTAATCGCTCTCCAGGGGGCAATTATTGCTTTTCTGACTTCTTCGTACAGAATTCGTCCACTCGCCCGTTTTACAAAATATATCTCTAGAATAAATATAGGTCACTCTTACTTGCACGTGTCTCAAAATCTATTGCGCCCTCCTGTCTCCATTTTATTTCTCTACGCTGAGATCTTCCCTTCCTTTCCTTTGCGTCTATTCCTCCCACTTCCTCCACCTCCTCTCTTTTTTATCTTTTTCGATATTATTTTCACTCCAGTAAAGATAAGGAAAGATTGAAAAATAAATGGTCGGAACTATACGAGGAAGAAAAACGAAAAGGGCAAAACTTTCCCGTCTTGTTGGATAAATATGGCGTCCTAGCTGGGGGAGGTGAAGGGTGGGGGGAGGGGGGCAGAGAAAAACTTTCTTGGATGATTCTTTCTCTACAGTATAATCGTTACCAAAATATGGTACATAGATACGAAATACCTTCCACTATCCTCAAACTGCCCACATTCGTTGTAACCTACATAATAATAATAATAATAATATGCAAATCCTTAGGCATTGAAACCAGACAAATGGTACACACACATGCCCAAGCCAGTGTGTGAAGAGGGAGATGTCACAGTGTTGTGGAATCAAGCAGTATATACAGACTGAGAAGTTACAGCAAATAGGCAAGATATAATAATTAAAAACAAAAAAGAGAAAACATGCACACCGATAGATGTGGCAATACCCGCAGACAGAAATGTTGTGCAAAAGGAAGTGGAAAAGAAGTTAAAATACAAGTGTTTATGTATAGAGATACAACGAATGTGGAACCTGAAATGTACGATTGTACCAGTAATAATTGGAGCCACTGGAATAGTAACGAGAAGCTTAAGGAAAAATTTGGAAGCTGTACCAGGAAAAC
>Ga0123354_10008570_pt1 | contig 15559 bp, 11 predicted proteins | sample TergutLab28metaG_2_FD_97872 | JGI IMG/M metagenome (GOLD analysis project Ga0123354, IMG submission 97872) | Labiotermes labralis P4 segment gut microbial communities from Petit-Saut dam, French Guiana - Lab288 P4 | ecosystem: Host-associated > Arthropoda: Insects > Digestive system > Gut ...
TCCTTTATTTTCATGGGTAGTCGTCATTCACTCTCTACATGTTTCGAGCTTTCTAGAAGCTCATCATCAGGAGATCGTTCTTCCTGTACAGTCAGCTTTCTGGTATATAGTATTTGCTGTAGCGGGAGGGCTACAGCAAATACTATATACCAGAAAGCTGACTGTACAGGAAGAACGATCTCCTGATGATGAGCTTCTAGAAAGTTCGAAACATGTAGAGAGTGAATGACGACTACCCATGAAAATAAAGGATAGTCTACAAGTGACATCGTGTTGGTTATTTTAAAGAATTACAATGATGCACGGAACAATGAATGTAAAATTTGGCACTTCAAGTTATTTCAGTTACAATTTATTTCACCAGTTTACTTTCGTTCTCCAGATATTTGAACATTACATTAAAAATGTCAATTTCTCTATATTTCATGAAACAATCAATTTATAGGTAAAGCATAAAACATCTTTTCCATACTCCCATTCTGGAAACAGCGAATCAGACGAATGCACTGCTTTCAGAATGTTCTTATTACGAAAGCAGGCAAAGGGATGAGTCTTTAGTGCATTACAAAGTGGTGCAAATTCTTCCCTCCAGCGTCATTTATTTATAGGATAAAAATTAGTTATATATCAATATACGACAAGTATAATTTCGTCTGTAAACTTTGTTAACATTGGAGTATTGTTTACCGTAAAATGTCTCGAAAATGATACTCTGACTTGCAGCTAGGAGGTGCTTGAATAGTGTTTCGGAAATATTGGTACTGAAATACTAGAAGGTGACGCCTGAAGTTTTTCCACTGTGGTGAACTTTCACATTGTGATCTTTTGCTCCATGACAACGTGCAGTCCAATTTTGTAAGATAACATTTGGAAGTTATATGACTCGATCCTCAGGGTCCCTGGAATTAAGCAATGCCCCTCCCTCCGAAACCTAGATTTCAGTCTTTCACTCCACATAGCTGCATAAACCAAAAGTTAAAAAATAATTTTTCAGTTTGATTTCCCCTTTTCCTTTACAGACTGCTTGCTGCTCTTCAGCTAAGAATTTTTTTCTTCCTGTCTCTTATCATGTAATAATTAAAATAACTAGATGTATTTGAATCAGCAATTTTTATTGCACCCTACACAAAGAGAATGAAACAAATTGCGAGTGTTTGAGAACTGGATACAGAGAAAATATCCGGATTTAGCGGGGAGGAAAACGTGACAGGAAGTCTGAGAAAACTGCACAATGAGGAACTTCCTAATGCTTACTGTTCATTGAACATTATTCAGATAATCAACTAGAGGATAATAAAATGGGCGAAGCGTGTAACACGCAAGGAAGAAATCTGAAGGGTGTATGAAATATTGGTAGAAAATAACATAGAAAAGCAGTTGGAAGGCTTCGTCTTGAATGGGAGGACAATATAAATATTAACCTTAGAGAAAAAGGGCAGGATTAGTAGGTGTGGTCTGGACACATCTGGTTCAGGGTAGGATCCATGCCCGGCTCTTTTGAATGAACAATAATCTAATCCTATCACTAACAAACTCTACTGTCTTAAGTGCTGTTACTATTCTCTGAAGTATTCTCCAAACGTTTCTGTAAAAAATTGAATATTTTTTTCTTTGCGTTAGAAAAAATGTAATCCCCTGCACTCACTGTACCTCCTTTGTCCAACCTAACTTCTCGTACACCCACTAAATCCAATTTATACCTCGTTGATTCCTTTGGAACTGTCGATTGTGTCCCTGATCTATACAGGCGTCTCACATTTCATTTACAGCTCTCAAGTCCTTTCCCATTGCTTAGTTTGTACCAAACGATCACTCCTGGCCCGACTCACACGTGTCCTTTCCGTAATAAGGCCAGTTCGTAAGGTATGGATTTGTTAGCACCTCGCCCACCACCCAAGCTGGAGGACCAACCATTGTCCGCCACTGCTTATTCAATGCATTCGATTTACAAACTTGATCATTTAAGAAGGAAATACTCGTATTCCAAAACTGTACAGTAATTTTGAGTTAAAATTATGAAGCTCGTGATTAAAGTTCATGTACTGTAAATTTGTCTAATAATATGTTAGATCATTTAGACTGAAACCACGGAACTGCTGTTTCTAAAGAGCATCAGGCTTGCTGAAGGACATAAGATTAGCCAAGCAATGACCAATCGTATATCCTAGGCCTTCTGCCTGCTCAGATGTAGTATACACAGACGATCATTAAAGAACGGTGTTCTAACATACATATGACCATTAATTTGAAATAAGTGTGTAATTGTGAACCTTCTCAACAAACGCAGTACGGAAGATCTTGTCCAGTGTAAGGGACATTATCGTTGTATTATCTGGCCGTCTGATAGAGGTATCTGAGAAACTCGATGGGCGGTGCGTAGGATTTAATGTGCTTCCATGTAACTTCACTGATTTTCCGCCGCTCAGTGACAGATTCGAACTGAACTTACTCTGAAAGAAAGCTCTAAAATACAATGTTTTCGGTTTCATCATTAGAACATGGACTTGCAGTGAATAACGTGGTTGTCATGTGTGACGCATGGCTGCAGGCCGAAGAAAACCATTTCAGCTAGTGAACAAAAACCGTACATTAACTACAATGCATTGAACAAGAACGTGTAGATCACGAATCAATAGCAAATTGGAATGGCGGCGATCTCTGCGCTGTCTGCTATAACTCATTGATCTGAGTGAATAATAATACCTTTTGTCAGATAAAACAATATCCCTGTTGTACTAATAGGGACTACGTTAATGTGTTTATGGATGCATTAGCTTCTGAAGCTATTCGCGCCTGCCCACGAATTAGGCCACATAGGTTACAGAATGCCCATAGGTTTACGAAAGAAATAGAAAATGTAAGAAAAGTGCGTGATGAATCATGTCAATGTCTCGTAACAAAAGTCTAAACACGGTTCAAAATATGAGGGTCATGGCACATTAAGTCACTGATTGTGCATGGCCGCGAAAACTCTCGAATGTGACAGCATATTTCGGACACTCAACTAAACCGTGTTGAACATGCAGGTGTAGTTTGCAGGCGTCACACATGCGTGAGAGATTCCTGGAAAAAGGGTGGACTCATGTCAGCTGCCTATAGCCGGCTCGCAGTCCAGTCGCCCTTAACATCAACTCTACGAACATAACTGCAAATGTTCTCCACTGGTACACTACTGGTTCCATCTCTCATAGCTTGCTGCGTACGATTATGATCCCAGTGAATCTGCTGTTTCTGCAAAATCCACTGAGTGCAGGCAATTTTGACACGCATATTTGCAAGGAAATTAAAAAAAAACTTACCTTGAAGAGTGACGTAACGTGCAGTGGAAGCATTGTTAGGTGCTCCAAAATAACATAACCCAGAAGTATAGAAGACGAGAAGAACACGGTGTTCTAAGGTATGAAAATATGTAACATTGTATTTCTAATGTTTCGGAAGAACATCCTGTTTCCATCTTTATGGTAGATGTTCCTGAAGATGGAGGCATCAGGATGCATCGAAACTTGGCAACCATCCAGAAAGCTACGTGTTGTAAACCGGAACTCCGGAAACTGAATTTTATTGGCGATCAAACCCCCAAATATGATAATTTCGGTTTTGTAGAAGCCATGCGTAACAGATAATTTTTGGACAATAAAATTACCTCGTAACTTTACCGTTTGCTTTGGTACGTTTGCTGCTATTTACAGTATTTCTATAGAGTTTAGAGAATGCGCTCAATGAAAAACACTGCGTGGACAGATCATGTTTGAATGACAAATTTTTGTATTGATGGTCTTATTTTCGGTTGATCTACACACAGTATATATTTGAAGACTGGTGTATTGGGGTTTAGACAGATAGACTGTAACGGACTTTAGTTTTTTTTTTTTTTTTGCAAACATGATTTAAGCACAGTAGTATTCATTTATTCTGACAGCCAAGTCCACTGTTAATAGACTGCCAGTTGTACCAGCCTTTTTGTGTATCATTGAATGTTTGTAGACGAATAGGATCATTTTTGGAAAACATAAAATTTTTATGTTATAAACTATATTTTTATACTAATAATATATCAGAATTTGTAGAAAATTATCAAAATAAGTCCTTACTTAGTTTTACTTCCTTTTCTCGAGATGGGGAAAGGTGAACGAAAAACAGAACAAATGTGGAGAGCAGAAAACACAAATAAAACTTTAAACACTTTTCGAAAAGGCAACGTGTTTGTTCAAATTACAAGTCTTGGATCGTCTGGGACCTAGCGCAATATTTTTAAGTCGTCTGTTACCGGTGTTTCGAGCCACATATCGGTCCCATCTTCAATGGTCAAGAATTCAAAATATCACAAGTATGCATGGGTCGCAGAAGAACTTCTGAGGATAAGACCACAAATTCAAAGGGTGAGCAAGCTCACTTCACTTTTGGCGAAGAAAATGACTTGACAGCAAGAATTGTTCGCCAAAGCTCACATCAACAAATTTCATCTCTGTTCAAACTGTCCTTCCATAATCTACTTTCTACGCGAACATAACATCTTCAGCTAACTAAGTAAAATATGGGAAAAGAATCCATTTTTTTAATCTACATTACACACAATGACGACAGAAGCGAGGGTTAACGGGAAATAAACACAAACGACACGCAGAAGAAGAAATATGTCCCTAGCTGTTGAAGTTGAATCTTCGAGGCGTCCGTATAAAATGAGGTTGAGGACATTTGTCCCTTAAAACTCGGACGAAGGTACATCTTGTGTATTCTGCAGTAAACAATACATCTGCCGGAACTCATCTTAAGTTCGTCACTGAGTGCCGTGTAATAAATGCTCTATATTATTTTGTTGGCGCAAGAAGCGGAGGAAAATTAATTTGTGGAAAAGACATATTAAAAAGTTTGAGGTATAGAATGTAGGAGCCACATAGTAATATTAGAAGATTACACATATATAACCAAAGTTAAATTTTGCTCAGTTTGTAGCAGAGGTGGTCCCATTCACCACAATTGTTGTTTCCATTTACTCACAACCAGGCGGGTGAACGCGAGGATGTAAAGCCTTTACATAATTCAGTACAGCGTTTCATGTCGGACAGTAACAGAGCAGATAAAATATATGTTACTGGGGAAAAGGCTGTAAAGGAAATGGAAGAATCTCGCGAAAGATATTTACAAGTATTGTTGAACACAGCCTCTAACCCGGAACAGTTTCGGCAGAGCTTATTAACCATTTAAAGACGAAACGCAGACTGCTTTATTTAATGGCCCAATTTGTACCACACAGTAAAACACTTTTCATCTCCGTTATAAAAACCAATCACTTTATTACGTAAGAGGCACAAGTCGCTGTTTGTTCTCAGATCCACACAAAACACATAAATACAGTGTGGGCTGAGCCTCCAGGTGTTGAATGTTAAACTGTTGGTGCAGCACGTAACCAGTAGGCTTTAAAAGATTAACAGCACTGAAGCTCATTACTCTGAACGATAAATTGTACAAAGTTATTATTATTATTATTATTATTATTATTATTATTACTGACTGCAGTTGAATTGTCGCTCGGTTCTAATATAGAACAGTAAAATTACTGTTTCAAATAGAAGAAAGAAGCAAATATGAGGGAGCGCTGATAAGTCCTTAGCCCGACAAGGAAAGAAACAAGCTACAGCGACCAAACTCGGGATTTATTCAACATAATCCCCATGAAGCTCAATTCACTTCTTAGTCCGTTGGTCTATCTTTTGTAAGCCACTCAAAAAAATTCAGAAGTTTGTCCGTCCAACCAGGTCTCCGCGGCAACAATGACCTCCGCGTCGGACGAAAAATGGCGACCTTTCAATTGTTCTTTCAGTCCAGGGAACAGGTGGTATTCCGATGGGGCCTGATCCGGAGAATAGGGTGGGTGATCAAGACATTGAAAGCCCAGGTAGGCCACTTTCTTCTGGGTTGCAAGTGTCAAGTGAGCCGGGGCATTGTCGTGCAAGAACAAGACCACCTTGGTGACCTCGCGGCGTTTTTCTTTCAAAACGTCATTCAATTACACCAACAGAGATGAATAATACTCCGCGTTGATAGTTTGGCCCTTTGGAAGATAATCAATGAGGAGGATGCCGTCTTGATCCCAAAAAAATCGATGCGAGAACTTTTCCAGCGGATTTTTGCACCCGGAATTTTTGGGGGCAGGGTGAGCCGCTATGCCGCCACTCCTTTGATTGCTGCTTTGTCTCCGGGTCGTAGTGATATAACCAGGTTTTATCCATGGTCACAAATCGCGACAAAAAATAATTTGGATTGCGCCGAAAAAATTGCAATAGTTGTTCAGACGACTGGCAACGTTGACGTTTTTGATCCTCGTTCAGGCATTTTGGGACCAACTTCGCGAAGGGCTTCCGCATGTCTAAATCGTCATGAATGATAAACCCAACCCGCTCACGTGAGATGCCCAGTTTTTCACCTATTGATTTAGCCGAAATCCAACGGTCTTCCAAGATTAGCTCGTGAATTTGATCAATAATCTCCGGGGTGGTCACTATTTGGGTCGTCCAGGACGAGGCGCATCACAGGTGGAAAATTCACCACTTTTAAACTGGGCCATCCAGATTTTTACGGTGGCATACGATGTTGCATGTTCCCCTAATGTTTCTATCAGAATGGCGTGAATTTCCTTCGATGTCTTGCCTTGCAGGAAAAAAAAAAACTTTATGTCATCTCGCGTCTTCATGTTTTTTAAATCACTTGCGTCGCCTGACATGCTTCCTTTCAGCCTTTGTAACAAGAAAAGACTTGCAATTCGGCATATGAACAGACCCCTCTTTCCAACGACACTATCGATTCCGTCCTACGACATCGGGAAGTAGGTCGGGCTAAAGACTTATCAGCACCCCCTCGTACTGAAGGGTTTTTTTCAGTTCCACATTGGGTTCCCTTACACATGCAGACATTTCTTTCCCGTCCTGAATATGACTTCAATAAAAATCTGGCAGTCGAAGATTTTGTTTCCAGGTGGGATAACTAAAATAATATTTACATTCCTTTCGTTACCACTTTGATTTGGCATAGCAAGCCGAGGTTTAGTGACGTATGTTATTTTACATGCTTATCTCGTTATCATAAAGCATGTGGTAGAGGTGTTTCTTACATAACGAACGTCTATGATTAATATTAATCGTATTAAAGAATATTCAAGAGGATAAAAATATTATGGGTGTTCCAAGGAGCTTCCTTACACTCTACGTGATCATACTCTTCATCTAGAATTATTACCGTTATTAAATTGAAGGAAATGGGATGAACTGCACCTGTAACAAGAAATATTCATTTCAAAAATGCAACCAAATTTACGTCGTGAGGTGTATACCGTCAACTGAAGGGACTGATGTGTGACGAAATGATTGTACGAAGATGGATTTTATGTGGGTACGTGGGCTGAAAATAAACAAGGCAGAAAAGATTTTAGTGTCTCTTTTTTGTAGGGTTGGTGCTGGACCATGGGGTTACGTACCTTCATTACAACATAACAAGGGATTGCATGCATTAATAACAACAGAACAGCTGTGAACTTTTCAAGAAAGACCCTGCGTTTTAGTTGAAATATTTAGTTCAAACCACATTTTCGTAGTTTCTTATTTACTTGCAATTTTTCCCTATAGAAGTAGCGTCATGGCAGGGAATTTTACTCCAATCGTGCACAGATAAACAGCCAATCAAAAAATTCCTTCTATACGATTCCCGCGACATTCTTTCACACTTCTAATTAATAAATACTTGGACTTTGTCCATCCATTTGTATTAAAGGTAAGTACTTAACACACTTCTCTCGAGGGTAGTTACGTCTATCGAGTACAATTAAGTGCGTTTTGGCCGCATTTTTGGCTGGAGTTTGGGGTCACTGATACTGACCCTGGAATTTAGATGAATATCTCTGTGTCTGCCATGGAGGAATAAAAAGGAGGAGCAAACGTATACCTGAAATCATTGCTAATCTCGGTACTAGATGGAGGGAATTTTTCAGTGTCACGTCCCGCCTCTTTTACTCCCAGAGAAAGAACAACCTGTACTTATTTAATGGAAGCCTGGGTTTGCTTCAGAGTCGGTTCGGACGGTTGTGGAGAAAATAAAATATCATTGAGACTGTGAACAGTCAGTACATTGCCTAGCCCCTAAAGCCTACCGATAATGTTGTCTCCGATTTATTTACAGAATTAATTGATATATTAATTTTTGTATTTTTATTATTGGACGATGACAAGTCCATGATGAAAATGATTCCAAAATAGAAATTATTGCTTTCCTGCAGCCAGAAGGCGCATCACGTTGCCTACAGAAGTGAAAAATTCACCCCCTCTAAGTTTGTGTGAATGTAGAATCTGTCGCACATATGCATGTTCTGTCTACAATATACCCATTCCTAAACTCATAACAGTACCGCCCCGGCAAAATACAAGGAACGCTAATTTTTCCTGCTTGTTATGTGTGTGTGTAACTTTGCCTGTCACTTTAATGTTGATTGTGGTCGTAATTGTAGCGCTGAGGAAGATTTTATACTTGAAAGGGAGGAATATGCAAGGGACTGGAGAAAATTGCCTGGCAAGGAGCAAAATGATTTATTCTACTCGCCATATATTATCAGGGTAAACAAGTCAAGGATGATGTGATTGGTAGGGCATATGGCAAGTACCTGAAAGAAGAGAAATTAATACAAAATGTTTAATGGAAAACCTGACAGAAAGAGACAATTTGGAAGACCTGAGCCTCAATGTGTGTGTGATATAAAATGGATCTTAAAGAAATGGGATATGATTATGTGGACTAGATTAGTCTTGCTCGCAATAAGTGGATGTTGTGGGTCTTTATATTAGGGCAATGAAAGTTCGAATTACTTAAAATGTAGGGAATTCCTCGACTAACTGAGGAAGTTTAAATATTCATGAAGGGCTCTGCTCTATGGAGTTATTTAATAACAATGAGGTAAGAACAACAATTGTACAACTCGCTGTTATATAAAATAGTCCGAGATTTTCTGTGCAAACAGCTTCTGACGGATTATAAATAAATAATTACTGGTTCTTAGGGCCTACGTATATGAATTCTCTATGGGACAGCATAAAATGTACCAAGTCTTAAGATATGGGTTGAATATGGAGGGATGTTAACGTTATCTCCGATACATATGATTTGGTTATTGGCCCATCTACAAAGATTACCAGCACGAGTAGTGGCAGCTAACCGCATAGGGATCCCTGTTTACAAATTACCGTTAAGAATTTTCTTAAACTAAGAAGCGCATTATCTCGATCTGGTTAAGATAACTGCCCGCCAAGTCCTTTCAAATTCTTTTTCCATCATTAATTTTAGCGTCGAATTTGTATAGTTTGAAATAGTGATACTGCTGTTAAATAAACCATACAATATCTAGAAAGAAATTCCGATGCCCAATTTTCTCGAAAAGATTTACCCCCTATTTTAACCCTTTAAACGCCGAGTTAGATCCCATCTGCCCTTTGCTAACATTATTCGGAGCTCACAATATTTTCCACGTTGGCAGGTTAAGCGTTAAGAGTGTCGACTGAAGTAACCTCCCGACAAAAGTCGTGTACGGTTTGTTTTCTGTCCCTCTGGCACTAGAATCTTTGGTTACAATAACATCCTGAGTAAGGATATAAGTACGTATGTCTGCGTCTTCATGTATCGGTCCTATGCAGGTAGATCCCTTACAATGGGCATTCCAGCGTCAAGAAATCTCACTCAGAATCTAATCAACGATTTGCAGACCCAAACAAATAGTGTATAGGCCCAATTGGCCTTACGTACCACTGGTTTTATGGATATTGTGAAGCTATTAATACCTCTGCATAATAATTAGGTACATAAAATTTAGCAATTAATTTATGTGCATAATTTTCACTATGGACTCTTCTTATTCTTGCTATGATAACAATTTTCAGTACTGAAAAATTTATTATCGAATCATGCACAATATATAATTTTTTGATACAATTAAAATTATAAAATATTTAAAAGTGCTCCAAAATGTTTCGGATCACAGAGGATCCATCACCAGGGAGCCTTTTACAGCGCTTGGCTAAAAATTAATTGAATGGTTCTATCGTGAACGTTGACATGTCAACGGTCACGATAGAACCATTCACGCAGTTTTTATCCAAGCGCTGTAAAAGGCTCCCTGGTGATGGATCCTCTGTGATCCGAAACATTTTGGAGCACTTTTAAATATTTTATAATTTAATTGTATGAACAAATTATATATTATGCGTTAGTTGGATAAAGAAGTGTTCAATTGTCATTGATGCACGGTGAAAACATAAAGAATGTTCAGTATTATTTTAAAGCCTGGCATGGTTGTTATGCTATCTTTCTTAAAATTGTAGCTACAAACATAGAAAGAGTAAATAACAAGTACTATTATTACAAATAGACTAACAAATAGGCTGCAATCATTGTCAAGTCTTCAAAAATTTTATTAGAACGTGCAAGTTGGGCATAGGCTGAAACTGAAAAATAACATTAAATTGAATCTTGACGAAGGAGACCAGATGCTGATGAACGGTCTTCACAAGGAAAGGTTCTTCATGGCAGTTGTAATATTCAGATTTATTAATAAAAAAGAAATACTTATTAATGTACAATAGTATAAGATTCTAAAAGAATGTCCTTGGCTACTTAGACTTTTCACACTGAACATCCTAGCTACATCCAGCAAACAGTGCAAGAGTAAGTTCTGTAAACATCACAATGACGCCTGCTTGACTCAAAATACTTAATTTCATGATTTGACTCAAAATACTTAATTTCATGATAAGATAAAAATGTGATGTACAGTAACTTTGTAATCAGCAGTCAGTTGCGTGTAGACCTACAATTTCCACCAGTTTAGATTCATAACGTGCCACATGTTTACGATGTAGAATGAAAGACACGCTTAGTCACCACTTTCGTTACTGTCAATAAATATATCAGCACGTATAAGATGTCTTCAGTTACTTCTGTCATCTACTGACATGAAAAATTTTCCCTTTTTATTTCAAACCGTCTATTATTTATACTTATGAAACTAGTAACTAAGTATGTTGTTTTATATTCTAATAATTTGTCTACGAATGTTCGGAGATATGCTGCCGTACAGATCTAGGAAATCTTTATATTGGCTCAAGAAATCCGCAAGGCTGCTTGCTATAATATTGCTTGCTGAAAAATAAAAGGGCACAAAGTTCGTTTATCTGTAACTTTCAATGTTTGTTTCAATTTCAATGAAAACCCGCCAGTTAGGTTAAATGTCATCGTGTGAAGTACACGTACGTTAATAGTTTGTAATTTATTTACGGACGCCGTTACTTAGACTCTATAGTATCAAATAATCGGATAATACCGCATAATTAACTAGTGTGATGTTTAAGTGACTGACTGTGGCCTAATTTAAGGCTTTTAGTCGAATACCGAAAAATTTCTTCTGAACACGACCGTCTACTTCCAAAAATTAATCAACCTGCATGTCTTGTTCATTTTACAATAGAATACAGCATGTTGAATAGGAAGTAGGGGAGAGACAACAACGAATATTCGACAAGTTTGTTGGGCAAAGGAAGCTAAAACCACTTACCTGTAGATACCAACAAATTTTGCTCATGAAACCCTTAAGACGGCGTTTCCCAACCGCCTGGTGCGACATTCTTCCGTGCACATATTTCCCACGCATTTAACAAGAGTCCACAGGTTTTGTTGACTACAGTGAGATCTTTGTCTGCCGTTGTCTCATTGCAATTGTTGCTTCTTCTTCTTTAAATAAGTTAAGAACTGTTGATCTCCTTGTATTCCTCACGTTTATTAATATTTAAGCCTATGTACTGTTTACTTTCTTTTCGTCCTAAAGTAACATTTATCTATGAAACGTGTTATTATTTACTGGTTTGTAAAATATTATCTTACACGAAGAACATTGGGTTTTGTAGAATGATGCTATATACTATTGTTATGAACGACCAGAGGGATGGCTAACGGGTTCTCATTTAAAAATAATAAAACAAATAAAAATATTAACAGAAAACCAAATAAATCATTAAATTTAACATTGTCCTTCTTTTACAACCAACTCGCCTACGCCCTTCAAGTGCATACTATTGTATTCCCTATTCTTGACTGAGAGTTAACAATCTTTACTCACATAACCCAATGATTATGAACTGCATCTTGAACTCCACCCTGGATTGCTGTCCTCAGTCACCAGTACAGGCCAGGTCGGGATTTCCACCCCCTTAGTCTCACTCTTCTTTCTTAGCTGATCAAATCTCGGTGATAATTAACAGAATCCTCTCTACGACCCTCAGCCAAGTAATTTATGCTTTTCGATTTCCCATGGTCTCTCATTACTGACCTCCCCCTGTTTTACTAAGAACTTCACCCATTGGTGAGCCACACCTGTTAGTGTCAAAAGTATCTTAGTATAATGTACTCGATTGGCGCTTCTTTATTGACATCATTTCCTGATCAAAGTTCACTATTATCCTTATTTAGTCATATTTGTCAAGTCGCCCGAGGAATTACAGGGTCTCAGGCAGGAAGCTTGATGCATCGAGCTGCTGTATGCAATCTTACAAAGTTCTCTTGTGGTCTACCACTTCTTGTTACAGCTTTTCTAATGAATAAACACTCTCACCACAGCTTCCCTTTAACTCCACGTGCGATATATGACTTAGTTACAAAATTCTATATACTTAAATTTAAACAATCATCAATAATCAATAATACATCAGCTTAAGTCCATTAAAGGTTAACAATAACAATAGCTTTTACATGGGGCTCATAACACTATTACTAAGAAAAGAAACATAACTTTGTATTCGTATTCGTACCAATATATACGACTTTAAAATAATTTTCAACAAAATAAAGAAAACTGAACGTTGTTTCGTCACATAGAAGAAGTTCATAAACAACTGTTTGACAGTCTCCTACTACCTATTAAGCCTCTAATATTTACCATATTATGTCTATTCCACTCTTCCTATTGTTATATTAAATGCAAGGGCAGTAGTAAGAATGAGGCTAATTTGTAAAACATGATACACGAAACAGAGTTCACGGCTTAAAATTTTAGCCTTTGATCCCACTTCTTATCCACACAACAGTCGCTTCTCACATCTCGGCCTATCCCTCTGTATACAATCTAAAATTCACATCACACCATAACACATCTTTGTGGACGCTGATTTTAATTCTTAAAATGAGGATTAGTATACATGAATTATTTTATTTGCCATAATGTCGTACTTCCTTTGCAGCACTGCTGCTTGACGTCGACGGTTGCCAGGAGCTGTCAGTTTGCAGAGTGCAGTCGCTTCGTATCGAGTGATTTATCGCATGGGATTCTCCCTACGATAACTTAATTACATTCGTCCTATAACCTGCATCGTAAGCATGTTAATTTCATGCTCCACAGACGTGCCAGTTTTCCTGCATTTCACACAGTATTATATTTTTAGTCTTATGAAAAGCCCATTTCAGTCTTATAACTAGAAACAAGGTGTGGTTTGTGTTATAAATAGATTTGGCTTTCAAATATTTAAATCTCGTTTAATTCTTATTTCTTGTAATTATGTACGGAAACGATATGATTACTACTTCGAAACTGTTTGATGTTCTTTTCTGCCAAAATGTATGCATGAAATATTCACTACTCCGAAACTACTGGCGGTTACGAGAACTATATTGTCGAGAAAAGAAAATTTATGTGTATTTTTCCAAGAATATGTGGAATAGGTCCTAATTTAAAAATTATTCTCCCTGACCTTTGTGTTGTCAACATCATTGACAAATTATTTGAAGCTTTATGTTGCTGATTTTGTGCAATATAATAATACTAATAAGATAATTTAGCCTGGTTGGGCCTGCGGAATTTTCTTATTACTTTTAATTTACTATACGAATTTTCAAAGCTGGCCGTCGTTAACGGATGCATAAGGGAGAATATGAGAACAGGTCACTTCTCGGATAATTCACTGTACACACATTTATACTTGGTGAGAAATAATTTTGAAAATTTCGTAATTTATTATTTTCATTTAAGTCTTTTCTTAAAACCGAAACTGCATGCACAATCTGGGTAGGAAATCAGACTGCACTTCCGGATACTTTTGTCGAGATTTCCACATAAGTTTACAAAATCCGTTTCTGATATTTTGCATGGTTCAAGAGATCCTCAGTAGATGTTCACAGTTTGCCCTTCTTATAATTTTCGATGAATTTTGTGCACCTTATTATAACAACATTAATATTCAGCAGATGTTCTCCTCTGCGTATCCGAGTTTCCAACTTACCAAAGAAGCAACATCCTACCAGACTCGAAATTGTGCTGCTTTTTCCAAAATTATACCACTCCACTCTTTGAACATTTATTAAACACTTATAATAACTCAGCCGAGTAGTCATCAAATAGGACTAATATAAAATTCTGCAACTTGCCTAACAAAACTTAATCTCATAACCTAAGGTATCGAATGTCGCACGCTCTAACCAAATATGTGTACGTGTTATTATTATTATTATTAGCAACCCTCAAGGTTGTTACCGAATTTGTAATTCTCAAGAACACTTTCGAATTCGCCAGGATACTGGTGAAGTTCAGGTGGTGTAAATAATAACTTGGTCTAATAGACTCGCGAGCTTGCTGTCTTTATCAGCCATTATGCCTCGCACGTACTTTCTATGTTGCAGTTACGTCTCTACCTGAAAAACAGATTTCAGGAGGGAGTTCTGCCGGGACTGCAGAAACTGTAAAAACTTGCATTTTGTAAACACGATGATATTAATTGTTTTAAGTGATTTACCCTTCAGCCGATATCAGCCAATGAAAACAGCTGACGACTAATATATTAATTTTATTTATCTCATTAATTAACCAACTTGATGCACAAATATTTTGTTTTTCAATAAGTTTATGTCATGCTTCTACATGTTTCGAGCACATGTGCTCATCATCAGGAGGTCAAAATTGCATTACACAGCCTCTGGTATCATCACACCTGTGGTTGTGATGTTACCAGAGGCTGTGGATTGCAATTTTGACCTCCTGATGGTGAGCACATGTGCTCGAAACATGTAGAGGCATGACATAAACTTATTGAAAAACAAAATATTTGTGCATCAAGTTGGTTAATTACTGAGATAAATATACTGAGATGCACGGTCAGTAAAACGTCAAAAAAAATATATATTAAAGTTTTAAAAAATAGCATAAACCACGTAGGATGTGTTAGACGATATCAGCCAAAGAGGAACACTAGACATCGTGATTTAAATTAAGTGAGCCTAAATCATAGAACATGTAGTAATATTTGTTTCTATGTAAATGCCGTTGAAAAACGTATTACGCTACTTTTAAAGTTAAGACATGATTTTTATAACACAATTTTTAAAATCAAACATAAATTACACACACACACACACACACACATACACACACACACAAACACACACACACACATACACACACACACACGCACACACATACACACACACATACACACACACACATACACACACAAACACACACACACACACGCACACACACACACAAACA
>Ga0123354_10008571_pt1 | contig 15559 bp, 12 predicted proteins | sample TergutLab28metaG_2_FD_97872 | JGI IMG/M metagenome (GOLD analysis project Ga0123354, IMG submission 97872) | Labiotermes labralis P4 segment gut microbial communities from Petit-Saut dam, French Guiana - Lab288 P4 | ecosystem: Host-associated > Arthropoda: Insects > Digestive system > Gut ...
CACACACATGCACACACACATACACACATATACAAACCCACACACATGCACACACACATACACACACCCACACACATGCACACACACACATACACACACCCACACATACACACACACACATACACAAACCCACACACACACACACACACACACATATATATATACAAACCCACACACATACACACGTATACAAACCCACATATATGCACACACATACACACATATACAAACCCACACACACATACACACACACACATATAAACATACACAAGCACAGTGGAATCTCCTTAAACCGATTTTCTAGTAACTAGGTCTCCGCAGCCTAATTATGAGAAAATAGGCGAAAATGGTGATTTTTTAAAGGAATTCTTAAATTTAGTAATGCATTATTATTATTATTATTATTATTACACATATAAGTTATTTGCATCTTCGACTTTCCATACTCGACGCTCTGACACAATAAATGTAAAGTATTCAGATAATTTCATTGCCAGTATCAACGAAGAAAGGCCGGCAATGTACGTACGAAGCAACACTGTGGCACGTTCGTGCAACCACTGTTTGCAGTGGAAAAGCAGTAAGTATTACACATTCTGAATGTGTGTCTGTAGCCTTAGTTATCCAGCAAACAATGCACATGAGCTCTATTTTCATCAGTGGCCTGCTCGGCTGTACAATATTTTTTCACGTTGTCTCTCATAAACGACACGATTATTGAATATAACATACGTGTTTTGTTTTCACTACACCGCTTGTCTGAAACACTTCGCATTCTAAGAAGAACCGTGCGAGATACGATTAAAAAAACATGTAATGATCTTCATGTATAGTACCCGCTATTCTTGTCAGTTTTTAACGTTTTGGCGCCTGATTTATTTTTTTAATTTTAGCACACCATGTATATAAAATGTGAACAATACAGGAACCAAATACGTTAGAATTATGAAACAAACTGCATTTTGAAGAGAAAAAAAACTGAGAGTATACACCATGTTTAAAATATTCGGTGCCTATATTTGTTGAATAAATATATAAAATGCAACTTTGGAGGTTAGCGGTGCGGTACGTCAACTATAGTCGACGTTAGGCGTCTAAAGGTTCATGAAATTCGATTTTTCGCAACAGATTTTCGAAAAATACTCAGATATCAAATTTAATTAGAGTCGGCTCAGTGGGAGTCGAGTTGTTGCATGTGGACTCATAGACGGACAGACATGATGAAGCTAATTGTTGCTTTCCGCAATTTGATATATATTTTCTTAACTGCAGTTGGTTTGACACCCGGTGGCAGTAGTCCAGTACACATTTGTACACAAACAATACACAGAATAACAAAATGAAACAGAATACACAGAACAGAACATACATAACAATAAGAACACCTAAACATAACAATAAAATTACATAATTTACAAAATAAAACAGAAGCGCACAAAACATAAAACTATATATAGAATGATAAAAAAATGGAACCAAAGGAATATGAAAGAATGTGATAATGGATAAAGCCATATAGCACCAAACTTCATATGATCTATATATCTTCTAATAATGATAGACACCCTGTTAACTAAGACCTTCATTCCACTTCACTACACCTCACCCAACTACACTTCACTCCATTTCACTTCTCTTGTCGACACTTCATTTGCTCTAATTTAAACTTCACACAACCACTCTTCACTACCCTCTCGATTCGCTTAAATCCATTTAGATTTCCTACTGCTCCTTTTCACTCACATCACTACACTTCATCTCACTTCACTTCACTTCACTGCACTTATAGACGATTCGCCACACTTCTATTCCTCTCGCTTCACACCGTTTATAATAGCTTTCATAACTCTGTACCTAATTTTTTTGGTTAAAAAGAAAAGTCTCTAACGCTTCTGGAGGTACTTGGTTCCAGTTTTTAATGGTCCTATTTAAAAAGGAACACTTCCCCATATCCGTTATTTGCTTCATGTCCCTAATTTTCCGAACATGATCTGTCGCGCATATCTTTCCTAAACCGTTCCCCAGAGTACGCTTTAAAGAGTGCGCATAAACGTCTAAAGACAAGAGCATATTATGCTGTTATACCATACACAGTCTTGGATAGCTCAGCAGTTACAGTGTATACACTACAGACTGCTCGACTGAGGAATCGGGATTTGCCTCTCTTCAGTGGCAAAATATTCTTTGCCCTTATAGAATGCGTGCAGACCGGCTTTAGTTTCCATCCACGAGACAAGCCCCAGTCACGTTTTCTGACCCTTCAAGATAGATTGAGGCATAAGCTGTATAGCATTCAGATTTGGTGTAGAATAGGACCGTACGTGCTATGTGAAGACCACGAGTAGGCGTGGAAATTATGTGGGCTGGACGAGAGAGTAACTACCCGTGGCATGCATATAATACATATGCGTCTGTTTAATTATAGACTTGAAATGTCCACTGTCTTCGTAAAATTTTGTTTGTGTTAGAAATTATATTCTGAAGGGTCAGGTGGGATATATCGTGAAGTGCTGATAAGTGTAAGAGAACCAAACCGTACGGCGCCATCCATTATGTCACAGCATCAAAAGATAATTGTCGTCACTGCCATATATCTTTCTTCTCGCTAATTGGTTTTCTCTCTTTCAACTTTCAGCACTATTATTTATTCGCTCAACATATTTCTGTCTCATTCTTACTATGTATTGGTTCTGAAACTATTTTCAAACACACGCCCACACAACAGCGATGCGCGCAACTAGTGACACGTGGTGGAGATTACTGTCTTTGATACATCGTGTTGTGATAGGAAGCCAACCGGGAATAAGATGCCGATGATGTGGAAGTCTGTTGACTGAGTTCATACTGCGTTCAGATGTATCTAAGCATCCAAAGGCTTTGGAACCCAAGCCTGGGAAGTCGAATCGTTTGGAGCATCTTGATGTGGCATTCTACTGAGGGCACGCCACGCTACGCCATGTGGAATATGTTTCACAGTCACGAAATATGTCGTTATGTCCTCGGCGTGGGATGGGTTGACGCAGATTGGTGTAAGGTGAAAGTGAATTCAAGCGCATGTCGATAAAGTATTTTGGGGAGGTAAAGTAAACTCCACTTGACGCAGCGTATCATGGAGAGCCTTTGTGTTGAATCTTTGTAATTTATTTTAGTATGCTCTTTATGACTCATTGTGTAGCGTCGACTTATGGGATAATTTATGAACGCTGAATTGCAAAGGGTTTGGAAGGAAGCTCTTGTGGGTTTTTTGAGGTATAATCCTGGAATGTACCTTAAGCGACTGGAGAAGAACCGGAAGCACTTCAGACACGATAGCCAATGATTGCGCTGAGAGGCGAACCAGGCGTCTCCCGAATACAATTCTACAGCATACCGGTTGCAGCAAGGGCCGGAATGGCTCAATCGGTGTACCGACTCGTTCAGGCTGGACAGCCTTGGGGTCGAATCGTGTTGGGGCGAAATATTCCACACCAACCCAGGCCGATCCCAGGACCCACACAGCCTCCTGTACAATTTCTACAGGGTCTTTTTCTCGGGGGTAAAGCGACCGAGGTGTGGCGTTGACCACCCACCCCCATCTAGGGCCGACGTTAAAGAAAGGGTATACCTATATCTATACTCCCCATCTATGCCTTGATGGCCTGTTCTAGGGTGAGGTTTTACCCGCTACAGCAGTTCGTTCAGTGGCATAGCGTGAGATATGATCAGGTAAGGGGTATCGCCATTGCGATTGCAGTAATGTCATCCTCCAGTAACATCATTAGGGTCCTTAATACCTGAGAAGTAGAGCACGTTTGAAACGTGATGGCACGCGCGCAGAAACCAGATTTCGTCTTTCTTCGAAACGGACGAATCCATTTAAATTGGCGGGGTGGGGGTCAGTTCAGTCGACTACTGGCAGCCGAGGTGTGCGCATCAGTGGTAGTAATGGTAGTAATGCTGGATACACCATGTTCCGAGGTAGAGTGCAAGACTACTGGCTACCCACTCCACTCGAATGTTTCCCCTTCACTTCCCCTACCGTGCGTCACCGTGTGCAATCAGGTTTCAACTGAGCTCTACATACTGGTGTTCTCCCCTATACCGAAAGTCTGTAGGGTCGCGCATTTCTGTATCAAGTACGTAGCGGAAACATGCGATCCATGTTTGGCTGTGTGCTATGCGAAGTCACATTCGTTATTTTCTGCGTATTATTATTATTAATATTATTATCATCATCATCAGCATCATCTCCTTTATGCAGGGTATTTATACTTATGTTCCTGAGACAAACTATGTCCCTAGGGAATACAGTGTTGCAGCTATTCTGTTGTTACTATTCATGGTGCTTATATCGTTAGTTTCAGGATTGAATCTATTGTACTTTTACATAAGTACATTCCGAAGTATATGTGCAGTGCCCAATATGGCTGTTTCCTGGAGTTCCTTGACTTCATGTTTTCCTGGTATGTTGCTCACGTATTTTCTGAATTACTTTGAAATAGTCCCAGTCGCCCCTATTATTACTGGTGTCACCTTTGTTTTTACATTCCACATGCGCTGTATTTCTATTCTAAGATCTTTACATCTTAGAATATTCTCAGCTTCTTTTTAATCACATTTCTCTCTCCTGAGATAGCAACGTCTATTAACATATATGTTCCCTTTTCATTAACACGGGTTATAATGTCTGGTTTGTTGCTGGGGATAGTTCTGTCAGTTTGTACTTGTTGATTCCACAATATGGTTACCTTGCCTCCTTTACTTGTTTCTACTGATTCTGACACATGTTCATACCAGTGTTTTTTGTCCAATTGTACTCCTGTTTCCTTGCATATGTTGAAGTGTAGTTGTGCACACACTCTATCATGTCTTTTTATGTACTGTTCTTTTGCCAGTATTGGGCATGCTGACATTATGTGATCTACTGTCTCATCAAATTGTTGGCAAGGTCTGCACTTGCTATCTGTCTCTGTGTTCAATATTTTTGTCGCATAATATTTTTTTTGTAGCGCCTGGTCTTGTGCTGTCAATATTTTACTTTCAGTTTCTGCTTTATTATTATTATAATTATTATTTTATCAGGCATTAGGCCTAGCGGACTATACCAAGTCAGCAATAACAGGAAAAGTATGGATCCACCACACATCTGGTAAGCCTAAACTTACTGTAGACATGAACTTTATTAAGGTGATCAAAGTAAGGGTCATATAAGTAATGTGGTAGAAGCTTTTTTTGGGGGAAAGGAATCAGCCAATCGCAAGGATCGCAAGGACACAGCACAGTGACAGCAAAAAGCGGAGGCAACGCCACCATCTCCATGTCCCGAAACACTTTCAGACCCTCAAGCACAGTGTGTAAGCATTCCAGGACATTACACCTCTCAGACAAGACGAAAAGCTATACCGAGTATGGTTTTACATGATCACTTCCCTTACATTACCTGCATATCGTTAGTAATAGCTTCTATTAATGTGCGGAATTAAATGGTTGTAATTTTTTCTTTTATGACAAAGTATACTGCGGATTATAATATCAGCTACTGGACATTAAATGTCACTCACGCGGTCTTGGGAATAGCTGCTTTATTGAAGCCACGGAAATAATACCCATAGATCGGCCACGGCCACTTACAAGTCTCTTTCAAGCCGTTAACGTTCCTTTTCTAGCGCTTTTGTGTATTTCCCTCTGTTCGTTTAGTTATTCTTCTTACAGAAATATTAGTAGTGGTGAACTCGTGATAACCTACTTTTAAGAGAATGTGTATAGTTTTATAGTGTAACACAAACTATATTGTATAAATATAATTAAAAGACAATTACAAGATCATACCAGCGACATGTTTCGGCTTTTCATAAAACCATTTCAGGCTACAACTTAAATGAGATCTCGTAATTTAAGACATTTAAAATTTTGTACAGTATATAAGCCCTTTTAACTTACAGCCTGATAATGGCTTTATAAAAAATCGAAACGTATCGCTGCTATGGTCTTGTAATTATCTTTTAATTATATTTGTATAATAAATGATGTGTTAAGCTATAAAATTATATATATTCTGTTAATTATTGGAAAAACAAAGGGGATGTCTCACCTGAAAACCTACTAGGGACAGGCGGTTTGAGTTGGTGGATGTAAACCGGAGCGGTCTGAAGGACAAAGACAGTGGGAACCCCCGAATGTCATCCTGCACATCATACCGAAGACCTTTTCCTTAACTTCAATATAGACTTTTCGCACAAAGGGGTTTGTATTGAAAAGAAAGACATTGATTTTTACACATTTCGAGAATCGATTAAAAGTTTTGATTACACGAAGGTAATGTGACTGATTTAATTTTTGGTGGAAATTGGACCAGCTCTCTTCCGGCAAGTGTGGAACAGTTTCAGAGTTAGCTGTGATGCTGACAGTCGTTTTTGAAGACGACCGAAAGTAGTCACTTAACAATTTAAAAGCCGAATTAAATCCCATCTGCCATTTGCCGGCATTATTAGGAGCTCACCATATTTTCCACATTAGCAGGACAAGGGCTAAAGCATTATTGTCCTCCTTGACAGTGAGTGTTCTTATAGTTTATACTTCGTAATATCACAACCAAGAAATATGAATAAATGATTACCTCTGTAAGAAGCTTTTGCTAAAAAAAAATATATTAAAAAATAAAACGAACGCGGAACACTGCTTCTGATGAATTTCTTCTTTTTCAAATAATTTTAAATCCATGCCCTTTTGATATTGTCAGTCGTTTTTCCGCATCGTAAATTCTAATCGGCTTCAAACATGTATGATTATTGCATCGATCATTGTTACTTACGGCGGTGGATATTTGAATGATATTCATTTGAACGAATCAACGTTTCAGTCGCCCCATCAAACGTTTAAAAAATATAAAACACTGTATTATTTTATAAATGACTCTTGTAATATACTGAATGAAATACATTTGCAAAATGATAAAGAGGAATTAGTCCAACTACTGGATATATATATATATATATATGTGTGTGTGTGTGTGTGTGTGTGTGTGTGTGTGTGCGCGCGCGCATTCGTGCGTGCACGTATGCGCGAGACTTAAAGCACGAGCAAATGTAGTGCAGAACGTGCCACATTTTAAACACGAACAAGTTCGTGCTGGTACTTAAATGCTTAGTCTACTTTACTTTATAGAACAAGCGGAAATATGGGCTTACGAAGTCGCTATGATCTCCGTGCATGTGCTCTAATTTGAACTTTTGAAAAACTAACGGTTGTTCACGAAACTTGTAAGGAAATGCTGCCATTGGGCAATATAGAACGCTCTACTGCCGAGTGTCCTACAATCAGCAATACCAATGCCGTGCAGCGAGTAGTCTACTTTTGGGACCTTACTTAATTTCGTATTGGAATAGAATTGAAAGTAAAACAACGAAGACCGCGGGTAAATTCTGTCTGTATTTCAGTTTCGTGGCAGGCAGTAATGAACTCTTGGCGTAGGCATGTGAAATTTGGTAAGGAAATACATCCAAAACACGCCTACACAAAAGGTTTAACGTGCCTCTGATATTTATTGGACCGTGCATCATTGTGATAATTGAAGAATAAAACACCAAATAGATGTCACTTGTTATTTTATTGTACTTGTTATAGGCTCAACATGTTTCGAACATTAGTATGCCCATCATCAGGACCTCGCGGCTAAGCTGTTGAATACCACATTAGTCGTATCGTTCTTGGTTTGCTGTATGTTGGAGGTAAGGTGCAGTTAGGCTGGAGTAGTGTCCGGGTGGCCACCTATAGGTGTGATGATACCAGAGGCTGTTTAATGCAATTTTGACCTCCTGATGATGAGCACATGTGCTCGAAACATGTAGAGGCATGAAATAAAACTTATTGTGAAACAAATATTGTGCATCAAGTTGGTTAAATATTGAGATAAATATACTGAGATGCACGGTCAGCAAAACGTCAAAATTCTGCGTCTCTGTTCTAGTTCTAACCAACGAATGCACTCAGTATTACTAAAATCACAATTATATTCAATCACGCTAGCTGCTTCATGTTTCCGACCTCGCTGGTCCATCATCAGGGCGCACACAATTTGACAACTTTTTTTTCACAACTGTTTTCTACAATTGTGTGCGCCGTGATGATGGACCGGCGAGGTCGGAAACGTGTAGCAGCTGGCGTGATGTAATATAATTGTGATTTTAATAGAGCTGAGTGCATTCGTTGGTTCGAATTGTAATAATTGAATTACAATTCACGGAATGGATAATATGAAGTTATGTTCTGTTGAGCTAATATTGTTTTAACTTGTAAAACGCGTTCGTACATTTCGAAAAAGTTATTTAGATTTAGGTTAAATGGCTATAACTACTGAACCACTAGAATTGGGCGTGTGATATTTGTTACATATGTTACAGATCTAGATCGTGATCACGCCTAAACATCGTAGCCCATAAGAAGTGTGTTTATAATTCAACAAATATGTCGAAGGTGCGAAACTTTGAAATTGTGCCCTACAACTGTGAAGCATACAGAATCTGAGGATTTAGTGATTGTTGGATGTGATGCTTCAAAAGTCAAGTAGTGCAATGCTGCTTGATCCATAAAGATGAAGGCATTACCTTCTTTGAAAAGTTCGGTGTAAATAAGCTAGCCAAACAGGTAAGAACCACTGTGAGAGCTTCAAGCCTCGCATTGTGCTAAGTGCCTAATTAAATATTAATTTGCGAGGTTTAGGTTTTCACAGCTCTGTTGTTGATGAGTCAGGTCTTTTGGGATGTGAGAGTGTGTCGTTTGGCGTGTGGTTCCTGCACTTTCAAATGAGTCCAGGAAAACATTGATCCTCAAATAACTTTTCACGAAAAAAAATGAAGCAACTGTAAAGGATATAATGAATGTGTTCAAATAAATACTGCTCTCTCTTAACTTTATACGAAATTACAATTCTTCATATTTTTGTTCTTTATGTGTCTTATATAACAACCTTAGTCTGTGACAAAGCAACTTAGCTATCTGTGTAATATAAGATACACGTTAAACAAAACATACAATTCAAGATAGCTATGTTGTCACAGCCACCTGTTAGCCCATTTACAGAGTATCTTGGTTTTTGAGTAGCCACAACTGCCGTGGTAAGTAGCAGTACCGATGTATCAGTGACATCACAGCCACGGTTTTCAGTGTTTATCACAGATTCTTCAACATAAGGCATCGATAGATATTGCCCATTTGTTTCGCACTTCTTTCTGCAATGTCGTTTGAGTAGCTAACATTTAATGAAATGTTAAATAGAGTTAACACAAAGTGGGAGATGCGATTAATAATTTGTGCTGTGTTAAGTAACCTTCATTGACGTATTTAATAACAGTGATATCAAATTGCAAGCGTTGGAGCGGAAGGTCATATATGTCCCTCAATTGCAACACAGTTTTCAAGTTATGTGGTGTTTATACATACTGCGGGCACAGGGGTCATCAGGTGCCACCATAAATATAGACATTTATTTTTTTAGTTTGTAAACAACAACCTATATCGATAACGAGATCTCAGTTCTTGGCATAGGGTTTATATTTTATGTCCTCACACTTTGGCGTTCTATGGACTGACAATTTGTGTTTTATTTTCCCATTAATACTCTGAAAACTCTGTATACACAAATGGTTATTCCCATAAAATTCCCTTAACAAGAATACATGGAGATAATACATAGGTGATTTTATTTCCGTCTGTTCCTGATACTGCAGTAGATAATGAGACAGCTTGTTGTGAAATTTTTCCTTTATCTGTTCCTTCTCCTTACGATATTTTCCTGAGCACTCTGTTTCCCCTTTCTAATACTGTGGATACTTCCCTTGTGGTGGGAGACAAAGATTCATGTCCAGACGAAATAACAGTAAGTCAACTCTAAATAACGGTATATATTATGCCACGGATCACTAGTTGAAAATCACTAGCTTTCATTCAGTCTGAACACAGCACAAGTGTTAGCACAGGAGCTGATCTTACCGCAGATGGAACGGAGATGGCACATAGAGAAGACAGCTACCAAATAACGTGACCTGATTTATTTTGTCAGTGTCCTGTGGCTAAGTGGTGGTGGCGCAGTTGGTTAAGGCACTGCGCTACAACCCGGAAGGAGGCGGGTTTCATCTCCGATTGTGTCACTGAAATTTTTCTTTGACATAGTCCTTCTGGCTGCACTACAGCCCTGGTTTCGACTCATCCTCTAACAGAAACGAATACTGGGAATATTTCCTGGGGTGTAAAGGCGGCCAGTGTTTAGGGCTGACAACCTCACCACATTCGTGTGCCGATTGTCATGAAATCTGAGAGCCTCACCCTCCTGAAACCCTCAGGGCCTGTACGGGAAGCGCTTTAACTTTACCTTGAGAGGTGGCTAAGTGCTGGAACCACAGGGGAAAGTCCCATAGTTCGACCCTCTCACATCTCACTGAAACTGTTCCGCTTCTTTTTCCAGTGCACTTTCTTGCATATTCGTCCAGTCATCTAGTCATTCTTTTAGTGTGAAAAATGATCATAATAAATTTCGTCTTCTGGCAGGCCGACTTGTGTCAGTGGCTCCTAGAATTGGATGTAATAGTCGGCCGCAAGATCGAAAACTCGGACGTTACCACCATAGTGCAGGGTACTGCCTTCTCTCATCTTATTACGGAAATACTTCCGCTATGCACTTCCATCATTCAAAATGGTTTCGGACAAGCCATCCTCTTATATCCTGTTTACTCTTGTTTGTAGTTGCTCAAACTCACAGATTTATATTCAAAGTCACCAAATACATACGTAAAAAGGTAAAGTAGTCCCATTACAGGCCTGGAGACGCCCAGAAGGTTCCAGGAAGTTAAGGTTCCCAGATTTGGTGACAACGACACAGGATGGTGGTAGGTTGTCAGCCTTAAGCACCGGCCGCCTTTAATCCCAGGAAATACTCCTGGTACTCATTCCTGTTAGAGGCTGAGTCGACCCCAGGGCCATAGTGCGATCAGAAGGATTTTATGTCAATGAAAAGTCCACTGACACCTGCTGGGATCGAGCCAGCGACCTTCCGAATTGTAGCACAGCACCCTAACCACTGTGCTACCGCGGTCCCCAAATACATAAGTGGCTTCTTGAACATTTGCACTGAAAGCAGCGGTGTACTGGATAAATCTTGTGGTTCATACTTAGAAGTTCTGGGCTTCGAATCATGACCCGGAGATCCAATATCATATTTACTGGAGTCAGGAAATGTGCCACTGCACGACATTACACCCCGTCATGTTTACGAGCACAATTCAGAGCTCTCGGGCGGTGGAAGTTTAAAATTCGACCCCTCGGTTCAAGAAAGTCTAACAAATTGAAAACGTTTCATTTTATACTCTTAAGTGTATTGCTGTTTGGGAGAAGAAGGGGAAGCGGGCAGGCGGGCAGGCGGGCAGGCGGGCAGGCGGGCAGGACGGTAGGGGGGCAGGCGGGCAGGCGGGCAGGCGGGAAAGGAAAAATGACTTTTCGGCACCACTTCGTTATTGATTAAGAGATTGATTTCTTAGTCCCTTCAGGCAGATGATTTGCTAAATCTTTAATAACAACTGATCACTTGTACTTATTTGCATCATCCACGGTCACTGTAATTTATAACATTTGTATAGTTAAATAAATTTATTTAAACAATGGAAAAGCCGGTCCAGTAATCGAACTCCTTCTGGAGAAACAGGCCACTTCTGCAGTTAGTCACAGATTTTTCCCTCATGGTGTAGAATATAAAAGTTCATTACTTTCTTCACAAGAAAGCGAGAATAAATTAACTGCAAGATATTTTATTCATTCATTCAAGACTCCCTTAACAACACGGTCGTTACGTGGTAACGGCCCTTTTATTCATTGCGATCCCGTTCGTTATTTCAAGCATTTATCGGATGCAAGCTGAAGTGCTCTCCGATCCTGGCGTGGAATCAATAAGACGTTAGGAAATGAACGAAATCTTACCGCGGTGCCAAATACAAGTTAACTGTGGGCCTAACGGTCCATCTGCTTTGTCCAGTTTATGGACTGTTGACGGGGCTGAGGTGGGTCACTAAGCTGGTCAGGCAAAGGAGATGAAGAAAAAAAATTCGAAACCTTCAGTCAGGGTTTAGCTAATTAACCACTTACAGAAAATACGGCCTTTACAACTTTTAACCAGTTGTGGTTTATTATTTAGCAACCTCATGCCCGCTACTTATGTCGTCCAATTTCTAGCAGTTTTGAAGTTATTCAGCTCTTAAAACAAAATTGTATATATATATATATATCGTTCTCCAATTAAAGATGCATGATGTGTTAGAATTCCACTTTGCTGATACTAAATATTCTCACGAGTGACGTAACCTGTGTTTCAATATAGCTACGCCCTTTATATTTAGATCACCGAACCTACGTCAATTCGCTTTCTTCAAACAAACTGTTCTCAGCTAGCGTGGGGAGCGTGGCGGATTTTTCTTGCTACGTCAGCCTTGTCCATCAGCTGAATCACTTGGTCCGTTATTCTCAGTTTGGTATACTACCGACTGCCCATCACCTAATTGCATGGTACCAAATGCCCCAAACATGGGCTCGATATTAGAAAAATAAAATTATGTACAGCGAGTAAGTTATGCCAATAGCTGATACACCTTCAGAGGTACTACGTTAAACAGTCCTTGCAATAAACGAAAAACACTGCGTTTTTGCACAATTTATTTCTTGGGTTCCACTACGCAGTTTCGAATACAAATATGTCTACTTCCAGTTTTAAGGTGGTAAAGTGAAGGAGGATGAAATTGGTAGTTCGTGTTTCACTCGTAGGGGGAAAGCTGACGGTAAAGAGACCACTTAGAAGACCTAAGCATAGCTGGGAGAATAATATTAAAATTAATTTTCAAAAAATTATTTTGGGCGAGTGTGGATTGGATTCACGTATTTCAGGAGAGGACACGTGACAGGCTGTTATGAACTTGGCTGTTGTGTAAAATGTGCAGCAATTCTTGTGTAGCTGAGTAACTACGGGCTGTTTAGGGAAGATCTTTCTCCATGGAGTTGTTATTTTTCTTTGGGATATCTCGTTGTTTCATATATTGTAGAATAGTTGAATCATTACCATAAACAGAAGTGAGGTTTGTATTATATAGGCACATGTTTCACCACTAGTAGCACCCTAAGGCCCATCATGGTTGTTGCTGTTATAATTTCAATTCTATGTATTTATGGGCTTGAGGATGACCACTAGGGGTTAAAGCATGTAGCTACGAAGCTACGTAATGTAATAAGAATTACTTCGGTTGATGGAACGTAATTATTAAACTAGTGTATAATTAAGTGGTTAGTTAGATTCGTAGCTTCCAGAATTCAATATTGACAATACGCATGTAAACTGGAAAATCAACTGTTCACAAAGCTTGCCACTAAAAGAGAAAATTATTTTTCATAAACAGTGTTTAAAAGAACACTGTTCTAGAACCCGCTGTCAGACAGATGTATTTAGCCCACATATATTCTATATTTTTAATGTCTTTACATTTATCCTTGTCATTTATTACTTTGAATTAAGATGGAAGTTACAGAATTGAATACAAAAAAGAAAGACTGTAGAAATACGTGAAGTTTTAAGACAGTCTTCCTTTTGATGTGGAAATAAACCGCAAATGGGCAACTTTAAAGAACAGGGATAAATACTCAACCATTTACATTATAAGGGCCTAGTTAAGACCCCGTTAATGGCCGGTTTCCGTACGCTGCCCAAAGAAAGCTGAATGGGAAAATTCATGACGCCGAGAGTCGCTGCCGAAGAATTATATGTGGCGTGACTTTGCTTTAAATAGCAGCCCATGTGCTGTATTGTTTCGGTCGCAATTAGAGCAGTGCGCTCCCCACATTCCCACAAATATCCGTCTGTTGTTGGCTGGTAGCAAAACCACCACAACAAAATTCTCATTAGTTCTAGACTATGCAAAATAATCTGACTAGCAGTTCCGTCCAGAACTGATAAGGCATATATTTCTAATGCACAAACTTCCAGTAGCACAAGCTTTGTGTCGTGTTGTTAATTTTCTCGTTAGGCAACTGAAACTTCATAATTCAGCAGTAATTTGCAATTATGTCACACGTTAGCTTGCCGTTTCCTGTGCAGATAAGCCAAGGATCGAATCCTTATCGGAAAACAAAAACAGTTCGTGTGTGATGTAAATCCTTATTTACGATCTACTACTGTTACTGTTGTTACTGTTACTACTGTTACTACTACCACCACCACCACCACCACTCGTCATACATTCTTTTGGAAATAACTTGTAACTTAAGCATATGTGTGGGACTGACCACTAAGTTACAAATGTATATACCCTAATCACGTTTATAGGTCGTGGCCGATAAATACATTGCGTATTGAAATTAGTTTATATACACAAGAACTTCCTACATGATTCGGCCAACCATATGGCCATTTTCAGGGAGGTAAAACATAGAGGTTAGGTACATTAAAATGTATAAACTGAAGTTATTAAAGTATCAGGATCATTTCGTAGATATAAAATGATATTTTTTTTGTTTTTTATCTACGGATTAGTTCTGATACGTTTATAATTTTATTTTATATTTTTTAATGTATCTACTCTTTGTATTTTACGTCTCTAAAGATGGTTACATGGTTGGCCGAAACATGTAGGAGGTCATTGTTAATACAAAACTAATTTCAATAAATTTGTGCACTTTTGTTGATACTATTGTTTTATCCGATTAATAAGGTTTGTTTATCATACCAAGCTTACAAGTGTGTGTTAATCATCTGCTTGCCATGTTGTTTTGGTAGATTGTAAGGTATCATAAATACAGGGTTAGAGTTGCCTGTAATGGTGCGAAGTTCATACCAGAGTTCAAAAAATCTATTACGTTGTTCGAAACTGAAGTGGCACACCTGCTCACTCAGTCTCTCTCTCTCTGTCTCTCTCTCTCTCACACACACACACAAAATCGTAGACAAATTCATACACTTGCCCCCCCCCCCCACACACAAACACACACACACACACACATAGGCAACTACACACACACATATTCGAGCACTCACATACATACACATAACCGCACAACTAAGACACACGCACGCACACCGCGTACGCACACCTACAGGTAAACACACCCACCCACACACATAAGCACATACCCATATACCCATAATGATATAGGGCGCTTTATTTCCTGCTTGACCGATCAGCTCCCACCCGACGCTCTGCTAGCGTTACGTCATACACCGAGTCTCGGGAGGTTTAACGGTCATTGAAGGAAGCGAGAAAAACATTCGTTGTCATAATAACCTCTATAAAGGCTAACAAATACTCAGCAGTGCTACAGCAGATGCTGAAAACATTGCCGTTCTGACCGAATGCACTGAATACAACAGGGGAAAACGTTTACGCTTTGGAGTTATTCTCTGGAAATTGTTGAAATCTCGCTGTGGATGTTGTTTCTGAGTTATTCCAGAGAGTATTCTTGCAACCCGATTATGTTTCTTCAAACCCGGAACTGCTATTCTCTTGTACGTTCGCAGTTGTAACAATTTTGTGGTTCTTAGTGCAGACTTTTCCGAAAC
>Ga0123354_10008573_pt1 | contig 15557 bp, 5 predicted proteins | sample TergutLab28metaG_2_FD_97872 | JGI IMG/M metagenome (GOLD analysis project Ga0123354, IMG submission 97872) | Labiotermes labralis P4 segment gut microbial communities from Petit-Saut dam, French Guiana - Lab288 P4 | ecosystem: Host-associated > Arthropoda: Insects > Digestive system > Gut ...
AACTACTTACTGATTATGATATGTTCTCATGATCGAAAACGGAATTCGAGGAGGAATCTCACAATGCAGTAACAGACACGCAAAGGCCAACAACAAGTACATGGGAGAAAACTTTAACGAAAACAATGAATCTACCTTTCTTGAGTATTTAGATGCCAACAACCTTTATGATTGGGCTATGAGCAAGTATTTTCCCTATGGCGGTTTTAAGTGGGGTAACACAGACATTAATATTTTGAATATTCCGGACGATTCTCCGAAAGGTTATATTCTAGAAGTAGACTTGTTGTTTCCGAAAGAACTTCACGATTTGCAATCAGATCTACCTCTGGCACCAGAAAACCGAATCGGAAATAAAAAATCTCCCTAAGCTATTAACCACTTTATGCGACAAGGAGAGGTATGTAGTTCATTACACCAACCTCAAACAGTATCTAAAAAAAGTTCAAAGTTAGAAAAAATTCATAAGGTTCTAGAATTCAATCAGTCAGATTGGCTAAAAGTATACATTGATTTCAACACAGTTCTAACAACGAAAGCAACCAATGACTTCGAAAAAGATTTTTTCAAACTAATGAACAACTCCGTATTTGGCAAAACTATGGAGAATATCAGAAATCGCGTTGATATAAAACTATGCCCAGATGAAGAAAAAGCCGAAAAACTAATCGCGAAGCCAACTTTCGAGATCGTAACCATTTTCACAGAAAACGTAGTTGCTATCCACATGAAAAGAACCAAAACAGTGTTTAATAAGCCGATCTACATCGGAATGAGCATCCTAGATATTTATAAAAACTGCATGTATGACTTTTATTATAACATTATGAAAGAAAGATATAATGAAAGAATTAAGTTGTTATACATGGACACTGATTCGTTAATCATGGAGATTAAAACTGATGACTTTTATAACGATGTTAAAAATAGTTTAATCGAACAATTTGATACCTCTGACTACCCAAAGGATAATCCTTACGAACTGCCTTTAGTAAACAAAAAGGTATTAGGAAAATTCAAAGATGAACTCAATAACAAAATATTGGAGGAATTTGTAGGTTTCAGATCAAAATTGTATGCTTTTAAATGTTTGGAGATAAAAATGAAACCAAGAAAGCTAAAGGTGTAAAGAAAAGTGTTGTTCAAAAAGAAATTTGCTTCGATGATTTCAAAAAGTGTTTGTTAACCAAAGAGTCTATCTCCAAGAAACCAAACCTGTTTAGAACAAATCAGCACAATATCAATACAGTTGAACAAAACAAGACAGCATTGAGTACTCACGATGATAAGCGATATATTTTAGAAAATAGTATAGATACTTTTGCTTGGAGACATTATCGGATTAAAGTAGAAAAAGACCAATTTCTCAACCATCTGAAAGAGATTATTAAACTTGTAAACAGCTGAAAAGTTGCGGCCTTCTGGCGATGTTCAGGTTGTGGGTCTGCTAAGCATCAATGCATGACGTTGCGTCATGCTGAAAACAAAATTTTTTTGGAAAGGTCATTGACCCCAGAAACAAAAAGTGACTATAGGCACCAAACCAAAGAGTAACTAAATGGTTGCTAATGGCTAAATAGGCACCAAAAAAGTGGGTGTGAAAAAGTAGGTGACCGCATTCAGGCGCAGGGTACCACCCTGGCTTTCGCATTCAGGCACTAGGCACCGAACAAAAATTTTTGGAAAGGTCATTGACCCAGAAATGAAAAGTGACTATAGACACCAAACCAAAGAGTGACTAAATGGATGCTAATGGCTAAATAGGCACCAAAAAGTGGATGTGCTAGAACCGGCCTTTTATATCTACTGAGAATTTCAAATCTTGCAGGCTTGCTTCGGTAAACACGTGGACCTGCTGGGTAACGTACGTATGTCGTTCATGCCTTCGTGTAGCCTGTCGCAGCTCACGCTGGTGACATCTTTTGTTTGTACAGTATTCATGTGGAAAGTTACGCGGATGTGTGGAAGTCTTGTCACTTTGCAGTACATCAGTCCATCGAGCACAGGTTTTTTCAGTGTGTATCCAGTTATGCCACCGGCTGTGTTGGCTTTTATACATCTATCGAAGTAGTGGGTGGCCCCTCTACAGCAAGAGGTCACTTTTGCTAGGGTCTGGGCTGTATTAGTACCCTTGGCCTTTATGGTGTTCGGTATTTTTGTAACACATTTTGTAACATCAGAATTGATGAGATATACGCTGTTCTTGGATACTACGCAGCGTGGCGCGGTAATTCCATACCGACGTTTCGGGACAAACTATCGGCCCTAACTTCAAGCGTCAAGAAGTCTTGTGACCATTAAAGATGGGACCCGATAGGTTGCCCCGAAACGTCGGCACGCAATTACAGCTGTAAGCTTACTCTACGTAATATCGTGGAAGGGCGCAGATCGCATCTACCCTAGAAGCATGGTTTGTTTCAGGTAAATAATTGTAAATACCATGCATAAAGGAGATAACAAAGATGATGATGGTGATGATAATCATGATAATAATAATAGTAAGAATATCACACTATAGCAAGCTTAAAGTTATTCCTGTCCGTGCATTAATAAAGAATTCACACAATAAATTCCCTGAAGGTGATCAAGATAGATCGAAACATGTCGGAGTTATGACAAATTGTGTTGAAATATAATTTGAACATTAGGGCTTGTATTGGTTATATTGTGTGAACATTACAGCAAGCTTTCACATCACAAATTTGCCGTAAAATTCAATTTACGTTCGATGTTACAATTAGAGAATGTAATGGGGCAGTTTAAGTTTACATTGTGAAAGTCTTGTAGCTTGTGCACGTAGGTGTGAAGTGCGGGAGGGAGGTGTACAGTATTGTACTTGAGAGCCTAAGGGGAAGAAGCATCTCGGTGAAACTTAATGAATTTGAGTAGACTGGTTACAGTGGGCTCAGAATGGCAGGCGGTTGGGGTATCGAGCATTGCAACGATCCTTCGATTTTTACAAAACAGTGGAAACATCTTAATTACCGTGAAAAAAATTCTCTTTTAAAGAACTGCTGTGTTATTTGGTGTTTGTTAAAGCGTCACCATAACGCAGGACTTGCAGACTGTCATGTTCTGCAGTACAGTGTTTAAGTGAGGCATCCCCGTCGTGTTCTATGTGATCAATATATGTTGTGTAAAATTATGTAATTATGTAGCCATACACAACTCTCAATTTATTAGAAGTATTAGTTATGTTTCTATGTTGTACAAAAAAGCACTCTGAAGACTAGCCTGAAGATGTCTCTGTATATGAGCCGAAACATGTAGCTAGAATTTGACATTAAGAGGACCTTGCATCGTGATATATTCTTATAATAAAACCAACGAGATGCACTAATTTCTGAAATTTATTTTTGGAATAGATCTCTACATGTTTGGGACAGGTTTTCTGTCCGTCTTCAGGAGTCTAGTGCTGTATACACAGCAAAACCTGTATGACATATACCTATTGCTGTGTGTACAGTAATAGACTCCTGATGATGGACAGAAAACCTATCCCAAACATGTAGAGTTATATTCCAAAAATAAATTTGAAAAATTAGTGGATCTCGTTGGTTTTTTTTATAAAAATGTAACTATAAATACAATTAATGCTTCTAATAAATTCAGAGTTGTGTGTGAGTATATAAGTGTATAATTTTATAATTTTACACTACATATATTGTTGTGCGGTACATTTCTCTATTTTATCTGGCACGTGTGGAATGCCTGCTAAACTTTGTTGAACTACCCACAGTATCAGTTCGTAGAATATGCTTAAGAATAATCCTACATTTGTACTAGTCATCATATATAGAAAAAGTAATTCAAAAGTACACGAAATATTAAACAGACATTTATAGAAACTGCTCATAGAGAGACCGCGGTAAGAGGTCTAATGGATAGACCGCGTCCAGCTTTCCCTCATTCTATTACGCTTCCCCTCCCGCGTATTTCCGTATTTCATTCCCCCCTCTCCCCCCCCATTGGGTGTCATTCTGTTCCAAGGATGTTAGTAATGATAACCAAACGATAGCTTCTACATGCGACAAGCTTTTGTGTATTTATATATATATATATATATATATATATATATATATATATGGCAGAATAAATTTGAGGTTAATACAGCAGTCCGTAGGGTGGGAAGAGCCTAAACGTCGTTTCTTGGCTGCAATGTAAGGTAATGCATGGCCACTATAGTCGGTAAATCCTGTATTACTAACCCTGGCGTAAAGATATTGGCCACCATCGCTGCTTTACAAGAGAACGCATATGAAAGGAGCGACTAGGGAACAGATGATGTAGAAGCAAGTCTTAGTAACATCAACGTTTTCTTATGAATCCTTGTCTTCGTGCTTTATGTAGGGCGGTTGCTAGGAGGCTGTACGATGTTGAGCCGTAAAGCGATGTATGTCCACCAGTATTCTGTCCATAGGCAACTATTGCAGTATAAATCTGTTCAAAATTATAGGGCTTTAACGATTGTGAGTTTGAATATTTGTGTTATTATTTGGTTATTTTAGAGCACTTTTTACGAGTGGCACGGGTGGAGACAAAAATTAAAATAAAAAATTGACATTTACAGGACTACAATTTTTCATCTTCTATTATATGGGTGTGAAACGTGGTCTTTCACATTAAGGGAAGAATATGGAATGAGTGTATGAGAACAGGGCTCGGAGGAAGATATTTGGGCATAAGAAGCAGAAAGTAACAGAAGGTTGGAGATAATTCTGTCATCAGGAGTTCCATTATCTGTACTCCGAAATAAATGTTGCGTGAATGACGAATGCATTTGTTGGGAAACTTGAAAAAAAAGCCACTTGGAAGACCTAGACATAAATGGGAAGATAATTTAAAATGGATCTTCAAGAAGTAGAATAACAGTTGGTGGCCTTAGTTCCTGTGGCTCAAGGTACGGACCAGTGGCCGGCTGTTGGTACCTTCGAACTGCGTAAAATGCGGGCAAATCCTAGACTAGCCCAGTACTTGAGCTTATCAAGAAGGACTCTGCTCCATTGAATCAGCGAGTTAGTCATTTACTTGTTTAAGCAAGGAAACGTAAGGCAAAATATAGACAGCAATTGCAAGAGTCACTCTTTGCTATTAATTTAGTGACAGAGTTACAACCCACCCGGCTATTCAATTGGTAGGCATGTCTTTTTCTCAAGGAATCTAAGTGGTCTAATTGGCGGGCCGTGATATTATTAACACTTGTCACTATTTATGTTATTTGTGCCGTGCGCAGGGGCCATCCGCACCATCCGCACACGACCCACGCAGCTGCTCTCAATACCACCACCCATCCAAAAACTCGGTGCAGAAAACCATACGCTGCAACTCAACATCTAATGCTCCTGATGATGGGCATATGTACCCGAAACATGTCGATCTGAGAATACATCAATAAAATTACCTTGTTGCATCAAGTTGGAATCCCACATTATTTAATTGGGTTTTCTTTTGATATTTTACTTCATAAGCCTATATACCCTGTTTGCACTTCAGGAGTGTGTACATATCTTATGTCACTCGGCTATTACATTATGCTGCCAAAACAGTTACCTAGAAAGCCTTCTAGTAAATAAATGGCCTATGCGTGCTGTAAGCTAGGTAGTTCAGATTTCAGTAAACCACCTTTTCGGGGAAAATCTTACTCATTCTAAAGTCTGATTCATTCTCACTCACTGTAACTCCCAGTCCTTGCCATAGGAATGACTTTGTACAAAAAATGTGGAACATGTGGACCAACGCGAAGGCGGTACAATGACGACGAACAAAACCACAACCAAATCGTACAAACTGAGATTTTAAATCTCCGTAATTCGCAAAATCCGTGGTAGGTTTTATTGTGGCACAACGAATTTCACCATTTAGAATATGGGGGGGGGGGATTAGTCAGAGAATTAATTTTCTTCGAACCAAAACGGAATTGAACTTAGGTTTCGAAGCGAGTTTTGAACTAAAATTTATAAAGTTCAGTAGTAATTCGCGCAACTGCGCTAGTTATCCTGCGAGTAGGCCTTAACAATTTCAGTTTCAGTTTTTCTTACCAAATTACTTCGTAATCTGAGTATCTACTCCCACAGGCCGAAAGTTTAAGTGAGGTACTGATGTTGCCAAAGGACGTGACAGCACATGTTTTTTTGGTATTTACCGTCATGGAGGCGCATGTTGCCGCTAGTTGTCTAAGAAACAGCTGTGAGCTGTTGTCACTGTAGGCACTACAGCAAAGCCGGTTATTGTCGCTAGACTCCTCCTCACAGACGTCTAAATGGAGAACATTAAATTAATAATGTCGTAAGAACTTTTGAATAGATTGTTCAATGTCGATACAGTGAAGCTAGTAACTAATTTTCATTCAATACTGTGCACTTCTGCAATGCATTTCTGTGCTTAAATTCCACTAGCACTTGTAAATTTCTCACGTGTAACTTAAAAGTCCTATGTGACCAATTTAGTGTAAAATAACTAGTGGCATAGCCGTTGACAATTCAACGTAAAATTTTGACAAATACAAATACCACTTGTAGCTACGGGTTACACAGGTAAACCTTCGGTTAGCTGACTGGTACACATTGCAACCCCTATGGGACGCTCTTCTAGTACGATTTCCCTGAGTGTGCTCCCTGCGAAGTTGAAAATTTCTGAAAAAAAAAGAGCTTAATAAATTAAACAAAAAGACACTCCGCTATTTTGTTTATTACTCTTGCATCTCAGTTTATCTTTTATTTGTTCTCCAAGCGCACACTTAACATTTAAGCATTGAACATAATAGTGTCAACACGAGTTGACCGAATAAGTAGTTTTATGTGTGACCTAAAGGTAAATTTTAGTATAAATTTCCTGACAGTGGTCGAAAAATTGCTAATTACAGTATACTTTCTATTATCGCTATGGCGTGGTTTACATTTATAGGAAAGGGAGACAGACAAGCATACAAGGTCGTTTTTAGACTGATGATATGAAGGCATGGCATAACATTTGTGTGGTTATATTTATGATGCCTCATATTTACCTTACTTACTTACTTACTTACTTACTCCATGGTGCAGAGTCCTTCTTGAGAAACTAACTGGTTTGCAGCTAGTCAAGAAATTCCCCGCATTTTATGGAACCCGAAGGTTCATTACCGCACTCACAAGCATCCGCCACCTGTCTCTATCCTGGGCCAACCCAATCCAGTCCACATACCCACATCCCACCTCCTGGAGATCCATCCTAATACTATCCACCCATCTACGCCTAGGTCTCCCCAGTGGTACCTTATAGATTTGAATTGTTTAATTACATTAGTCTGTTTCTTAATAGTTATCAAACTCAAATTTCGATATGCATTTCGGGCCCTTGGCGTATTTTGTGATACATAGCATAATGCACTTGGTTTGTAGGCCACATCCAGGTTGTTGTTATAGACGATAAACTTGTGCCATAAAGCAGTGATTTCCAAACATAAACTGACGCTAGGAAGCAGTCATGAGGTACCTATGCTTCGTTCGTTATTGCAGCGTCGTACTTTGCCGATATCATCTGTCAAGATGTATCTTACGAACTTTTCAAATTTACGACATGAATGTTCAGTGTAATTGTGATTTAATATTGTGCACATAGAACTGTAAAATGTACGAACGGCTGTCTGTGGAAGTCGTAGCTGGAGATAGAAATTCTGAAAGTACTTTTGAAGAATTTTGGTACTAGACATAAAATTAGTTTATGCTAGACATTTGTGTCCCTCTGCATGTTCATTTATCGTTGATTTCCACGGAAACAGAATACGATGGTACCAAAAGATGGCGACAATAAATTACGGTAGACCGCGTGCTTCAGTTGTTACTGCGTATAGGCTAATGTCTGCCATTCCCGGAACAGATAACAGCTCTGCTCAATATGGCTGTACGATACTTGGAGGAGGATGTGTTCAGTGTTATGAAAGTTTAGTTTGTGTTTAGAGGAAAAGATGAAAGTGAACACTACTGATGGCAATGAACAGAATAACAGCGTGTCTGTGTGTTTATTCGATTAATATGTTTCTCCAGAAAATTGCAGCTTAACATTGTGTAAATTCAGTGAAACCGATATCAAAGGGCTGTGTTGTGTAAAGAGTACAGCGAACGGAATTTTATTTTTGTGAACCATGTGTAGAAATTGAACCTGTGATACTTCTGTGTTTCATTTGAAAGGGAATTTCTGTGGTAATCCTTAAAAAAATGAGCTTAACATTCCGAAGCCTGAAATTCATGTAAGTAATACTAAACAAGTAGGTACGAGAGCAACTCGATAAAGCGTGTTCATTTTGAATAATTTTCTACTTCTGTATATCTCTTAACATTATTATTATTATATTATTATTATTATTATCATCATCATCATCATCTTTCTTTACTTGTGCAGAGAAATAATGACTTGTGTCTTAAACATTTTGCATATAACTTTCTGGTTTCGTATCGTCTCCATGTTTGTAATTCTTGAATTACAAACAATATCCAATGTCTTATGTAGGCATGTTTATAGCCTGTCTTCATAACAAATTTCACATGCTTATCTTAGTTATCTTATAGTCATGAAACCGAAAACTAGAGGAAATTTTCACACGAACTCCAACTTGTTACTTTGTATTTTAGATACATTACCTTAATAAAAGTTGCATAATTTTTTATGACCTGCTGCCCCCAATTGTTTCAAGGACTGAAAGTAAAAGGCGACATGGTCGCTTATGCCTTACAAGTTCGCCTGTCCGCCATGTTCTTATTTCTGACAGTAGGAAACTAAAAAGTACGGCATTGAGGCATCTTGAATGGACTAATATGTATGCCGAGTTTCGTTACAGTTGGTCAGCTTCTTCTGAACTTGAAATGGAACAGAACTTGGCGATCTGGAAAGCCTTTCTTCCTTTTGGGAAGGAAAGAAGGCTAAGAATCCAGTCTTCGTCTTACAATAAACACGCTGCTTCTCCGTTAGACAGACCAGTCTATTATTACTCTTTGGGAAATAATCGCTGTTTATTCTGGGTCATTAAATCCCGTATATACACTTTTTAACAGAAAAGAGGGGCTGATGCATGCAGTATGTATAGTAACCACTGAGCTTCTGTTTGTTAACGTGTGTTGCCTATTTTTGAGTACCTTAATCCTCATGAAGTTCGAGGAACCTATGTTAAAGGACGTCAGCTTTATTTTACGTATCAAAATTCTCGCTGTGGCGCTGTTTATGATATTAGCACAACATTAAAGTGTATAAATGTGTGCTAACTTTATACGAACCGGACGAAAAGTGGCCACTTTGGAAACTGAGGCCTGGAAGTATGGATAGTATTAAAGTGGATATGAAAGACGTAAGGCGAGATTTGTACTGGATTTATTTGTCTCAATACACGGACAGGTTGCGGGATTTAGTGATCACGGTAATGAATCTGAGTGTGTAAATGTGTAGTAACTTCATACGAACCTGACGAAAAGTGGCCACTTTGGAAACTTAGGCCTATAAGTAGGGATGATATTAAAATGCATATGAAAGACATAAGATGCGATGTGCAGTGGATTTATGTGCATAAACGTACGAACGGTTTGTGGGGTTTAGTAGTCACGGTGATGAATCTGAGGGAATAAGTGTGATAACTTATACGAATCTGATGACATGTGGTCACTTTGGAAACTTAGACCTAGAAGTAAGGATAATATTACTATGGCAATGAAAGACTTAAGATGAGACTATACTGGATTCATTTCCCTCGACATATGGACAGGTTGCAAGATTTTGTGATCACGATAATGAATCTGATCATCTCTTGTAATGTGAGGAATTTCTTGAGTAACGCATGCAATGTTAGATTATTAAGTAGGAATTCACTTTGTGGAATTAGTGAGGTATTAAGTTATACACGATTTTGTTTGTGCCTAGCTTCATGAACATGTGTTCACCGGTTCGTGAGTAACTAAATGAGCGACAACACTGTGAAATCTGTATGAGGACACTTCATAATACGGAAGGTAGACTCGGAAGTGACATAATTATCCACCTGTTGGTAATGGAAGGCGAGCTGATTATCTCTGCTGTAACAAATATCACCGCCACAATAGAACAGTGCATTTCTAACAAGTTTCAAATAAATGAAATTAAAACATCTTCTCATTTCCTAGGATTGTATATAAATATTTGTCTTTTGGAATGAAGGAGGTATATCTGCCGTGATTATTTTTATAGCGGGTAGCATGAAGATTTGCGACAAGGAAATATAGCGCTTGGAAATGCGACAGTGTAGGGTGCATGAATAGAGACGCGACAGGCCCTGTTTGAATGCAGGAGAGGCAAAGGATTCTGGGAAGACGGCGAAGAACAAGAAGAACATAGACGCCAGATTTTCTTGAGCGAAATTGAAGTCGCACGGTTGCGCGCTGAAGCAATATCTCTTGCTTTAATGTAGAGCCGCTTTTATAGGCCTGTGATGTAATGTAGGGACCTCCGCCTAACATCCCAAACCCCTCTTCCTTTTCATTTCCTGCTATCGCTTTCATAGCCGGAGAATATAATACAGTCTCGCTTGGTTTTAGGGAAACTCTACCGCTCCTTCAGCCTACGTGTTCATGTACGAGGGAAGTGTTCCTGTGCAAGTTTATTTAATGTATAAGAAGCGTGTGTCTGTACTGTAGGCATTTTAAATTATTATACTCCTGTTTATTACCTTTCATAACGAGGAATTCTCTTAAAATGTGAGGAATGTGGATAAAACACGGAAATAGGTGCACACTAGGTTTATGGATATTAATTTAACGACACTGTGAAGAGCTCAGACTGTACAATATTGAAAGAAAGATGTATTTGTGAAGGAGGAATTGGAAAGAATGTTTATGTGAAACAACTTTGTTGTGATTTGGGGAAGTAACCTTGGACTGATATAGTCCAAGAAAACTTTCAGTCAAGTGTAGCCGGTATCCAGGACGATATTTGAGCCTAGGACCTCCCAGATAGGCAGCATTGGTGCTAACCACTCGACTCTGAATCTTAGTGGATCAAGCTGGAGCTTGGTTTGTTTACTGTATTTACAGGGTATTTCTAAAATGCTTATACAACATTCAAGAGCGAGAAAATTTCTTTATAACTGGAAATGAGTGTTGTTTTATTTTAATTGAAATATTGCACTCAAGAATAAATACCTTAACTATTGAATATTTTACTTACAACTGACACAGTACGTTTTCAATACATGTTCCCAATTTAATAACTGTCGAGTTATCAATGTATATCAAGTCACAATTCATGTTCTTTTGGTTCCATTTTTTTTATCATTGTACATATGGTTATTTGTTTTGTATACTTTTATTTAATTTTGTAAATTATGTATTTTTATTGTTATGTTTATTATTCTTATTGCTATGCATGTTCTGTTCTGTATATTCTGTTTTCATCATGCCAACTGGCAGTCTTCGGCTACCCTGACTAAAGTTTTTCCGTGCTTTTTCCTCAGTTGCAAGGCAAATGCCAGGGCATAACTCGCAAAGAAGGGGCACGGCCCGCACTCTTCCCAATTAGGCAATAGTTTTTACGCGGTTAGTTCATCGTTAATTTTATTTTGACCATTCCGGGTTTGAATTCCAAAAAGCCTTCCAACCAAAGTTGTTAATTGTGTTGTTCTGTATATTGTTTGTGTGTAAATGTGTACTGTACTACTGCCACCGGGTGGTGTCAACCCAGTTGCAGTTAACAAATATATATCATATCATATATCGTATCACATCACATCACATCACATCACATCATATCATATCATATCATATCATATCATATCGTATCGTATCGTATCATATCATATATCATATCATATCATATCAATTCACAAGTGCTCAAAGTGTAAGGCAGCGAAATATTACTCTGAAAAAATTGTGCGAATGTAGGAATAAATATTAAGTAAATTTATGTGCCCTGTATAACCTACAGTACTGAACACTTGTAAATGATTTTTAGACCTGTAAGTTTGCATACGTTACACTAATTCGATCAGACAAGGGTCACTACTAATTTACTTATTTACTTTCGGCGGCAAATTAGAATTTGTAACACTGCAAATTTGGTTAGCTGAAGAGTAACGATTTTCTGCGAACTCAAGCCGGATTGCGAATCCGGAACTCGTTTTAACTAAAATTTAGAGGACTTTGTGAAATAATGTGTTTAATTTGTAATAAATAAGTGGAATCATATCCAGGGTTCGGGATAACATTAACCCTTAACCCTCTAACGTGGAAAATATGGTGAGCTCCTAATAATGCCAGCAGATGGCAGATGGGATTTAACTCGGCGTTTAAAGGGTTAATCGTGATTACACATTTGGTCGTCAGTAACCGTCTGTAAGGTGCCTTCGTCTCTGACTGCGTTACTGATGGTAAATAAGGAGGGCCCAGCTCGAGAGGATGCCATTCTCAACCGGAAAATGAGGCCGCAGCTTTGTATGACAACCGGATGTTTTCATAAAATCCCATAACCCCATTCTTTCCTCAGACCGATGAACCCAGTCCGCACCATGATTTCCGATTGTAGAACTATCGATTTTTATGTCAGTCTTTTATGTGATTATCTGACTTGCCGTTTCTGAATTGAAATTATTTATTTTATTGATTTATTTATTATAATATTGTTTATGCAGAATACTGATGTTGATGCTCTTCATTGCGTTATTTTCTCAATCTTCCCCTTCTTATCCCTTCAGTCTTATTAACCTGCACATCCCTCTTCTTACAAACACTTTTTTGTGACTGTAATATTCAATCCCCGGCCCTATGTTACTCTGGTTTGTCCGACGAAATACATATAGTAATTCTGTATAGGTCAGTTTGCGGGATACGGGATTTTTAATTGAAAGGGTAGTTCTTATGTGGGGTCTATCAATTCTTGTTCTCAAGCCATATGGGAGGCCAGAGGGGCTATCACGCACTGCAAGCTACTGGAGTCAGTAAAGCCTTTCATTTTCTGTTTTTTTTTTGTGGCGCGACAGCCCCCAGTGGGCCAGGGCCTCCTCATTCACGAGGCTTCTAGATCTCACGCACTACAGTCGGTAGGACTTCTTTGGACAATTAATTCTCTCATCGCAGAGACCTCTACCTGACAACACACAACACTCACAATAGACAAACATCCATACCCTCGGTGGGATTCGAACCCACAATCGTAGCAGGCGAGCGGCCACTGGGACCGGCAAAACCTTTCATTACTTTCTTGTAATAGTCGCCTTAAACTGATGGTCCTTATTGCGACTCCCAGTATTGGACACCTGGACACCTTTGTTGGAAGGCCGAAAGTTGGGAAGTCCATTGCTGGGACTGGTGTTGATATTGAAGGATGAGAAGTTCTCAGAGCTGTAATGGTGTGTTCGGCCAGCGTTATCAATGTCGTCGAAATCAGTAACAGTGCACTTAGAACCACAAAGTATTAGATGTGGTGAACACCGTATTACGTTTCCACACTCTCTGACAACCGTTTTACTCTGACTACAATATACCCTAGCGCCTAACCACTGTCTGTACTTTCTGATCACTCTGATAACTATCTGTTGACTGTTTTACCACCTTTATATAATTTTCTCCGCGCTCCATCTCCTGTAGTTTCTACATTTAGAATACATATCTGTCTCGCCACTTATGTCACTATCCACGCTGACATCTTTGATAGAAGCCTTTGACTAATGAGACTGGGCGGGCAACAGGAGAATGTCTTCTGTCGTTGGCTGACCATTTTTTTACGAAACCTCACCAAATTCTTATTGCTTAAAGTTAATTCAGTTTTATGTTGGAACAAAACTCCCACACGGAGTAAAGCTGAAAATGTCACACAGGACTCGGTCCAGAGTTTAGATCGTATTAGCCAACACGAAATTTGGAATCCTGTAAGTTAAACTTACAGTGTTCTGATTCTTGTGACGAATGCCATACCTGTCAAGACTGGGAGAAACAGGTGAAATCTGTGAGGGTCAGGGGGCCCTTCCTCAAGTAGGCTGCCGACGCTGCTACACTCCATGGTCAAACAGAAATGCATAATTCTTTTATTTTCTCATGTTGAGGTGTGGTCGGACTGAAATTGTAACGCAATCAAGTGATGTGCTAAATACGTTGCCACGATGCGAACCACCATGTCTCTATGCCAAGGAAGGGCGGCTAAGCTGCAGTGTGTCATACACAAACACAGAGCCAGACTCTCATATGCATTGGACGATCTTCTGTGACTTGCTCTCGCCGAGCGACAAGCAAAGCTAGGCAGTATTTTTATAAGCACATGAATATTCTGACCATCACTGTAAAATTCAATTAATTTTGTTTGCAGTAGGTCAAGTTAACTTGTGTGCTATGAAAAATTAAGGGGTAAGGAGTGACCAGATTCTCCATGAATACTCAACAACATACCACCCACATGGAGCGTGACCATGTTTCATGATCTTCATTCTGTTATAATCTACATTTGGTGTGTTATAGACTAGTGGTTCTCAACACTTCGGTGTTCGCGGTACGTGTGGGACATTCGTTTCTTCTCGGTGCGAACTGGAATCGTAACAGGGAACTAGCGTTTATGATAGAGTATATACATTTACTGCTGAATTGTGTCATTGAGTTGTGGTATCGTACAGCAGAATGAATGTGGTCTTGATAAAAATAACCTATCATTTATAAAAGCTTTAATAAATACATTGGCTTCCAAACATTATACACAATGTGGAAATAGAATGTGGCGTGTTTCAGATCGCTGTTTTGATGAATTGTGTTAAATAAAAGAAATACAAGGCAGGCAATGTACATATAGCGTAACATTGAGGCGCGTTCGTGCAACAATTGTTGCAGTGGAAAAGCAGTGAGTGTTACACGACTTGAGTGTGTGTGTATTTGTAGTCTTAGGTATCCAGCATGCAATGCTTATGCGCCATATTGTAATCTGTGGCCTGTCTCGCTGTGCATTATTTTTCCACATTATCTTATAAACAGCACGATCTTAGAAAAAAATGTTATTGAACCTAAAATGTGTGTTTCGAGTTTCTGTGCAGCTTTTGTTCGAAATTCTTTTTCATTTTAAGTAGGATTAAGCGAGCTGTGATCGAAAATTTGTTTTGGTCTTCATGTGCAGTACCGTTATTAGGCTTCATGTGCAGTGCCGTTATTGGGCTTCATGTGCATTACCGTTATTGGGCTTCATGTGCATTACCGTTATTGGGCTTCACGTGCAGTGCCGTTATTGGGCTTCATGTGCAGTGCCATTATTGGGCTTCATGTGCAGTGCCGTTATTGGGCTTCATGTGCATTACCGTTATTGGGCTTCACGTGCAGTGCCGTTATTGGGCTTCACGTGCAGTGCCGTTATTGGGCTTCACGTGCAGTGCCGTTATTGGGCTTCATGTGCAGTGCCATTATTGGGCTTCATGTGCAGTGCCGTTATTGGGCTTCACGTGCAGTGCCGTTATTGGGCTTCATGTGCAGTGCCGTTATTGGGCTTCACGTGCAGTGCCGTTATTGGGCTTCATGTGCAGTGCCATTATTGGGCTTCATGTGCAGTGCCGTTATTGGGCTTCATGTGCAGTACCGTTATTGGGCTTCATGTGCATT
>Ga0123354_10008577_pt1 | contig 15552 bp, 7 predicted proteins | sample TergutLab28metaG_2_FD_97872 | JGI IMG/M metagenome (GOLD analysis project Ga0123354, IMG submission 97872) | Labiotermes labralis P4 segment gut microbial communities from Petit-Saut dam, French Guiana - Lab288 P4 | ecosystem: Host-associated > Arthropoda: Insects > Digestive system > Gut ...
ATCAGTAGTCGACCTGTTACATCAAAATCCACACCAGTGATCCCCAATAATTCCCTCTGTAAGTGGAGTTAAACTTGACAGCAGGATGTGGAATAAATTTTGTATGTAGTTGGCAACAGTGATGTGCCTCTATAGTAACTGCAGTTTGTTTTATTACCCTTCCTATAGATAGGTAAAATGATCGACTCCCTCCACTTCTTAGGCAAGTCCTTCTTCTTCCAAATAGAATTAATAAGATTGTGGATATCAGAATGAGTTGTTCTGTCCCTTGCTTTAATCAGTTCTGCTTGAATTTGATCAATACCTGGTGATATGTGTCTGTTTAGCTTTTCAATAGCCATTTCACCTTCAAAGGTACTTGGGTCAGGCACTAGTTCTGCTGTGTGTATCTCTGTCTGCCTAACATCACTAACCTCATGTACACTGAACAGATGGGAGAAAAGTTGCCTCCTCCTAGCCAAAATACTGTGGGAATTTCTAACCAAATCACCTTCCTCAACCTGTACTATATTAGTTCTTGGCTGGTAACCTTTATTAAAGTCAATGATGCCCCTATACAAGTCTCTGATACTCTTGGTCTTAGTGTTAGTTTCAAGTTCATCAAATTTAGCTTTAGCAGGCCTGAACAGAAATTCACTATTAAAGTAAAGGTAAAGTGATCCCGTTACAGGCCCGGTGTGGTCCAGAGGGGGGGTGGAGTTATAGCTCTACTCTTCCATGACCGCGGCACTAGAAGGGGGTGAGTGGTCAGCAGCACGCCCAGGCCGCACTTTACCCCCAGGAAAGACCCGGTACCCAACTTACAGGAGGCTGAGTGGGCTCCAGGACCAGTCTGGATGGGCAGAAAATCTCGTCCCGACCGGGATTCGATCCCGGACCGTCCAGCCTGTAGTCAGTCGCTATACCAACTGAGCTACCGGGCCCACAGAAGTTCACTGTTACCCTCTGAATTTGCACTGCATGCACACATATTTTGTTGCTCTAGATGGTTTTCATTACAAGAGCTGGCTAGCAGCAGGTAGCAGTAACAGTCTGACAAATACCTGATGCTATATGTGCCGTTTTGATCTCCTGATGATGGACGGAAAAACCGTCTGAAACATGCAGAGCATCTTACAGATATAAAGAAATTGTGAAATATTGCATCTTGTTGGTTATACTCTGTGAACCCATACAAGAAATTCACGTTTTTGTCATCATTTCTGTAGGTGTTGCCTTTTCTTCCTCCTGTACACCCTGCCGTGCTGGAACATACAGTCAAGGTGGAGCTCGTTCATGTCTTGAATGCCCTGAAAACCACTTTTCTGAACGTGAGTCACATTACTGTACACCATGCAACAACATAACTGAGTTTTCACCAAGAGCATCGCCAACTTGCCTCACAAGGAGACTGTGTACGCACAATGACTACTATGAAACACGCACTCCTTGTGATTCAAACAATCAGGTAACCTACATGATTTCTGTGTTTTATACTAACAATTGAAATCTGAATGTGAACAAGGCGTGATTCAGCACCATGCCATTAAGATGTGCAACCGCAATCAATTTTAACCTTGGCGTTTGATGTAGCTTCACTGTCAAACTGATTTAAGCCAAGGGAAGCATTCCTCAGTATGCAAGCAGTAGAGCAAAGAAAGTCCTTTACCTGTTCCAGTAATCATCTGGATTCTCCATTTATTCAGGCCATAGTCTAGGGCCTGCTGACTGACAGTGGAGTCATTAACATTCCAGCATCATGTTCAGGATGTCCTAGTTTCAAATTTTGGCCTGTAGGCTGGCTGTCCTGATTAGTGAGTTTTGCAATCTAATTTGAGGACAACAGCACCCCTTCTATCATTGCATACTCTTACCAGCACAGAAAAGTGATTGTGCCAAATAATTTGTATTTTCGTGTATCGCCACAAAGGTGATATTTTCTGAATGTACTTAGTGATAAGTGAATTAATATTAGATAAGGTATGAAAACAACAAATGCACATGAATGAATAGAAGTATCTCATATTATAAACGTAGTATTCCTTGTACATAATTTGGCCACTCCTGTGGCCATCCTGGGTGATGTGCGTTGCAGGGGATAGATACATGTAGATGTTAACATGTACGAACAATACTGTATTTATAATATAAGATACTTGTATACACTTATGTGTATTTGTTTGTTCTGTTGCCTTATCTAATTGCTTAATGCATGGTCATGGATTATTTAAAACTGAATTAATGTATTTTGCAAAAGTAAGAATGGAACTGGGGAAGAAATATGTACACTGCAGCAAACTTATTTCTCTAAATTCTAGGAATTAAAGCTAAAGCAGTCTCATTACAGGCCTGGAGTGGCCCAGAGGGTGCCAGGAAATAAACGTTCCCAGATTTCATGACAACATTACCACAAGATCGAATACAAATTTGCATCCTCCAGTGTTTAGCTTGATTGTATTCCAGAAGGGAGCTTATTACTCTGGTACAAAGTTACTCAGTCACCTACCACTAAAAATAAAAAGTCTCTCAAATGAAATAAAATTATTTTAACTTACATTCATTTTATTCAGTGAAAGAGTATTTAGAGTACAGTTTTAATCAGGAATCATGGTTTCTGTATAGGGATCTATGGAAGTGTATCTATAACTCATCTCTAATAATTTTAAATTGTATAGTATATAGTAGTGTTGTATACTGGAAATATACTTTAATACAAACTACTGTTTAGCAACAAAAAGAATGACAATTAACATGTATGATAAGAAGTTGTTTTGTATTAGACATAGATGGATAGATAGATAGATAGATAGATGAATGGATGGATGGATGGATGGATAGATGGATAGATAGATAGATGGATAGGTAGATGGATTGATAGATAGATAGAAAATTTCTATATCCTTAAGCTTTTTGTAACCTAATTTGGATCTCTGGAATATGAAAATGAACAAACAAACCACACAGGATGGTGGTAAAGCTGTCAGCTTTACGCAGCGGCCGCCTTTACCCCCAAGAAATGCTCCTGGTACTCATTTCTGTTAGAGGCTGAGTCGACCCCAGGGCCATAGTGCGATCAGAAGGATTTTATTTCAATGAAAAATTCCAATGGCACCATCTGGGATCGAACCGTCAACCTTCCGATTTGTAGCACAGCACCTTAACCACTGTGCCACTGCGGTCTCCCAAATTCTGGGAATTATTTTTCTTAAATGTATCAGCTAATGGTACAAGTATTTTATGTGCATAGTAGGCATTTGTGGTGCTGAATAGGATAAATGAAATGAAAATAGTACGTAAACTTAAGGTTGCAAACCTTGTGGTTCAAGACTGCATGCACCATGCTTCACAATAACTGGCAGTGAGAAATGTAACAAATATCAGACAATTCGTACTTGACTGCACACATGGTTTGGGTGCCTTGACGCTGCGATTGTGTCCAGCCATTCTGAATACTTTACATGAAAGGAACTTGTTAACAGCATTAATTAAAACTTTACGTTCAGTATTTATGAATGTACCACTCAGTAACCTGCAGATTCTTTTTATGTCATTAATATGCTTTAGTAATTTTGAAATTGTTGTTATTCATTATTTCCTATGGAATTTATAAATCACACATACATCACTGCCATGTTTAGTTGTCTTACAGTCAAGAGCACTATTTTTCTCTTTGTAAAACACTTAAAAGTTTATTATATGTTACAGACACAAGAAGTCTACAAATGGCTTCAGCCAAAAATTTGTCGTGAAGATGTTCCAGAAGCAGCACGTTTACCACCAGCCAGTGAAAAACATGAATGTCCACCCTGCAACCCAGGAATGGATTATCGTAATGCCTCGACTTGCGAATTCTGTCCTAAAGATATGTACTCAGATGGGAAAACTAGTTGTAAACGATGTCCGCCCAATACCACTCCAAATTACGGTTATCATATCCATCACTGGACAGAAATGCCAAAAATGATGAGTGCTGCTTGTATGGAAGTTGATGGTAAGGAACTATAGGTATTTTTCTAACACAGAATGAGTTCTGGCTTTGTGTGCATATCTGGGAATAAGTAGGGTGGAGACATTTTATACAGAAATTTTAAGCAAGTTTCAAATTTCACATCAAAATCAACATCATCCACTCATTATGTCATTACACTGGCCTGTTTTACATTTGGAGATGTTTGTTGTTTTGTGTGTATCTGCCCATCTGCTCGTGTTTCAAATCTAGGACAACTGGATGAATTGTGACAATGTGGAATAGTAATACAAGTGCACTGGACATGAGCAAGATAAATGTGAAATGAACATTGTACCACTTTACGGCCCACCAAAATTCATATTCAATGACACTGCAAGTTATGTTTATATATCAGTAGTGGTAGATAAATGAAATGTAAGTATGGAGCATTGAGGGAATGATATTATTGCAACAGGAGAATAATGGTGACCACTTTTATGAAATTTATGTCAAAGCACTGTTCATACACTGGAACAGGAATTTCAATATGGCGGATGCATAGGTTGACGAAATTGTCTCGGCTCCTGAAGTGAGTCATACAAGTAATGCAAATAAAGAAAATAAGTGTGATTGTTGTCATTAACTTAAACAAGAACTAAATGTGACTCTTCAAGAACTTAGTTAAAGCAAAAAAAAAAAAAATGTACAATTACTTCAGGAAGATGTAAATTCCATGTACTGGCAAAACACTGTAAGGACAAAGGAAGATAATTCGAACCATCACTTGGGTTTTGAACTAGCGAAATATAATTATAAAAGATGGAATTTAGGATCTGCCAGTGAATGGAAAAAAAATAAAAGGAAGGAAGTTTGACCTCAACCAATACCTACAATTATAAATCGGTATGTGGTATTAGATAACCTTCAAAGTGAATCAGAGACACCAAATAATCAAAATTGGGTAAACAGCGCAACATTTGCGAAAAAATAAATAAATGTCTGCTTAAAATGAAAAGAAAAATTATTATTACAGGAGACAGCCATGTTGGTGGCTATGCTACATAGCTATCAAAATACCCTTGGAAACGATTTTGAGGTTACTGGCATTTTTATACCAGGCTCCAGACTTGAGAATATCACACACTTAGCTGATAAAGAAATAGGTACATTAAGTAAAGATGATGCAGTGATTATATGGGGAGGTTCAAGTGTCGTTAATAACAACAAAATAAATGTCTGACTTAAGTGTTCCAGACATTTTGTAGCCCACAGGAATAACATAATATAGTGGTAACTGCTCCTCATAGGTATGACTTACATGAAACATCATGCATAAATAAGGAGATACAGGTGTTCAGTAGGATATTACATGCAGTGAGGAAGTTAATGGACAATATGACTATAATAAACACCAGCATTAGCAGGGATGACTTTATGTAACATGGGCTGCAATTAAATACTTTTTGTAAGGGAAGAATGGCAGAAATGATTGGGAAACATAAATCAGCACATATCAAGGAAAATGGAACACTCTATCATCATAAAATGGGAAGAAAATCAAACTGGACACTTTCATGAAGAGGTTAAGGAAAAACTGAAGAGTGACGATACCAGCGAACAGCTAAAAAAATGGTGATACAGGTGAACTCAATAACTCAGAAATTAGGATTTCAAAAAGACAAAAATGGATTCCAATTACAAAAAGATTTTTTATAGACAATAAGTTAGATAACAATAGGGTACTTGTTACTAGTGGTGGATCTCATATAAATCTTAATCCTAAATGAAATAATTTGTTTAAAAGCTCTAATAAAATAAATGTTGAAAAAATCCATACCCAAATCAACAACCAGTATATCAGTCCTTAAAGATTTTTTAATCAGAACGTTAGGAGTTTAAAAAATAAAGCCAAAGAATCATTATGTCACTTACATCATGCCCCACTATATATGTTGTGCCTAACTGAGCATCATCTACATCTTGAGGAACTACAAACAATTCACTTTAATTATTAACCAACAAATGCGCTACATAAAATTTCACATTAAAACACTTAAAATCGCTCTGACATGTTTCCATCCTAAGATCATCCTCAGGGAGCTACGTTGTTCCTTGCTAACTTAAAAACATTCACAAAATAATTCCATTATATTAACAGGGTGTTGTGCCAGCATATCGTGTTGTGTAAGAGTACATTGTTAGGAATGCGTCTGGCTTTGGTGTGCGTAACACATGACGCACACCAAAGCCAGACACATTCCTAACAATGTACTCTTACACAACATCATATGCTGCCACAACACTCTGTTACTACATAACACGTGACGCACACCATAGCCAGATGCATTCCTAACAATGTACTCTTACACAACATCATATGCTGCCACAACACTCTGTTACTACATAACACGTGACGCACACCAAAGCCAGACGCATTCCTAACAATGTACTCTTACACAACACGATATGCTGCCACAACACCCTGTTAATATAATGGAATTATTTTGTGAATGTTTTTAAGTTAGCAAGGAACAACGTAGCTCCCTGAGGATGATCTTAGGATGGAAACATGTCGGAGCATTTGAAATGTTTTAATGTGAATTTTAGATCATTAAATGAATATATGTGCATTGTTGGTGTATTAATTAAATAAAGAAATAATTTATTTTGATTCTCTGTGAAATTAGGGAGTAAAAGCATACATGTTACTTTCAGGGGCATCACACACACTCATTGTTTGCATTACCCTTCAAAATTTGCACTAAACTTCATCTCAAACTATCTTTATCATTGCACCGTGCATTCTGTAGTTTAATTAATTAATACACCAACAATGCACATATATTCATTTAATGATCTAAAATTTACGTCAAAACACTTAAAACACTATTACATGTTTTGATCATACGATCATCCTCAGGGAGCATACATTGTTCCGTGCTAAAGTTATAGTTTAAAAACACTCAGCGATTTACATCGTTACATTGAGTTGGTGATGTGGCAGCATGTCTTGTGTATTGTGTGAGTCGTATACTGTTCAGAATGAGTGTTTTAATGTGAAATTTTATACAGTGCATTTGTTGGTTAATAATTAAAGTGATTCTACAAAATGCATGGTGCAACAATGACGAAACAAACAATTCATTTAGATAATAATTCATCAGGGGCCAACTACTGTAGAAAAGCAATACTAACAGGAGGTGCCAGTATTTATGCACCAAAACGTTGGATTCACCACCATAAACTTTGATAAATACAGTATATATCCGACTCTCAAATATGTGCGATTTGGCTCGATTGTAGCCATTTCTGGATTTCTGGAATATAAATAATTATCAATATCAGAATGCTGAATTTTATGTCGTGTAGACCGTGCATCTCTATAAATCTTGTAAATGTAACCAACTTGGTGCACAATATTCTCAGTATATTTCGTCAATCTTATTTATATCCTCCACATGTGCTAGCTATACAGAATAACAAAATACCAAGTGTCATATAAATACAGTTATTCCTCCTGATGATGGACCTGGAGAGGTCCGAAACATGTAGAGGTTATAAATAAAATAGATGAAATATACTGAGAATATTGTGCAACAAATTGGTTTCATTTACAAGATCAGAATGCTGAGGTGCCAAGAACATACAGACCCTGTATATTCTGCCAAATTTTGAACCTTTCTTATCTTTACAAATGCATATTCACAGTATGGAATGTTGCTGTTTTAATTATTTATATATGAAAATAATCATAAAGTTATATCTGCTACATGTGAACATACAATGGACAAAGTCAGATCCATGCTGTGACTTTTGCAGGCTCAACCTGCAGCAGTAGTGATGTGGGCTGGCAGTGTGCAGGGTCATACATTCGCTCAGGAAATCACCATACAGATGGAGCTTTCCTGTTGCTCTCCCTAAATGTTGCTGGATTTCGCAGCAAAGGAGGCATCAGTGGTGGCCGTCGGTTGGAAGTTGGACGAGTATCCTTCAGCTTTGAGCTTGACTGTGAGAGTAAATGTGAGCTTCTGTTCATGCAGGTGTGTTGCTTGAAGGTGTCAGACATTTAGGTTATACTAACTCAGTACCTTTCATTATCTGAAAGTTGGTAAGAATGGCAGACCACTAAATTTAATAGCACCAAAATGCAGAGAGTTAAATGATTTAAAATGTAATGCGTTACTTGAAGGTGTTAGACATTTAGGTTATCCTAATTCAGTGCCATTCATTATCTGTAAGTTGGTAAGAATGGCAGGCCACTAAATTTAATAGCACCAAAATGCAGAGAGTTAAATGATTTAAAATGTAATGTGTTACTTGAGGGTGTCAGACATATAGGTTAAACTAATTCAGTGCCTTTCATTATCTGTAAGTTGGTAATAATGGCAGACCACTAAATTTAATAGCACTAAAATGCAGAGAGTTAAATGATTTGAAATGTAATGTTAAGACACCTGATAAGAAAATGAGACTGTATGTATGTCAGATGTTCATTCAGAAGTGTTTAGCAATATGAAATGATTGATTTTATTAAACAGTTTAGACTGAAGTATGACATGGGCTATGAATAAGGGATTATTTGTATTACCGTACACCTTTTAAACACCACAGGACAGATTTGTATCCAAAAATAAATGCCACTTTTAATTAATTTTGGAAGTTACTCTAAGACTTCGAAATGTCTTTTACTGAAAATTAGATCTCAGTTTCATGTTTGTTGCAAAAATACTAACCCTTTTGTGTGTGTGTGTATGTAAATCTTACTATAAAGTTTGTATCTTCTCATTACAACAGTGGTGTACCAAGGGGGGGGATTTGGGTGTTCAAACCCCCCCTCCCCGAAATTCCGAAAGCCATCCAAAATCGTGTCAAACTCAACCCAATTGAGAAAACTGTTAAAAATTGCTGAATTTAGGATGCCATCACTCCAAGATGTTCAGAAAAAAGGCAGTAAAATTCTAAAACTACCTAGTTTCACAGTTGTTTTACATTAGCAATGACAAATAAATTGGTTGTCATCATAAATAGTCTTAAAGTACCAAAAATTAAGAAACTTTTACTGATGAAATGAAATTTCTTGTATCAAATTACAGCTGCCTCCAGAACCCCTGACTAGGGGCTACCGCCCCCAGATCCCTGTTCTCTCTGTCCTCAACTGAATTTGTTGACCCCCTCTTCCCCGAACAAAATTCCTGGTTACGCCACTGCGTTACAAGGTGTACAATGAATTTTTTTTTTTAAACATGTACACTGTATTCTAATTTCTTATTCATTCATTCATTTAGTAGTCTGTCTTATGACGGGTCCAAAGCCTCTTCCAAAGCGAGCACTCCACAAAGTGCGATCTAGAACTTCCTCTTTCAAATGAGAGTATCCTCTCCTTTCCTTGTGGTCATCCAGTAGCTTCCTACGTCTTCTTCTTCGTCTTCCTGTCACTCCTATCCCCCCTTTTATCTTTCCTTCAATAACCGATTGTAGAAGGCAGTTTCTACGCAAAATGTGACCAATCCAGTTAGCCTTCTATTTACTTATTTCATGTAGCATATTCCTCTCCTCTTTGACTCTATGTAATACTTCTTCATTTCTCACATGATCAGTCCAACTGATCTTCTCCATCCTTCTCCAGCACCACATTTCAAAACTTTCCAGGTGTCTCTGATCTCTTACATACAATAAAAGTCATGAATCTTGTGTTATTTAAGTTAACATGCAAAATTAGTAATAGTTATGAACAGAAACAGAATTGGCATTAATAACAATGTGAGGCATGCTGTGTTGGTATTACCTTGCCATCCTGTGCTGGAAAAATATCCATATATATATAGTTAGGAGCGCTACTTAGTGCATATTGTTTTTCTATCATTTTCAGTATTTCATAGCATATGCATTGGCTTTTTCTATTAATAGTCAAATTCATAGCATACTTATTCACTGGAATTGTAATTTCATATTGTCCCTTGTAGGCTATAATATATAAGAGTAAATCACAGTGCATTATGTGCAGTGGTACAAAGTATGATGCCTGTAGCTGCAGCAATTTTATTTTGAAATTTTAGCACAATTTAACTTCCACATATTACAAACCTGATTTGTCTTATTTTCTTTCAATATTTCAGGGATCTGATTCTAAAGGAGTGACATTAATTCAGAGATGGACTGAATCACAACCAAGACAAGATTTCCATCTTCCAATAATGATGAATGATTCCTACACATTCAGTTGGGCATTTCAGAAGCTGGGTCAGGGCAATAACAAGTTTAAATTTGAAGATGATGTTGTAAAGATCTTTTCAATTAATGTAACAAACACAATTGATGGGGGAGCAGCCATGTGTTTACCATGTCATCAGGTGAGTACATGCATGGAATTCTGTGCTTGAAGAATATAGCTACCCTACAAATTTCTTGTCCATCTAATGAGAGATGTACAATAGTAACTAATGTACAGTGTGTGTACTGGTCTAACACAACTATATTTATTGGTAGAATATAAAGTATTTTCTACATAAGGTACAGCTACATGTTTCGGCACTTGATAATGGCCATCTTCAGGCTGTACATGAAATACTTATTAAGCAGTTATACAAAACATACCTGAGCTGTTTATGTGGGGTAGGGAGGGAGTACAGTGGGCACGAGATCTCGTATCTGTCATAAAGGTTAGACAAGTACACACACTGTACATTAATTATTTCATAGAACACAATGGGGATGATGAACCTCATGATGTACAATAGATCAAAGACTTCCACAGTGTTGTAAATGAGATATTTACTGTTCTGGGATATTACACGGTGCAGATTGGTAGTTAGGTACTTGCTGACCCTTCGAGATGGGTTCAATAAGTTGTCCTGAAATGTTGGTGACTGTCTACAAATCTAAACTGTGTAACAGTGAAGATCTCACTATACCAAATTAAATGAAACAGAGTTTCAGAAATTTTAATTTTGTAACCTTTACAGCCACCCAGTGGCCATCTGAAGAGCGTACAGAGCAGCAGCTGGTTACAAGGCTACAGTTTGATGTAGTAATAGTGTATCATTTTGTTCCATTAGGAACGTAGCGCATTTGTGAAGCATCACCATCTGACTCTGTTACCTGCCAAATCTCTTAACCTCACTCTGTGCCTTGCTACATTTTCCTGCTTCCTACAAAATGGTCCTTTTTCAGGTTTTCGATTAACAGATGTTCATAATTTGTTATTTGGGTAGTCACTTTCCATATTTTGTAACCAAACAGGAGCAGAAATTTTAAATTACTGTTAAGTATACAGATCTTAGATTATTTGACACAAGTAGAGGACAAATTCTATGGAGAACAATGTACTTTCCTTAGGATTCAGAGGAACATGGGTGTATACCCTGTCCACCAGGACAGTACATAGATCCAAACACCACAGCCTGTACTCCGTGTCCTGTTGATACAACCATAGCAGACCCACTGGCATATGGAGAGGATTCTTGTCAACTTTGTGGTCCAGGGCTCACCAGTACAGATGGAGTTGCATGCACAACAACATGTGTTTTCAACTTTGATGGTGTTCAGTTTGATCTTCGATCACATGCAAAGTAAGAACAGCACTAACATGTCATTATCTGACTGTGTATCATTATTCTGAGGTTTTTCCATGCTTTTTCCTCAGTTGTAGGGCAAATGTCAAGGTACAACTTGCAAAGACGGGGCACAGCCCGCACTCTTCCCAATTCGGTGTTATCTGTGTGGTTCTACATGTTGTTAACTGTGTTGTTCTAAGTATTGTTTGTGTGTAAATGTGTACTGTACCACTGCCACTGGGTGTCAACCCAATTGCAGTTAACAAATATATCAATATCAAAATACCCAATTCATGTGTTCCATAATGAGTCTTGTTGGGGGATGTCAGCAATTTGTTACCTTCAGTGGTCAGATGTGCAGCAACTGGTAGCTGTAGTCTGTATGAAGTGATAGTGGAACTTTATTGATTCCCAGTACATAAACAAACACTAGTCACCATATAACATATTTAGATTCTGCTAAGTAGAATGGAGAATGTGTCAGTACTATATTTTACTAGTTCATGGTACATTTGCCGACCCCAGTGGCCGCACGGTCTAAGCTGTGGGTCTGCGGCCACTCACCTTCTAGGATCATGGGTTCGAATCCTGCCAGGGGCATGGATGTTTGTCTCTTGTGAGTGTTGTTTGTTGTCAGGTAGAGGTCTCTGCGTTGGGCTGATCACTCATCCAGAGGAGTCCTACCGAGTGTCGTGTGCCTAAATTAGTGTAATTTTAAAGCTTCAATGATGAGGAGGCCTTGGTCCACTGGGGCTGTCGCACCACGGTGAAAAATAAGTGGCACATTAAGTTGTATAAATGATATGTATTGTAGTATTCTGTATTGTAAGGTCACATAGTCTGGTAGATTATAGTCAGCATTTCAAAAAAAACAAACTGATTGAGTCTTCTGGACTCTGTGAAGTTGATGGCTTCATTATATTCTTAGACAATATTTTTAAATAAGTCAAAACTCCGAAGAACATAGCACAAATCTTCGCTCCAGTGAAAATCAGAAAGCCACCCTATACGATAATCTTATGTTCAGTCAATCGGAATAGATGTATACAGCTCATTAATCTGGACAAAGTTTGAATTCATTGTGGATTTATCCATGACATATACAGTGAAAAGTCACTATGCTTGGGTCTAACGAATCTTTAAAGTAGATAACAGTGCAGTTGTTTTTAAAGTAAAAGATACAGGGGGTTTATAAAAATTTATGCTGTTTGAACTGTCAGGTACAGGCTATGTATATGCACAGATTGGAAATGCGCATGCATATATGTTTTTCTTGTTATTTAGATTATTTTGGCATATATATATATATATATATATATATATATATAAGGTACAGATATGCATTGCCTAATGATGGGAATACATTCTGAGAAATGCGTCGTTAGGTGATTTCGTCGTCATGCGAACCTCATGGGGTGTACTTGCACAAACCTAGATAGTATAGCCTACTACATACCTAGGCTATATGGTATAGCCTGTTGCTCCTAGGCTACAAACCTGTACAGCATGTTACTGTACTGAATACTGTAGGTAATTGTAATACAATGGTAAGTATTATAATATTATAATTGTAATATATTATATATCATATATATTATAATCTTACAGGACCACTGTCATATATGCTGTCCATCATTGACCAAAATGTCATTAGGCTGCACGTACCTGTACTGTATTGCAATTTAAATGTAATGTGTTGACATGGCCATGCTGAAGGCCAGTTACATTACTTGTGTTCTCAACATTGCCTCTTAATGTTCCTAATCATTTCATCTTACAGCCCATACCTCGTGAAGGGAAATCGATTGTTCACAGCATCTGGTGCACAGTATTACCACCTCTTTAACATAAGTTTATGTGGGCAAACACCTGCGGTCTGTACGAACAATGTGTCTTACCAGGTCGAAGGCCAGACTTCGCAAGTAAGTAGCTAATGAGAAGCATGATAGTGTAATATATTCTGTGAAAATATAAGTATATTAAAACACTGAATAAATTATTTATTTTCACAATATACATATTTATGGGGGCACGCGGTGGCGCAGTTGGTTGAGGCACTGCGCTACAAGCCAGAAGGTCATGAGTTCGATTACCGATGGTGTCACTGGAATTTTTCATTGACAATCCTTGCTGCCGAACTATGGTCATGGGATTGAATCAGCCTCTACCAGAAATGAGTACCAGGAATATTTTCTGGGGGGTAAAGGCGGCCGGTGCTTAGGGCTGACAAACTTATCATCTTCATGTGCTGATTGTCCTGAAATCTGAACCTCCTGGAACCCTCACGGCCTGTCCAGGCCTGTAATGGGATTGCTTTATATATTCATTTATGCAACTGTCAGATGAGTTCTCTTGTGTGTGTTTTTATACAGTAGAAATTCATGAGGACCGTGGTATTCAGCTTTTTCTGCAAAAGAGGAATCCTTGTAAAAATCACACACATTCAGTGATTTTTGGGAAAGCAGGTAGTGGTTTACCTCAGACATTTTGTATTCACAGAGTGCTGCTGCTGCTGCTGCTGATGATGATTCTTGTATTCCCAGAACAATAATCATATGCACACTCCCTCCCCCATCTTTGTATTCTTCTGTACTCTCAAGACTATTAGAATATTCGAAGTGTCACTGTTCGAGTAAAGAGAATGAAGCTAAAGTGGCTTGCAAAATATTCTGATTTCACCAGGGACAAAAACATTTTTGAGTAAAATGCACTTGTTAAATGTTCTCTAGTGTTCGGATGCACAGTGAGTTCTTGTGGAGAATAGAGGTATTTGCTGATAATACATTACACAACTCTGGTGCCAAGATTTAGCACCTATGTGTGACTGATGCTAATACATAACTCAGAACATGGCCTTTCATAAAACAGCAAGAAGACACTTTCCAACAGATCTCTATAACTTAAAATATGACCAACAAGTGATGATATTAGCTGCAACCATAAACAACCCCATCTGACAAGAGTGTGTTATACTCATAATACATAAGTAGTGTAGCATTTTAAATTTTTTAACAAACACCTACTGACAGGAGTTATATATTAAATATATCAGCTAACAGAAATAAACATAATCTTTAATATCAGTAGTGTGTGCACTTGCTGAATGTACCAGTACTGTGTTTTGTATTTGTTCTGATGATGGTTCAGTGAACCGAATCATGTTGCCTAAATTTTAATATTGATTAACGATATATGTTGTGTTATTGACTGAATGAATTACTGTATTACGGTACTTTTAAGAGTTATATCTTAATCTGTAACTACTGTGGCATGACAGTCAGTTTGCAAGTTATAGTGATAATAACATTTCTTACTTGTTATTGTTATTAAAAGAAAACTTCATGTGACGTAAGTTTAAGGAGTCTGTTGTAATGACATTCCAGTACAGCAAGAAGTTGCCAGCGGAACTCACAAGGTCTGCTGCCCATTTGCATAAATTTACAGTCCTATGGATGTATTACTTACTTACTCCATGGTGCAGAGTCCTTCTTGAGAAGTTAACTGTTTTGCAGCTAGTCAAGAAATTCCCCGCATTTCACAGAACCTGAAAGTTCATTACTGCACTCACAAGCGTCCGCCACCCTATGGACGTATTACTGTCATTATTTAATTTTATTTCTGTGGAGTACTTTTTGCACAACTGTCGGTTCTGTCTTCATCAGTTTTGTTGAATGTAATGTCTACTGACTCCCAAGTTTTTAACAGTCAAATTACAAACAACATTTCCTACATGATATTTAGGCATATTTACTATCAATTTGTATCCCAAATTGTGCATGACCGCAATGTTTTATTTTACATTCGTCAATGTGCTTCCCTTATTAGAGTTGTTGATTTTTCAGAGCTTTATTATTGCGCATTATTTCACGGATCAAAATTTGGTCATAGTATTGCCACTCCCACCTCCTAATTTTGAGACTCAGCCATGTTTTTATTATTGATTTACGCGATCGGGATGTAAGAAGTTAGGGTGGCTTCCATTGGTGTAAAATTTGTGCAAAGTTTATGACAATCGGTGGACTGGTTTCAGTGGTGTACCCAGGAATTTTGTTCGGGGGGGGGGGGGGGGGG
>Ga0123354_10008579_pt1 | contig 15551 bp, 12 predicted proteins | sample TergutLab28metaG_2_FD_97872 | JGI IMG/M metagenome (GOLD analysis project Ga0123354, IMG submission 97872) | Labiotermes labralis P4 segment gut microbial communities from Petit-Saut dam, French Guiana - Lab288 P4 | ecosystem: Host-associated > Arthropoda: Insects > Digestive system > Gut ...
ATCTGGCCCCAGAGCAAGATATTCCATCCGGGTGAACAGCTCCGTGTTGAGATCATGGGGCATTACGAGCGTATCGACTGGTTTGAGCCGTTTGCGTGGGAGACAAACAACCAGGGGAACCACGTCATCCATACGGGCGGGAAATACGATTCCTATCTGCTCGTCCCCTTCATTCCGCCGAAATACACGACAGCCAGCGGATATATTGTGCGGTAGCGCTGTAAAAAACGAAAGAATGAAAGGAAGAGATGCAACTCAAGATCCCATACGGTGAAGGAGCCCTGCGCCTTGACGTGCCGGACAGGCGCGTCAAGGCGGTTCTGTGCCAAAACGCAGAGGGCGCGGGATCTCCGGACGAGGCGGAAATCGTGCGAGGTGCGCTGGCGGAGCCCATTGGAAGCCCCGCGCTCCGTGAACTGGCGGCGGGCAAACACAGCGTCACAATCCTTACGAGCGACCACACCCGGCCCATGCCGAGCGCGCTCACCCTGCCGCTGCTTTTGGAGGAAGTCCGCAGAGGAGCCCCCGCTGCAGAAATCACCATTCTGGTTGCGACGGGGCTTCACCGGGCGACGACAGACGAAGAACTTCTGGCGCGGTTTGGAAAGGCGATCTTCCGAAATGAAAAAATTGTCGTACATAACTGCCGCGACGCGTCGGTTCTGCGTCCGGCGGGGATCCTGCCTTCCGGCGGGGCGCTCATGCTGTCGAAATATGCGCTTGACGCGGATCTTTTGATCGCGGAGGGCTTTATCGAGCCGCATTTCTTTGCGGGTTTTTCGGGTGGGCGCAAGAGCGTGATGCCCGGGGTCGCGGGATATGACTGCGTGACGGCGAACCACTGCTCGGCTTTTATCGCGAACAGGCATGCTGCGGCAGGCGTGCTTGAGGAAAACCCCGTGCATATCGATATGGCGTACGCGGCGGAGAAAGCGGGGCTGGCTTTCATCCTCAATGTAATGCTCGGCCCGGAACGCAAAGTGACGGATGCGGTTGCGGGAGAGCCCACGCTCGCGCATGCCGAGGGCTGCAGGCGCGTGATGGAACGGGTCGCGATGAAGCGGGAAACGGCGCCGATCGTCATCGCTTCCAACGGAGGCTATCCGCTCGACCAGAACCTCTACCAGCTTGTGAAATGCATGGATACGGCGGAAAAATGCTGCGGCGAAGGCGGCGTGATTATAGCGGCGGGCGAATGCCGCGACGGAACGGGAGGCGAGGCTTTTCATGACGACTTTGCGGGCGGCGAAAGCCCCGCTGCCCTGACAAGCCGTTTCCTGGCCCGCTCCCCGGCCGAAACCGAGACCGATCAATGGCAGTCTCAGATCCTCGCGCGTATCCTCGAAAAGCGCAGCGTTATCGTCGTGGCCCCGCTGATCGAAGAGGCGGTGAAAGAGATGGGGCTCGGCTTTGCCGCAAGCCTCGAAGACGCGCTGTTCATGGCCGACGCCATGATCGGAAACCCGAAAGGCGAAGAGGCTGAAATCGTCGTGATCCCGGACGGGCCGGGAATTGTGATCGTGTAAATCTGTAACAGGAGGTTAGTAAATTATTATGGAAAAGAAAATGTGGCTTGAAAAATATGATACGTTCGACGAGGTCATTTTCACGGACGGCGTCGAAGAGATGGATACGGGGAGTTATCAGCCGAAGCTGGCTTACCCGCCTCTCAAAACGGAGACGGTCGTCGTTCCGAAAGGGACCGTAAAAGCGGAGGGTTACCGCCCCACAGCCGTGGATATGGTCGTGATGCGCGACCAGCCGGTGAAAATGCGCGACGGTGTGACGATCTATGTCGACATCTTCCGGCCGGCCGATGAAAAAACGAAAACGCCGGTCGTCCTCGCATGGACGCCTTATGGCAAGATAGACCCGCCAAACAATTACGACCTCTACGCGAACCGTGCGTGGATGGATAAGGACCAGAGCTGCGGCTTTGACACCTTTGAAGGGCCGGAGCCGGATTACTGGGTGAATTTCGGCTATGCGGTCGCGGTCGCGGACAGCCGCGGCAGCACGCATTCCGAGGGCTCCATGCGGTATCTCGGGCATGGCGAAGGCGTCGATATCTACGACTGCATCGAGTGGCTCGGCGTGCAGGAGTGGAGCAACGGCAAGGTCGCGATGGTCGGTAATTCCTGGCTCGCTATCTGCCAGTATTTCGCCGCGGATCTGAAGCCGCCGCATCTCGCCGCAATCGCGCCCTGGGAAGGTTATTCGGATATTTACCGTGACGTCGTCTGCAGGGGCGGCATCCCCGGCGCCGAGTTTTTGAACGCGGTCAACAAAACGCTGCGGATCCCGAACGGCATTGAAAGCATTCCGCTCATGGTCGAGAAGTATCCGTTTATCAATGATTATTGGGCGAATGAGAAACGCGCGGAATTCACGCCGATCGAGATTCCGGCATATTTCGCGGCGAGCTATTCCAGCTGCGTCCATCCCTATGGGACACTGCGGGCGTACTGCAAAGTCTCGTCGAAACAAAAATGGCTCAGGATCCACAATACGCAGGAGTGGCCGGATCAGCAGACGCCGAAATACCGCGACGACCTGCGGGATTTCTTTGATTATTTCCTGAAAGGCGAGAAAAACGGCTGGCCGGAGAAGACGGCGAAGGTGCGCGTGTCGCTGCTCGACGCCTTCGGGCCGGATACCTGCGACCGCGAGGAAAAAGATTTCCCGATGCCGCAGACCGAGAATCGCAAGCTGTATATCAAAGACGCGAAAACGCTGTCGTATGAAAAACCGGCCGCGGAGGCCAAGGCGTCCTACGAGGTCGGCAAGGACAAGGACGGCAGCCTTCGCTTCACGTTCACGATGGACGAAGATGTCGATATCTGCGGTTACTGCACGGCGCATCTCTTTGTCAGCACCGACAAAGGCAGCGATATGGATCTCTTCATGTATGTCTACAAGTCCGATTCTCTCGACGTCGAGAATTTCCCGCTGATGTTAGGCGTGGACTTCATGGGCGCCGAGGCGAGGCTGCGCGTATCGCACAGGAAGGTCATCTGCCGCGACGTCTTTGACTGGCAGCATGAGCACAAGACGGAAGAATTGCTTACGCCCGGCGAAATCTACGAGATCGAAACGATCTTCTGGCCGACAGGGACGACGATCCGCAAGGGCGAACATGTAGTCCTCGTCATTTCGGCGAAAGAGCTTCAGGCCTTCGAATTCCCGACGCCGCGTCTGAAGACGCGCAACGAGGGCATGCATACGATTCACGCGGGCGGAAAATACGATTCGTATATCACGATCCCGGTGATATAGGAAAGCAATGATCAAAGGCAACATCTCTCTGAACCGGAAGCCGGCGTGAAAATCGTCATAGCCCCGGATTCATTCAAAGGGAGCCTGACGGCGGCGCAGGTCTGCGCCGCCGTGGCTTCGGGTATTCGCAGGGCGCGCTCCGACGCGGAAATCGTTTGTGTCCCGATGGCGGACGGGGGTGAGGGCACAGTCCGCTCCCTCATTGACGGGCTTGGCGGTGAAATCGTGTCCTGTGCGGCGGAAGACCCGCTTGGACGGACGATCGCGGCAAACTACGGGCTGACGGAGGGCGGTACGGCCGTTATCGAAATTGCGCAGGCTTCGGGCCTGACGCTTTTAGCCGAAAGCGAGCGCAACCCGCTTGTGACATCCACATACGGCGCCGGACAGTTGATTTTGGACGCGCTTGACAGAGGGGCGCGGGAATTTATCATCGGTATCGGGGGCAGCGCGACAAACGACGGCGGAGCCGGAATGGCTCAGGCTTTAGGCTGCAGGCTGCTGGATAAACGCGGGAAGGAGCTGCCGCGCGGCGGCGGCGCGCTGGAAAAACTCGTGCGGATTGATGCGTCCGAAATGGACGGCCGGATCCGCATAAGCCGGTTCACGGTGGCGTGCGATGTGGACAACCCCTTGCTCGGAGAGCGCGGGGCGAGCAAGGTTTTCGGGCCTCAAAAGGGTGCGACACCGGAAATGACAGGACGGCTCGACAGAGGGCTTGCGGTGCTTGCGGGCCGGCTGTATGGCGATCTTGGAAAAGATATAGCGGAAATTCCGGGCGCAGGCGCCGCGGGCGGCCTCGGAGCCGGATGTATCGCTTTTCTCGGCGCCAACCTGATACGCGGCGCAGAGCTCGTGATAGCCGCCATGGGGCTTGCGGCGCGGCTTGAAGGGGCTTCGTTTATCATCACGGGCGAGGGGCGAACGGACAGCCAGACAATGGGCGGCAAAACGGTATACGGCGTCGTGAATCTCGCGAAAAAGCTCGGCGTGCCGGCTGTCATCATTTCGGGTTCGCTTGCGGACGGCGCCGAAAAACTTTTGGACTGCGGTGCGGTGCGGATGTATGCCCTGATGCAAAACGGCGTAACGCTTGAAAGCGCAATGCAAAACGGCGCGGCGCTTTTGGAGGAGCGGTCGGAATATGCGGTTTGCGAGTTCATTCGCGGCCGCGGGAACTAACGCAAATTTTTTCTCAACAGGAAGCGTAAATTCCCAAAGGGAAAATTTGTTTGACAAATACCTCTGAGTCTGCGTATGATAATGGTGTGGTGAATGGATTCGGTTTCTGGATTCTTGCAGGGGGCGGTCTCATTGCGGAAGACAGCGATGAAAAATGAAAAGGGTATTTACCATGAATGAAAATTCATGGTTAGCGCAAGAATTTTAAGGAGGTAAGTTTTATGAAAAAACGGTTATTGGCGGTAGGCCTTTCCTGTTGTTTGGCCGCGGTCGCATTCCTTGCGGGCTGCGGGGGGAACACAGGCGGCGCTTCGCCTGCGGGAGGCGCCTCGCCGACGGGCGGCGCTTCATCGGCAGGCGGCAACACCCCGGCCGCTCCGGCGAGCGGCAATGGGCCCTACAATATCGGTGTGAACACCTGGGGAGCGGGCGTACCGATACTCGACAGTTTTGGCGATGGCGCCGAATCCTCATTGCATGCGTTGGGGAATACGACAGTCCGCGCGAGCGACGACTTTACGGCGGACAAGGAACTTGCGAACGTGCAGAATTTCGCCTCGTCCGGCGTGGACGGGATGGTCCTCTCCGCGGCGGCGGTGACGCCGCTTCCGCAGATCGCGCAAACCTGTGCGGACGCGAAGATCCCGTTTGTACTGCAGACTTTCGTCGGCGCGGAAGATGTGCTTGCGACCCTTGCGGACAACAACCCGTACTATGTCGGCGCGGTCGACAGCGACCTGGTTTACGACGGTCAGGTGATTGGGCAGAAAGCGCTTGACGACGGCAACAAGACGGCGTTAATCATCGGCGGCAACATCGGGGACAATAATATGGATCAGCGCATCCAGGGCTTTAAAGAAGTCTTTGAAAAGGGCGGCGGGAAAGTGCTTTTTGAGGCGCGCTGCACCGACCCCTCGGAGTCGGCGACCAAGGCGGAGGATATGATCTCCGCGAACAAAGACGCCAATTGCCTCTATGCACTGGCCGGCGACTATATACCCGGCAGCCTCGACGCCATAGATAAATTCGGGCTTTCGGGCAAGATGAACGTCTATATGTCCTGTATCGACGCAACTTCGGCGCAGTCTATCAAGGACGGCAAGATCAAACTCGGCAACGACGGCATCACGCTCGCTTCCTATATCGCCCCGACGCTGCTTCAGAACTATCTTGACGGAAACAAGATCCTGGACAGCAATGGCAAGGCGCCGAGGTTCCATACCAAGCCTTTCCTTGTGACGGCGGACAACGTGGACGCTTATTTGAGCGTATTCTACAATAAGGCCACGCCTACGTTTACCGAAGATATGCTGAAGAACCTTGTGGTGGCCGACAATCCGAACGCCTCCTATCAGACTTATGTGGATCTAATCCAGAGCGGGCTCACGCTCGACGCGATCCTGAAGGCGCATGGCTTACCGACGACAGGAGCCTCCGCGAGCTGATAGAAATTGGAACAGCCGGAACAAACGCTTCATAACAGAACAGAAAAAAACCGCGGCGCGAGTTTTCAAACTTTGCTCGTCGTCGCGGTGATTGTCTGTATTTTTCTTGCTTTTCATCTGATTTCGGGCGGGACCTTCCTGCAGATGGACAATCTCGCGATTGTTATATCGCATACGGTCTATCCGACCTTCATGGCCTGGGGGCTTTGTTTCCTCTTTGCCTGCGGATATACGGATATGTCGATCGGAGGCGTGGTTGTGCTCGGCTCTTTCGCAACGGGCGTCCTCGGAAACATGTACGGATACCCGGGGGCGGTGCTCGGCGGTTTGGCGGTCGGTTTGATCCTGGTCTTTATCAATTTCCTGATCTTTGCCTTCTCGGGGATTCCGTCATGGATCGCAGGCATCAGCCTGGCGATGATCTACGAGGCGATCGCTGTGGCCGTGAAGCTCAATCCCACGCTGAAACCGCTGATCGAGACGGATATGAACCAGAATATCCGGCTGTTCGGATCGTTCCCGTGGAGTCTTATCCTGCTTTTTATCGGGTTGTTTATCGTATATCTGATTTACAACCGTACGACAATCGGCCTGAATATCCGGGCGATCGGCGGCAACCAGCAGGTCTCCAAGGCGCTCGGCATCAGCCTGATCAGGACGCTGCTCTTCGTCGGCCTCATCACCGGCATCCTGATCGGCGTAGCCGCCTTTATCCAGGAGAGCTACGCCGGGCAGACAACGGTCAAGACGGGACTGACGAGCATGTATATGATCTTTCAGCCGTTGGCAATCGTACTGCTCGCCCAGATCCTTCAGCGCTGGATCAATATCATCATCGCGGTACCGATCTGCGCCTTTATCATCTACTCGGTCTTCACCCTGCTCACCACCATGGGCGTGCCTTCCGGGACGCTGCAGGAAGCATCCCTTTGCGTTTTCCTGATTGTCTTTGGCATCATCGGCCGATTCGGCTATAAGGGAGTAGTGAAGTGACGGACGGCGCAAACATTCTGGAAGTGAAAGGGCTCAATAAGTATTTTGGCCCGACGCACGCGAATGTGGATATCGATTTCACCATAAAACGCGGCGAAATCAAAGGGCTGATCGGGGAGAACGGTTCGGGAAAATCGACGCTGATCTCACAGATCGCGGGGATATACCGTTACGACAGCGGTTCCATGACGCTAAACGGGGAGCCTTATGCGCCGCACAGCCCGAAAGACGCAAACCGCGAAAAGATTGCGATGGTTATGCAGGAACTTGGCGTCGTCGGCACGCTGCCGGCCGGCGTCAATGTCTTCCTCGGCCGCACGCAGCAATTCACAAAAGCCGGTTTTGTCAACCTGAAAGAGGTGTACGCCGCGGCGGAGAAAATTTTTACGCAATGGGATCTTCCCATGCCGCCGCTGCATCAACTTGCGGAGGGCATGATGGTCGAGACCCGCAAGATGATCGAACTGGCGCGCGCGCTTTCGATCGACCCGGATCTCCTGCTGCTTGACGAAATCACGCAATCGCTTTCGATGAACAACCGCGACCGGCTGTACGGACTGATCGGGAAGTTGAAGGGAATGGGCCGTTCGGTCCTGGTCATCACGCATGATGTGGACGAACTTATTGAAATCACGGATACGATCACGGTCCTGCGTGACGGAGCGGTCGTCGGAGAAGCGGACTCACGGCGGACAACGGCTGACGAGATCAAGCGCATGATGGTCGGACGGTCGATGAGCGGTGAATACTATCGCGAGGACCAGGCGCCCGACTACCGTGAAAAGGTCATGCTCACCGTTCGGGACATGGCGGTGCCGGGCGAAATCGAGGATGTTTCTTTTGAGCTGCATGAGGGCGAAATCCTCGGGTTTTGCGGCCTTTCCGACTCGGGTATCCATTCGGTCGGCAAGGCGGTATACGGGCTGTCAAGGCTGTCGAGCGGCTCGGTGCGGATGGAATATGCGGACAAGGATGTGAAAACCGCCGAGCAGGCGCTTGCGACAGGCGCGGCCTACGTGCCGAAAGACCGCGACAGTGAAGCGCTGATGATCCACGCGAGCGTTCTGGACAATATTTGTCTGCCTTCCGTAGAAGAATTGGAGGGCAAAGTAATGTATCTCGCGCCCGGAAAACTGCGCGCGCTTACAAACGAGATGGTTGAAAAATTTTCCGTCAGGACAACAGGGGTTCATCAGACGATGGACGCGCTGTCGGGCGGCAACAAGCAAAAGATCAATTTGGGGCGCTGGCTTGCAAAAGACCTGAAGCTGCTGATTCTGGATTGTCCGACGCGCGGCGTGGATGTCGGCGTCAAAGCGTATATCTATTCCCTGATGAAAGAAGCGAAGAAAAACGGCATCGCGACATTATTGATTTCGGACGAGTTGACGGAAGTACTCGGTATGGCCGACCGGCTGATGGTCATGAAGGACGGACGGATCACAAAGGTGATCCGCCGTGATGAAAATTTCACGGAACAGTCGGTGATCGGGGCGATGATATGAGAAAGCGCGTATTCATCCGATGGCAGGACATCGTGCCTTTCATCGCGTTTGCCGCGATCTTCATCTTTTTCTCGGTCACGAGCGGCGGCAAAATGCTTTCCGCCTTCAATCTGAAAATGCTGCTCGATCAATCAATGGTAGTCGTATTGATGGGCTGCGGAATGCTTTTCGTCGTCGCGCAGGGCAGCATCGACCTGTCGGTCGGCGTCAACCTCGCGCTTTCTGGCGTATTCGGCGTCTGGTTCGGCTTCGCTACGGGCGTAATCTGGCTGATGATTCCGGCGGCGCTCGTTTGCGGCCTTGCGGTCGGGCTGTTGAACGGTTTCCTGGTCAGCAAATTGAAGGTGCCGTCTTTTATGCTGACGATCGCAATGCTTATCGGCGTGCGCGGCATCGTAAACTATATCCAGCAATATATTGGCACGCAGATGCTGCCGACGTCGCTTGCGTTCCTCAACCAGCCCCCCGTCAAGATTCCGCTTTTTATCGTGATCGTCGTCATTATGGTTTATCTTTTTGAGTTCACGAAAATCGGGAGATACAGCCGGGCGATCGGCGAGAACGAGACCGCTGCGGAATATGTCGGCATCCCTGTCTCAAAGATCAAGATCATCGCGTTCGCGCTGTCCGGCCTGATGGCAGGCGTCGGAGCGTTCTTTGCTGTTATTGGCGTCGGCGGCACGAGCCAGACGATGGGCGTCTTTATGGAGATGAAAGTCGCGATGGCGGTCTTTCTCGGCGGAGTCCTCGTGACAGGCGGCGCTTCGGCAAAGATTTACAAAGTGCTGCTCGGCTCCTTTTCAATCACAATCATCGTGAACGGGCTTGCGCTGATCGGGCATCCGGAGAGCCAGATTTCCGAATCCGTCGAAGGCATCCTGCTGTTGCTGATCCTTCTCGCGACGATCTTTGCGACACGGCGCGACCGTCAAAGCGGCCGTATGTTGCCGGAAGGGAAAAATAGTGGCAGCTTAGAATTCGCGGAACAAAAAAACAGAAAGGCAGACGGAAAATCTGTTTGACAAATAACTTGGGTCTGCGTATTATAATAGTGTAATTAACCGGCTCGGCCCCGGGATTCTTGACCGGGACGTCCCCATTGTGGAAAAGAAACACTGAACTTGCATCCATGGCTAATTTTGCCGGTTATTCATGTCATATAAAGGACGGAAAACTCATGATCAATGAAAAAGAACAGGCAATTCTTCTGAAGAAAAAGGTGGGTGAGCTGCGCGAGATTGCGAAAGCTTTCGGAATCGAGGGCGCGGACCGTATGAAGAAGCAGGAACTTCTTTCGGCACTGATAGACGGCGCCCACTCTCCGGATGAGGAATATTTGGACGACGCGGATCGTGCGGAAGATATGGACGAAAACTGGGCGGATATGGAATACGCGGACAGCGGATACCGGCCAGAGGAAGGTATGACCGTACCGATGGCGCATACGGGCCTGGAACTGCCGGAGCCCCAATTTGCGGATGCGGGCGGGGCTCTTTCGCCGGAGGAGGGTTATCCGGCGATGCAGGCGGAACAGCCGGTCATCGTACAGCCGGAAAACGGCGGGCTTGAAAAGGATAAGAACCGTTACGAGGTCGAGGGGATTCTGGAACTTTCGGAAACCGGATTCGGTTTTTTGCGGTTTGACAATTTTCTTTCGGGCCCCAACGATATCTATGTCGCGCCCGCTCAGATCCGGCGCTTCAACCTGAAAACCGGCGATAAAATCAAAGGGGTTGCGCGCAGGCCCAATGAAGGCGAAAAATTCGGCGCGCTGCTTTATGTGTTTGACGTCAACGGCGACGACCTGCGCGTTGCAATCAACCGCCCGAAATTCGAAAAGCTTACGCCGATTTTCCCGAACGAACGAATCAACCTTGAAGAAAATACAAAAAATCTCTCGATGCGGCTCATCAATATCATCTCTCCGATCGGCAAGGGGCAGCGCGGGCTGATTGTCTCTCCGCCGAAAGCCGGCAAGACGGTGCTTTTGAAGAATGTGGCGAATACGATCGAGAAAACCCATCCGGAATGTGAGATGATTGTGCTCCTGGTCGACGAGCGCCCCGAGGAAGTTACGGATATGCAGCGCTCGATCAAGGGCGAAGTCATCTATTCGACCTTTGACGAATTGCCGCAGAACCACGTAAAGGTGGCGGAAATGGTGCTTGCGCGCGCGCAGCGGCTTGCGGAGCACGGAAAGGACGTCGTCGTGCTGCTCGATTCGCTGACGCGGCTCGCGCGTGCGTACAATCTGGTCGTTCCCGCCTCGGGACGCACGCTTTCCGGCGGCCTTGATCCGGGCGCGCTTCACAAGCCGAAAAAATTCTTCGGAGCGGCGCGCAATATCGAAGAGGGCGGCAGCATCACAATCCTTGCGACGGCGCTTGTGGAAACCGGCAGCCGCATGGACGAAGTCATCTTTGAGGAGTTCAAAGGGACCGGCAATATGGAGCTGCATCTGGACCGCAAACTTTCCGAAAAACGCATCTTCCCGGCGATCAATCTGAATAAATCGGGTACGCGCCGCGAAGACCTTCTCATGGGCAAAGAAGAGCTTGACGCGGTCTGGCTCATGCGGCGCGCGATGAGCAATGTCGGAACGCAGGAAGTTACGGAGGTCATTATCGACCTTATGGCGAAGACACGCAATAACCACGATTTTATGCAAATCATTCAGCGAAAACTGGAGAATTTTAACGGCTGATCCCGAGCCGGTACGCTGTTTGGCCAACATGGATTTCAAAAAGATTTTCATCAAAGACGCCTGCCCGACAAAAATCGGCGGCCAGGCTGTGCTTGAAGGCATCATGATGAAGGGCGCGGACCGTACGGCCGTGGTTGTGCGCCTTCCGGACGATCGCCTTTTCATTCGGACGCAGCGGCTGGAGCCGCCCGGGAAAGCCTCCAGAATTCCGATTGTGCGCGGCGTTGTGAACTTCGTGGAAATGCTCATAGTCGGAATGAAGACATTGACGTATTCTGCGGAAGTACTCGAAGAATACGGGCCGAAAGAAGAAGGTGACAGCCCCCTCAAGAAGGAGGAGGCGAAAAACGGCGGTTTTGATGCGGCGATCCTGCTTGCCGTTGTCGTTGCGATTGCGTTTGTCGTGGGCGTGTTTATCATTGTGCCTACGATCGCGGTGAACTGGTTTCAGTACTTTACGGACAATACGATCCTGCTCAATCTGTTCGAGGGCGCGCTGCGTATCGTATTATTCATCGTATATATCGTCGTGATTTCGCGGATGAAGGATATCCGCACGACATTTGAATATCACGGCGCAGAGCACAAGACCATCCATTGTTATGAAAGCGGGCTCCCGCTCACGCCGGAAAACGCGGACACGTTCGAGACGCTGCATCCCCGGTGCGGCACGTCGTTCCTCATGTTTGTCATGATCATCGCGCTGCTGATTTTTTCGCTGCTCGGCTGGCCGAGCCTTATGTACCGCATCCTGTCGCGTATCGTCTTTATCCCGCTGATCGCCGGCCTGTCGTACGAGCTGCTGCGTTACGCGGGGCGCGCGGACAATCTCTTTATACGCGTAATGAGCGTGCCGGGCTTGCTGCTTCAGAAGCTTACGACAAAGCCTCCGAGCCGGGCGCAACTCGCTGTTGCGATCGCGGCGCTGAAGGCTGTGGATGTGGATGAGTCCACGCCGGAGATCGAGGGATTCTGCGACGGGAACGGAATGCTGATCGTGCCGATTGAAGAGGCCGCCGAAGATAAACCGGCTATCGCCGACGCAGCCGGCGCGCCTCCGCCGGAAGCGCCTGATGACACGCCTGTCGGTTGAGGCGCTGCGCCGCCGCGGCGAACGCCGGCTGAAGGACGCGGGCGTTCCGGACGCGCCCATAGACGCGGCCTGGCTGTTGGGGTATTTACTGGAATGCGACCGCGCGTCGCTTTTTTTGCGTCGCGAAGAAGCGGTTTCCGAAGCGGGTCAGGCGCGGTACGAGGCTCTCCTCGCACGCCGCGCGGCGGGCGAGCCGCTGCAATATATCATCGGGACACAGGATTTTTTCGGTCGGCCCTTTCGGGTCCGCCCCGGCGCGCTGATTCCGAGGCCCGAGACAGAGGGTTTGGCGTTGCGTGCGATCGGCTGGCTGCGGGACAGCGCAGATGCGACAGAGCTGTCCCGCAGTTTCGCCGCGCTCGATCTCTGCACAGGCAGCGGCGCGCTCGCGGTGACGCTCGCGTTGGAATGTCCGGAGTCGGACGTATACGCGACGGATCTTTCGGACGAAGCGCTTACGCTCGCGCGCGAGAACGCGGCGGCGCTTGGCGCCCGCGTGCGCTTTCTGAAAGGCGATCTGTTCGGCGCGCTGAAAGACAAGGGGGACGGTCCCCATTGTCCTGCGCCAGGTTCGCCCGCCGCGTTTGATTTGATCGTCTGCAATCCGCCGTATATCCCTGCGGCGGAGATCGCGGGCCTGCAGCGCGAGGTGCGGGAATATGAGCCGCGCGCGGCGCTCGACGGCGGCGCGGACGGCCTTGCGTTTTATCGGCGCATCGCGGCGGAAGCCGCCGGTTATCTGCGGCCGGGCGGCGCGCTCTTCCTGGAGGTCGGCGCGGGCCAGGGCGCGGCGGTGCGCGCGCTTCTTGAAGGGGCGCCCGGTTTCACGGGCGCGGAAGTATTTCCCGATCTGGCGGGCCTGCCCCGCGTCGTATTTGCCTGCCGGGGCCAAACCTGAAAAATGACAGGGCTCCGTCGCCGGGGTTTTAGACAGAATTCCAATTTTGTGGTACAGTTTTTTCATCAACGCTTCAACAAAAAGATAAAAGGACGGGCGGACTATGAATACGCAAATCAAAGAGGATTTTTTGCCGGCTGAAAAGGGGAAACTTGCGGATCTGCTGGAACGGAACGCGTCGCAGTGGCCGGATGAGACGGCGCTCATCGAGCTGAACCCGATCCATGACGAGGCGAAAAACCTTGCCTGGAAGGAATACTCGCTCGTCGAGACGGGGCATTCGGTACACTACCGTTCGGAGCTGACGTGGCGGCAGTTTGACGACCAGGCGAACCGCGTGGCAAATATGCTTCTTGCGCACGGGGTGAATCGTGGCGACAAGATCGCGATGCTGTTGATGAACTGTATCGACTGGCTGCCGGTTTATTTTGGGATCCTGAAAACAGGCGCGCTTGCGGTGCCGATGAACTTCCGTTATACGTCGGAGGAGATTGCGTACTGCACGGAGCTTTCGGAGTCGACGGCGCTTTTCTTCGCGTCCGAGTTTCTGGAGCGCGTGGAGGCGGTGCGTGAGAGCGATCTGATGTCGGGCATCCGCGAGTATTATTGGGTCGGTATGGATCCGCCCGCGTACACGACGCCGTTTGAGGAGACCGTGCATGGGTTTTCGGCGGAGCGCCCGGAAACCGCCGGGACGATTTCGCCCGACGACAACGCGGCCATTTATTTCTCCTCGGGGACGACGGGATTTCCGAAAGCAATCCTGCACACGCAGAACGGCCTGTATACGGCGGCGGTTACAGAATATATGCATCACAGCCAGCGGCATGAGGACGTATTTCTGCTGATCCCGCCGCTCTACCATACGGGCGCGAAAATGCATTGGTTCGGCTCGCTTATGTCGGGAGGAAGGACGATCCTGCTGAAAGGTACGGATCCGGGATGGCTGCTACATGTGGCGGCGACGGAACACGCTTCGGTCGTATGGCTGCTCGTGCCGTGGGCGCGAGACATCCTTGACCATATCGAGCGCTTTCCGGAGGAAATGAAAAACCTTGACCTGTCATCCTGGCGCCTCATGCATATCGGCGCGCAGCCGGTTCCGCCGAGCCTGATCAAGCGCTGGAAAGAAGTTTTTCCGCAGCATGAGTATGATACGAATTACGGGCTGTCCGAATCCACAGGCCCGGGCTGCGTGCATCTTGGCGTCGAAAACATCCACAAGGTCGGCGCGATCGGGCGTGCCGGGTACAATTGGGAAACGCGCATTGTGGACGAGGGCGGTGAAGACGTCGCGCCCGGCACGGTGGGCGAGCTGATCGTGCGCGGGCCCGGGGTGATGAAAGAATATTACCGCAATCCCGAAGCGACCGCCGAGGCCATACGGGACGGCTGGCTGCATACGGGCGATATGGCGAAAGAGGACGAGGACGGTTTCATCTTTCTGGTGGACCGCAAAAAAGATGTGATCATCACGGGCGGCGAAAATATCTATCCGGTGCAGATCGAGGATTTCCTGAACGCGTTTGAACCGGTCAAGGATGTTGCGGTGATCGGCGTTCCCGACGAACGGCTCGGCGAGATCGCGCTCGCCGTGATCGAGCTCAAGCCCGGCCGGGAGGATGTGACCGAGGCGGACGTACGCGCCTGGCTCGAGGAGCTCCCGCGTTACAAACGCCCGCGCGCCATTGTCTTTGAACCCGTACCGCGAAACGCGACCGGAAAGATCGAAAAACCAAAACTGCGGGAGCGTTTCGGCGCGGTGGAACTCGTCGCGCAGCAGACGGAGGAATAACAGGGTTTTCGCGTTATGCGGACAGCGAATAGCTAAAATTTGTTACACAGTCACACTTGATTTGATGAATGTAATAGTTTATGATTCAGGTAGTCAAAAATGATGAAACAAACCGTCAGGGCGCAGCCGGAGTGGGGTTGCAAGCAGAGGGAAAATCACAAATGAGGCAAGGGGAAACGGAAATATGGCCTTTTGCAGGAATGGAAAAGGAGCGACAATATGGCGAGCCAACTCACCCTTGATTACGACAAGGTATATGAGCAGACGGCGGCGATGAAAGCGCAGCTTGACGCGGCGCTGAAGGACATGGATGGCAAGTACCGGCAGCTTGACCCGCTGATCGAGCAAACGGACGGCGCCGCCAACGCCGCGCTGAAAGAGGCGGCCGCGGCGAACCAAAAGAAATCCCGCACATCGGCGGAAACGCTGAAGAAGCTGCTGTCTTTCATTGAGAACTCCGCCAAAAGCACGAAAGAAATAGACGAGGCAATCGAACGTATTTTCGGGGCTTCCGCCCCGCAGCCCACAGGGCGGTGGTGATGGTATGCCTGCCGGGTTTTTAGGCCAAGCCGTAAAAGAATATCTGAAAGAAGTGGAAGGGCCTTTGGAAGCCGCGGCTAAGGCACACAGCAAAGACCCTTTCCGGGACTATCATAGCAG
>Ga0123354_10008580_pt1 | contig 15551 bp, 10 predicted proteins | sample TergutLab28metaG_2_FD_97872 | JGI IMG/M metagenome (GOLD analysis project Ga0123354, IMG submission 97872) | Labiotermes labralis P4 segment gut microbial communities from Petit-Saut dam, French Guiana - Lab288 P4 | ecosystem: Host-associated > Arthropoda: Insects > Digestive system > Gut ...
GGCGGACGCTTGTGAGTGCGGTAATGAACCTTCGGGTTCCGTGAAATGCGGGGAATTTCTTGACTAGCTGCAAACCAGTTAGCTGCTCAAGAAGGACTCTGCACCATGGAGTAAGTAAGTTGAATGAAGTGTCTGAACACTGATATTGGCTTAGACTGAGGATTTTCACTGTTTGATTAATCATTAGGTGTCTTTCCATTGTGATGCTTCTTCACCTGTGACTAAGATATAAATGGAACATTTTCAATTAACCCATTGACTTGCTAAAATTGTAGCTATGTCTGGTAACAAGTGTTAGTTGTAGCATCCTGAGATACGCATGATTTGCGGGGGCGTCTGTGAAATAAGGTAACAACTTTTTGTGAGAAAATTTTAATCACACTTACATAATTACCAGTGTATGACTGGGACCACGGTAGCACAGTGGTTAAGGTGCTGCTATACAAATCGGAAGGTCGCTGGTTCGATTCCAGATGGTGTCATTGGAATTTTTCATTGACATAATCCTTCTGATCGCTCTATGGCCCTGGGGTCAACTCAGCCTCTAACAAAAATTCGTACCAGGAATATTTCCTGGGAGTAAAAATGGCCGGTGCATAAGGCTGACAACCTTATCACCATTCTGGGCCATTGTCATGTAATCTGGGAACCTTAACTTCCTGGAACCCTCTGGGCATCTCGGGCCTGTAATGGGACTGCTTTTTCCAGTGTATGACTTAGTGTTTTGAACATGAATGCCTGACATGTTAATATATTTGTCCCAGTGTTCAATTACATTATCCGTACTATTGCAGTAATAGTCAGGCCAGAACCCAAGTATATGTAGTGGTGCATTTATGGTTGAGCATTCATATTTATGTCAAAGTTCCTTCCAGGTAGGTGGTGCTGTAAAGACCATAACAAATAAAAAAGTCGGGAACAGGATTGGGCTGCAGGGTGCATGCCCCAACACCTGCAACTGACTGTGCAGCAAATAATCATGTAACTTTACTCTTCAGACGACCACTTGGATGCCAGTGGGGCAACCAAAGCATTGCATAAAGCAGCTTAAAATTTTTCAGAAAATTCAATAGAGGGGTTACATTGTGGTTATTCTGAAATTAAAAAAAAGATGCCGGTTGGCTGTTACCAGTGTGCAGTAGCTATGTTTATGATGTCCTTTAAATCATTCAGCATCAGTCAGCCATTAATAAATCTTAATGTCCAGTTTCTCTTCCAGCTTTTACAGTTAAATGTAACCCATACATGTAGTGAAAATGAAGTCCTTGAAGGCATGATTTTGTTTTTGTGATGTTTTGTTGTATTTAAATAGTGGATGAATAGGGATCTAAGCAGTTTGTCTAGCATAGACAAGATACGGCAATGTTTTTAAGGTGTTTTAATTATTCAAAACAAGAAATGGAGGGGAGTGGACTTGTGCTGTTGTCAGGTCACAGTAGTGCAGTACTTAGCAAGTGGTGTCAGATTGATAGCATTCAGCATCGTCATCTAGTAGCAAATGACCAGTTACATTCAGCACATACTGTAGTGTGACATAAAGAGTGAATGTACTTTTGCACAATTTTGTCTGTTTCAGAGATTCACGAAAAACACATTCTTTGTGGAAAAGAATCCGACAATTGTGAACTTCCCAGTCAAGTAAGTTTTCTGTAGTTTCTAAGTCAATTGATATTAAGGACAATCTGTAGTATAATTTTTTATGCGGTATTAAAGTGTAACCATACGTATACCTTGGAATGTGTAAATAAATGGTATTATGAAGACTGAAGTCTGTTTGAGATATTATGTTGTACCCAAGAAGAGTCGGGCGAAAACTGTGCGATACTGAGAATGAAGGCACTGCGATCATTCAGAACGTCCATAACTCTTTGTCAGTCAACATGGCATAACATATCAGAAGACTTGAGTCTTCATCAGCACCACTGTAAGAACCTCAAATCTTGAACTGTGTCATTCATTTTTCATAATAGTTAATGACCAGTCTTAGAATAGAGAACAAACTGTAGCTGAAGATTATGGCCTTTTAGGGTGTCAGGCTGTGTAGATGGATTCCATTCCTCTGAGAATATGTTGCAATGAATTACAGAAATGTTGATTTTGGAGACATCTTAACACAAGAAGTGAAAGAGAGGTACACAAGCACAACATATGACCTTGTAGCGAACATTGTGCATGATGGAGAGCCTGGTAAAGGGACCTACCGTGTTCACGTGTTACATAAGGTCAGTCTACTGTGAAGTAATCCAGGTGCTTGAGGGATTTAACTATTTTGGGTGTAGAACAGAATTGTTATAGCCTTTAAGCATGCATGAGACAGAATAGCACAGGCACATGTACTAAGTCTTCTTTGTACAGAAGGTAACTGTCAGAAAGTACTGAAAAGTACTGTAACTTATGTAGCATGTCTTATGTAGTCACTGTATTTTGTTCTGGTTTGAAATCAGTTAAGTTACAGATGCTAAGGAGATATTTCAAATATGGGAGGAATGCATAAAGTACTGGAAAGGCTCCTGAGATGTGCTTTTTATATTTTTATATGTGTGTGTGTGTGTGTGTATATATTGTACAAGACAATGTTTGGTCCTGAAACCTGGTGATCTTAAGTGTGAAAGGGAAGGTTGTATGTGTACATCCCATTAAGGTATATTGTGGGATTGGAGGTACAGTTCCACTTGTTCTTAGCCTTGACAAGAGGCTGAGTGGTCAGCTTCATGCCCTCACTGGTATACCTTCAGGGAAAGAGTCCCCAGCATTCATTGAACATAAGTTTGGGTGGGTTCCATAACCATTTTGAATGCTGTGGAGAAGAGCAGGTCTGTTCTGCTGGGAACTGAACTATGACTCCTCAGACACTCAGCCTGTACCAGTCAGTTTACTGACTACACTATCTTAAATATAATATACCATTGTCAGAAACTTTCAGTACTGACATTTGTACAGATTTGAAGTTCTGGGGGCTGATGTTGTAGGGCATCATAATGGCGTAGTCGTATAAGCAAAGTTTATGTAGCAGCAGATAATGGACAGTCGCTAACTGTATGGTGACACAAAGGTTTACAATTTGCTAATACTTTCAGGGAAGTGGGAAGTGGTACGAGATGCAAGATCTTCATGTAACAGACATTCTGCCGCAGATGATTACACTTACTGAAGCTTATATACAGGTAAGTCTTTGAGGCTGGGGCTTTAACAATAGATGAATCTTGAAAGTTGATTTATAGGGCCACTTCATAATTTGGCTGTGTAGACTTATTTGTTTGTTTGTTCATTTGTTAATTTATTTATGATGTATTTTATTAATTATGTCTGTGGTTTGATTAACTCATGTGCTTGCTGTTATTTGGTTACAAAAATACACACCAAAAAGTACTTCTGCTTGTTACATTATTCTGTAATTTTCTGAAATCTTTTGTTAACATTTCACACCCTTTCAAACACAGATACTGCTTTAAGTATGGTGGCAGATGCTACTTGTCGCCGTTAATTGTGGCCAAAGATGATATGCATGAGTAATGTCTGAAACGTTGAGTTACATAACTAGTTTATAGTATATGAATGTAATTACGGTAATATGGCGGTTGCTGTTTGAACAGTGTCTGTGTTGGTATACATTATATGTAGGTGGTTAAGATGATACACTGCAGTTCATATGATGAACCAGCCAGTGAAGGGACTGCCATTGCCACTGGACTTACAGATGCCAGCTTACTCCTCAGTCCATAACCAGTGATAGTTATGCCCTCTGTACTGTCATATCACCACTAAAAAAAAAAGTTCCCAAAATAAATATAAATTTGGGAATTTTATTTGGTAAACTACAAAGTTCATGCAGGTCCACCCTCAACTTTTTGTAATAAGATGCAATTTGCATTACCGACTAACAGTTGACAATAGGAAGAATAATCTCTCTTTCCTAAGTCAAAGTCTATGAGCAAAAGAAATTTAGACATGAAATGAATTAGAAAAGTCTACATTTGTGTAATAAGATTTCAGCTGTCTGTTAGAACAGAGGTTGAGGTTGAGATTAAGAAGGTACAAGCCACCAATTTTGTAACATTACGTGTTGTGACTCATCTAATAGTTAAACAGTCTGAAAAATAATTTGGAATGGAATGATGCCTTGTGGCAATTTTATTTTGAAGAGTACTGTACTTCCTGGTGTATAATATGCATAATGGGGTATGAATGAGAAGTTAAATAAAAAAATTCTGAACCCAGATGCAGTGGGTTGTGTAGGGCCATTTTCAAGGGAAGAAACTGTGTCTTATATGCAGGGAAATGCAATACTCTTATAATTTGTACAAAGAGAAGTTGGAAATGAAAGCAGGGTAATTACAAAAATTAGCCATTTTTTAAAATAATGATGTGATGAACATGAGGCAATTCTTTTGTTTCAGATATATGAGTTGAAAGAAACAAAACAGGATCTGGGTTGATTTTCCTCATCTGCTGTATTTTGTGCAACATATACTGAAAACAGGCTCCATTTTGCATAAGTCATATTAATTCAATAAAGGTATTGAAACACATCCTAGCCTGACCAAACTGAACAAGTCAACTCAACCTGTGCAATGTCTGCCTTGAGGCACTTACATTTGTTTGAGTGTTGAGATGGCTTCAGTGACTGAATGAACATCTGATGCATTCACAATGTAGACCTGATAAATCCCTTGCTTTGTTTTGTATGTGGCCAGTTTACAAGAGATTTTCCCACTAGAATTCTCTGTTCACAATTAACCTACTGGCCCTTAAGGACACCATCCTATCGTCCTTTTCACCCCAGCATCCTTCCAGCTCTGATGAAATGGACAGATCAAGTTTGTTTTGTCAGTATTTAAGGTTTTGTTACTTCTCTTGTATTTTTCTCAATTTTATTTGGAACAGAAACATTCAGTGTTTCTTAAAATAATGTGGAATGAGCTCCAGTGTTAATTAAAGGTACAAGAAAATGAAACCAAGGTTATCTCTCAGTGCATAGCACACTATATAGTTGAGCTTATACTTGGAGGGGGTGTGCTGGTCACAAAAGGTTTGGTGAATGTTGCTGGTACCTTCTAATTCTGGTTCCAAAGTGTCTTTTTCACTACATCCCTACTCTATTCATATTCCTGTTCATTACCTCCTTAATTATATTTGAAAGCAGAACCTTGTTATCACATAGCAGGACCCCCAACCACATGACTGTGGTGCCCTGTTATCTTTTACCTCCACCAGTCTTCCTCATCTCCATCTACCATTCCCTTTCCTCCTCCATCTTGATCATTATCATAGACTTTGCTCTGTACAGTAGGGGAAGTCGCCTAATATGGGGAAGTTTTTTATAAACTGCTATTAAACTTAGGAAAATGTTGTAAACGTTTCAAAAAACAGCAGTAACTATACTTGATTAATGAAGAGACAGTTGTTACATAAACATCATACATTATGAAAAGAAAAGCATGTGTAAAATTCATTTCCGTAAAAACTTCATCTCCCCAAATTAGGCGCACACGTGTTCCTAATTTGGGGAGGTGAATATTTTACACAGAAAGCACAAAGAATAGTTACAAAATACAAAAAAAAATACAAAATACAAAGGATACAAATTAAGAACAAAACAGTGTTTATCCTTGACAAGGCTCACAAACAAAGTCTTCCTCCATACCAGCACACAGTGTGTGCGCCCATCTGAAACATTTTGCACATCGTATCTAGTCTTCTCCATTGTGGTCTTCAGAGAAACGACCAGTACAGAACACACAATCAGCATCTTGTTCTTCATCGTCTTCCATCGAATCGTCAGCAAAAGGAACAGCTGGGTCAGTGTCCAAATCTGATGGAGTGTCAGACAGAGTTGGATCCTGGCAGACCCTTCTCTTCCGTCTTTTTGAAGGACTGAGAAGAGCATTTGACACAGGCCGACTGGTTTTGGATTTAGTGGCCTGTTTTATCTTCTTTTTCTGAGTTGCCTCAACAATTTTTTTGCTAGGTGAACTCGTTATTTTTTTTACTGTTCCACCACGAGGATTTGGCTTTAGGTTCAGGCTTGGCACAGGGCTGATATCTGATGATCGGAGAGCCTCAGCAGAAGTGAACGGTGAAAAATTAGCAGAACTGAATGGTGGCTGATCACTGGTCTTTATGAAAGCAGGATGGTTGTCCTCTGAGGACAGAGGGAAATCATATGGTCTGAAGATGTTCTTGTCACAAGGAAAGAGGCCTGTCGCCTGGAAGCCATTAGCCACTATTTCACCTGTTGCAGGTCACTTGTATGCATTTCTGAATAGTTCGCCAGTTTGGTAGACGGTGATGATTCACCCTTGGTGTGAACGGAGCCATTTTTCAATTTCTTGGCAGTAGAATGTTTTCAGAGGCCCCAAGGAATTTTTATCCAAGGGTTGCATTTTGTGGCTGCTGTGAGGTAGGAGGCACATGATGTCAACATGATTCACTCAAGCTAAAGTAATGACCTCCAGGTTCCTGGTGTATGAATTGTGCCTGGCCAGTCCTAAGATAATTTTGTTGGCTTTGTATATTTGATGAAATGAAGAAACACTGGAAAAAAATCTCGCTCTGTATCCACCTCAAGGGATGGCACATGTGGATTGATCCAGGCGGTGTGCCATTCATCACTTCTTGTTTCATATTTTTTCATGGAAATACAAGTAACGGAGGAATGAAGTGTTCACTTGGACTCATACAGGTGACGACTGTCACAAGAGATCCCCGTTCTGCGGATTGAAGAGAAGATATCTGACGGTCGCCTTTCAGTCATAATATTTTCGTGTGTTTGTGCTGTACAATAGTGATGCCAGTTTTGTTGCAGTTGTAAAGTCTTGCAGGATTATGTTGAATGGGGTCCATTGCAGGTTCATAGATTTCATAAAACTGAGCTGCTGATTCAGGAGTGAATCCTCTCACTCTTGAGAGTGAAATACCTTCAGGGGTTCTAACTGAAATTTGTGGTTGATGATGTAGGAAGTTTTTCAACCACTTCCTACCAGCCTTTTCATTTCTCGTGCAAAATTGGTTTTTAATTCCATTTCCTACAGCAAGTTGGTAAGGGAGGCGCATGACATCTGCCATTGTCAAGCCAAAAAACTTTCTCTCCAACAAAAGACAGTGCTCAGCCAGATTATTTTCTGCTTCACAAGGAAGAATTTGCTTGCTACCCAGTTTTGTTTTTACTGTTTCACTGGAGCTTTTCTGCCAGTCTTTAACATAACGCTCTAGTGGTGTTTGTGGACGTTGAAAGCTCTGGATGCTTTGTAGCTGGCCATTTCCTTGTTCCTTATAGCCTCAATAGCTGCCTTCATTCTTTCGTGGTCCCATTTTTTCCTTTGAGCCATCTGTAACATTATATAACCCAGAAGCAATAATTCACAAGGTACTGACTTCTTAATATGGAGAGCCCCATATTAGGCTCTTCAAACCTCCCCATAATAGACGCAAACAGATGCTAGAGAAAATGGGTGAATAAAACAGAAAGACATCAAATTCTAGCAATGAACGAAAGCTAGTGTTTAAGATTACACTTAACAGAGAAGTGATCAACAAACTAATTCAGAAAAATAGTGTACCTTCAATGGCTCATGACTCACAGTTTAGCAACAAGCAAAAATTCCACAGCGGACCAAAACAAAGACGCCCAGTTGGTACTGAAATCCAGAGCAACAGACGGTATGTACTGTGATTACAAAGAACAGCCTCATCTGCTTTATGATTTACATTCTTAAGCAGAGAGCGCATCATTTCCTGGTATGAAATAATGCACCTCCCCATATGAGGTGGCTTTCCCCTAATCTGGCCTCAAATGTAATTCTTAAAATTCTTCCTTCAGAATTTTCAGAATCTAATTATAAAATTAATTAAAATTTGTTGCATTTCAGAATATGTAAAAATTTAATGGTAGAAGGATCTCAATATATGTCATGTAATTGAAGGATCCAAGAATTGGGGGTTTGTCATAATTGTACAATCACAGGAAGTATATTACATTAATTTTTCTTTAGTGTTAATTTAAATGAGCTGATAGAAACCTTCTGTATTACAAAAAAATAAAAGCTTGTATAGTATATGAAATGTCTCTGGCAGAAAGGTATGATATGTCTTTAAACCATGATTTGAATTTGTTTTGAAGTATTTTCAAGTGTGCAGGAAACTGTTAATGAAGGTGATGCAGGAAATGAGTTATTAGCAGTGACTTAAGTATGATTTAAATAAAGTAATTTTGACAACATATTTTACCAGTTGTGAAAAATGTGGCAGTCATTTTAATTTGTCATGAATCGAGACACTTCTGATTAGAGAATTTTATTATTTCAGAATACTTTGCATTTTGATTTAAGTTTGCTTAGAGACGTCACAAGCAGAGTTTAACCCTTTAAACGCCGAGTTAAATACCATCTGCCCTTTTCTAGAAATATTCGGAGCTCACCATATTCTCCACATTAGCAGGTAAAGGGTTAAAGAAAATGTGTTTCATACAGCTAAATTCAGTGACTTGGAAGCCGGTGGTATTGAAATATTTTACAGGTAGTGTGCATATTCCTCTGAAATGTATGTGTCAAAACTCAGGTGACTTTAGGGAATTTTTTTTTCTGACACCTGCTGCTAGTTGCAGTTGGCTCTCACTTAACAAATAAAATCCAGCAGAATTTCAGCATGCAGTGCACACCATATTTGTAAGATGTGATGCGTGTCTGTTAACTGATGGAAAATATCTCCAGCACCTGTCTGAAGTGTGCTGAGTGTGAGATGAAAAATAACATGGGTGAGTTTTTATGATGAGTTGTTAACACCTTTCCCAGACTCCAAACTTGAAGACCTCCGTATTGGAGGCTGTTCTTTCACCTGCAGTCTGAGGACATGGCATATTATGGCGACATACCTGCTTATAACAGAGCATGCTGAGTGAAAACCAAGTATTTACTGCAGTACAATGAAGTAAAACATGTGGACCCAGACTCACAGCCAATTGGAAGAGCAGGGAATGCCGTGCTACCTGCTGTAATGCAGAATGGTCCGACAAAAGTAGTGACTTAACTTGTGAGATAAAATAATTCCCCTTCTACAATCTTAACAAATACTGCCATGAACACCTGAAAATCCATTCCAAGTGAATGTCTTTTTGTGGTGGAGGCAACAACTATGCCACAGGCAGGGATCCAAGTTTCGAATTCCGGCAGGGACAGGGGTTTTTCTCCTTTCCAAAATATCCAGATCAGTCCACCCAGCCTTATTTTAGTGGGTACCGGTGTTCTATCCCAAGGGTTAAAGTGGCCGGGGCGTGACGTTGACCACTCGCCTCCTAGTGATAATGCTAAGCATGAAAGGAGATGTACCTCTCCTCCCACTGTATGCCTTCATTGCGCGGAAATCGGCAAATTTACCTTTACCTTATTGCCAGAGACAAGAAAGATCTGGTTGAATGGGGCTTCTTTTCTTGTAAAACACGAAAGAAATTGGCATAGGAGTGTACTGCGTTCCGTTTACTTGGTGACGTACAGACCTGTGCTACAAATGGTAATATGCACGTGCGAGGTGGGGTAGAACTTGGTTGGATGTGTGTCGGGGGTTCGAACTCTGTCGCTAAGGCCAAAGTTTCGTTGGCCTCGGTATTGTGGTAGGAATAGGGAGAGAAATACAGTTCTTATGCTGTATTGGGGCCTGTACTTGAATTGATGAGCCAGTGACAGCTGTTAGTGGTGTTCCAAAAAGACCAATGAAAGAAAGTAAAAAATTAGAATCCACTCCCATCCCTCACCCCCCTGACCATCATAGTTTGTGTTGAACTGGCATCATCCAAAACATTAATTTGTGTCTTTAGCTCTCTAGTGGTGAGTTCGTGTTTACAGTCGTTATATCAAAAGTTAATCGTAATGAAAGTGAATAGTGAATGCAGTGATGTGAACTCCAGTCCATTGGAACGCTAACAAGGAATCTGTAGAAGGTTTCCAGAAGGTTCGACTATGATAAGGCAAGTACAAACGTTCGCAATGGAAGAACACGATTTAGACTGTTGAGTCACATCTTGTGCGATGCACCGTTGTATCATCGGGCGACTAGTTTCCGAAGGGTCATAGGATCGTAGTGCATTCATATTCAAGGTCAAGCAAACAAAGTCATTCTTGGCGCTCCTATCTGTCGAAACGTTGGAATATACCTACCCAACGACACAGCGTAACATTCCTGATGGCTTAAGCCTTCAGCAGCACCGCTGAGAGAACCTCAAATTTCGCAGTATTTAGAATGTCGGTCACGTGTGTTGAGAATTACTTTGCTGAAGCACTTTACGTAATTTATTGTTGGGGCATAATCGCTGGAAACTGAGCCGAGAATTAAAAGGAAGCCCATTTGTCTTTGGGACGTCTGTTATTTGTGTGTGTGAGGGAAAGAAACAAATAGTAATACTTGGGCGTAGATTGGAGGATAATATTTAAAAAAATATTCTAGAGTAGGATAGCAGGGGATAGACTGGGTTATTCTGACTCCGAACAGGGACAAATGGCCAACTGTTGTGAACGTTGCAATGAATCTTCGAGTGTCATTATATGCAGGGATTATTCTAACTAGCTGAGAAACTAGTGGCTTCTCAAGAAGGACTCTTCTACGTGGAGATAGTGTGTGTGTGTGTGTGTTTTGCCTCTGTTGTTATCAGCTGACGTAGTTTGCTTTATCAGCATATTGGAATATCTGCGAGCGCGTCGAGATAGCAAAACTCGTTTAAGTATAATATGCGAGATTTGGTGTTGCTGAAGATTCAAGGCTGCTGGATGTGACGCTGTGTTGTTGGGTCATTATTTCCCGCTGTTTCGAAGGAATTTAATGGCTTCATCTTCAGGGTGAAGCAGTCCAAGAAGAGTGGCCAAGCAGGAACATAGGTTGTGTTAACCCATCCAAGGACATAACGTCACATTCCAGACGACTTGAATCAATAAGTATTTTTTATTAACATTAAACACACCTAAAATAATAACTAACAAGTTTTAATAACAAAGAGTAATTACTGAATTTGAAACTTTATTGTATTACTGTCCACTGACTTACATTGTACCTTACCATCCAGGGACAGCAAGCCTTTTTGAACTCTAAGGAAAACTGTGACCGCGATACAGGATGTCTCGTGGCACAATTCTAGGTACTATTCTGTCTTTTTTTTTTTTTGAAGGAATAAACAAATCTTCAAAGAAACTGATTTGAACTCAAGACTCACCACTTTGAAGATGACGTGTGCCACACAGTCGAACCCGATATCCGCTCTATAGATGAAATGTGATTGCGCACGCACAGACCTCAGATTGAGATTATTTTAGGTATATCTGGCTGGAACATATAAATTTAATTTTCGTTTCTTGAACAGCAAAATAACTGGTTTATTCCTTCCTTTGTGAGCTTGAAACTGACGCGTAATGAGAGGTGCTTTCAGCCTGCATATTGCGTCTCCGAAAGTTCTGTACTCCTTTCAATGGAATGTAATGCTTACACTTTTCACTAACAATAACTGGGAAAATGTAGTGAAAGAAAATGGTGCGATATAAATTGAATAATAATAATTCAAATGTACGTAACATTACATAATTCTTCATGTGAAGCTCAATTGAACTATTAGAGAGAAGAGATGCCACTGTGCAACACAAAACACTGGGGTTTTTTAGGTCTGTATCACATGTTTATATGAACTTTTTTGATCACAAAGACCTAGGAAATCACCTCCTGCAGTTTTGCCCTAAAGTCGTGAAACACCCTGTATATATATATGCTGTATACATTTCACGAAATAATTACTTACTTACTCCATAGAGCAGTGTCATTTCTGAGAAGCTAACCTGTTTTCAGCTAGTCAAGAAATTCCCCGCACTTATGGACCCCGAAGGTTCATATCACGAAATACTAGGAAAACATTTCCTAACTCGTTGGGCCCCAGCATGCGCAAAGTTACGCAGCAATTCAGTATTCTGTACGACACAACGCAAGGGATGATCTGCGTCACAACTAAAATTTGCGCAAATGTTTTCATTAGTCCCCACCGCCTACCTGTTCGCATATAGTGGCAGCAGTCCAGATACGCTGAAGTGTTTTTCGTGATACAATGTTCACGGAAGTTAGTGAAATGTGAGGGCGAATGTAATTTTTTTTACACACAACAACAGCCATTAACAATTTCCATCATCATCTTCTATACTAAGTGCAACTCGTGTCGTAAGAGCGTAAATTGCTAAATGTTAATCGGAAAGCTGTATATTACAGATGAAGAACATGTTTTTTAATATAGTGTTTCGGTAATTATTAGATTTTGGTATAATTAAATACAAATAATAAGCGTGATAATTGTTAGGCTGAGTGTCTCGTAACTTGTCATTTGGAAAGTTGTAGGAAGAGTGCAGCACTATCATCGACGCGATTAACAATTATTTGGTTCCTACAGAACGATATTGTGAACCCACACACATTCTTTCCGTGAGAACTAGAATTACGCCTAGCACTGACTTGACCATAACAGGGATGACAGCATGCAGGTGATGTAGAGAAAGTGAAATTAATTCAAGGTGACAATCAAATTATGTAAATTAATCGGATTGCATTATGGCCATGTAAGTGTTCCTTGACAAGCTAATAATCAAGAACTTACATCAATTTATGAAAGATGCCTTCACTATTCGTCACCACTCCATACCCTGAGCCGAGCTAGATGAATCCAGTTCGCGCTCTCATGTTTCCACTACCCCTAGATCTTTCAAGGTATTTCTTCCTATTTCCCAACCAATGAACGCCGTTTTCGCACAACTCATTCTCCACCCACTCGCAAAATAATTTTCCTCTTTGAATCTAACACCCCACTAATATTAATGCTACATTAATTGAATGAAAGAATGTTCTTCATATTAGCTGTTTGTCTGTAATAATGTCGCACCTACTGTAACACCAAACATGTAAATACAGCATTTTGTATTAATCTGCAGCGTTGCATTCTACTTCTAAGCACAGCAAAACACCTGCATAGGTTCGGAAAGTCTAGAAATACTGGTTTAGACAAACTGTCGTTACTCCTTCGTATACAAAGTGTTGGCCCTGAAAAGGGCCGATTTTTGTCGCAATGCGACTTTCTCGCTCTTTACTTCTTTTTTGGACTTGCCTTCTTCGGTGCCTTAGGCTTTGCTGCAGTCTTCGGGCGTGGTGCCTTCGGTTTCTTTGTGGGAACCTTCGTCGCTTTCTTAACCTTGGAAGGAGATTTCTTAGCCGCGGCTGGCGAAGCGCGCTTCTTCTTCTTCTCTGCTGACTTCACAACTGCTTTTTTCGGCGCCTTGGATTTCTTCACTTTAGCTGCGCTTGGCTTCTTCGCCTTCGGTGCAGATGCAGAACGTCCACGAGTTGGCGCGATAGGCATCGCAGCTTTTTCAGTCTTGGCAGCTGCCAACTTGAACGATCCAGAGGCTCCCTTGCCTTTAGTCTGGACCAGCTCACCAGAAGCTACTGCACTCTTCAAATACTTCTTAATAAACGGCGACAACTTTTCTGAATCCACCTTGTAATTTGCGGCAATATACTTCTTTATTGCCTGAAGAGAAGAACCGCCTCGCTCTTTCAAACTTTTGATCGCATTCACCACCATCTCTGAGGTACGTGGATGAACAGGCTTCGTTCGCGGTTTTTTTGTAGAAGACTTAGCCTTTTTTGGTGAGACCTGCGCCGGGTTTGTGGCCACAGCAAGGGAGTCAACTGAGTCTGCCATTACTATCAATTCTAGCAACAGAACGTGTAACGAATAACTGCTTGCTCCTCGCGAGCGCCCTCCAATAGAATTGAAGACGACCGCGCAGGGAACAGACCTACAGTTTCCGAGCGAGCGAGACATCGACGTGCTTCCTCGCACAAGTTGAGATCGCATATTTATGTTCCAATATATTATCATAGGTCCTGATTAGTTCTACAGGCTAAAGTAATGTTTGAAGAACATCCCTAAACCTCAAATATTCTCTCCCACTACCTTGTGCCTGCTATAGAGCACTCCAAACCGAACTGTGCGTTCGCAGCCAGGGCATGAGGTGTCATAATTAGAAGCTGTCCTAGGACAATAGGGCTCTGCATACGCTGATCCCTGTCTGGTGCCAATTAGACACATCCCTCGCCCATGCTCACATAAAGTTTCCTTTGTCTGCGACAAGAAATAGAACCTCGAACAAGGCGTGAATATTGAACAGCACGGAACAAGTTTCTTTACATGGACTAGGGTGCAAATTTTGCTTGCTTTGTAAACAGTGCCCATTCGATTAAAATTTGGACTTGTTAATTTGGTGGTTCACGAACCGTTGCTGAAATTATTTACAATAATGCTTTTCAGATTAAACCAATCTAAGACGGTTATCCTTTCGTTTCACATCTTCTACACAATCATGTCCACACACTACGACATTATGAGTGACAGGCAGCTATGAATTCATAAATATTCTGGCCAGATACTTCAATTTATGTACTTTAAAAACAAAAAATATAAACTTTTGTATATTACACGATTTATAATGCATTAGAATTCACCTGAAGATTTGGATCCAAATGCTCGCTTTGTAATGTTTCCATACTAGGTTATGTACTATTTTTTGTAATCGCTTTATTCCACCCAGCAGCTGCTCAAAGTTGACACAGTTATTACACTCACTTTACTTCAGCTTACCCTGCAATACAAACAATAATCGTTGTACGTCACTACCCGGCAAGTTTAATTGTTTTTAGAGGACTAACGCTCCACAATGCAGCATCCGATTAGCGGATATTGCTGTCATGTGTTCAGAGTAGCGTAGATTCACTGGCACCAAATTAACAAATTTCGGTAAATATTTGTATGTTTCCCATTCAAATACACCAATTTTCCGCAAAATAAACAGGGCGTGGAAGATGGTACTAATATATTCTGCGTCTGAACTGTGATGATTTTAGTAAATGTACAATAGTTTATCCTGTGTAAAACCAGAATTAGCGCAGTGAAGAAAATATCGGGCATGTCAAGAAGCTTTATGTACAATATGTACATCTCACAGTCGGAAATGCGGGATCCAGATGATTCCATAGGTCACAAATCCAATACATAACATTTAATCGTAAAATAAAAAAAAAAAGACTGGAGGAGAATACAATATGGCTGCTTAAACTTGACTACCAATGTTAGTAGGACGTGCCACACTTCAAACACGCTGACATACCACATTACAGTAGATAGGCGACATTGCTCGAGGTCAATACTAAATGTGTGACAGCCTCAAGACGCCACGTGCATTCAGGATACCGACTGAAAAAAATTTGTTGCATTGATCGGATTGATTCAGTTCTTGAGCCTCTCGTCGTTGGACCTTGAGTAGGTTATTGTTACATTCATTGTAAAAGAAATTGAATGTTGATCAGAGAGAGGAAGGAGAGCTGCTTTTACCGCCGTGCTACCTCTTACCCAACTGCGGATCAGAGTTAGGTTGGTTGCATGGGCATTTTTCGAGGAAAGCGCATAAATTGGGTGGACGCCTCAAAACACCATGGGCTGTTGTTAACATATCTTACTATCTTCCTATAAAGTTTCTCTGTAC
>Ga0123354_10008582_pt1 | contig 15551 bp, 10 predicted proteins | sample TergutLab28metaG_2_FD_97872 | JGI IMG/M metagenome (GOLD analysis project Ga0123354, IMG submission 97872) | Labiotermes labralis P4 segment gut microbial communities from Petit-Saut dam, French Guiana - Lab288 P4 | ecosystem: Host-associated > Arthropoda: Insects > Digestive system > Gut ...
AAAAGCCCACCAGCAGTAGACATCGGATATGGACAAACAGTAGCTGGAGACCCACATAGGACAGCAGCGAGCAGACATACTTGAGCTGCACACCCCAGGATAGCGCACATCACAGATCCCCCCCGGGCCCCTTATAAATAGCATATAACAAACATCACAGATGCTGAGATCTCACCATTGTGACATACCCATACCAACCCTGTAAAGCACTACCACCATACTTTAGGATGAAAACCTGATGATGGCCACATTAGGCCGAAACATGTAGTTTACTTCATCCTTTATTCAACATCTTTTTTAGATATTGTTGTGTTATTGACTGATACCAACACCTATTGTTTACCTTTAGACGTTTAACTTCCTTGCTGTAGTATCCAGGGTCAGGGTTCTTTCTAAGTATTTTATGTGGAACTAAACGTTCGATGCTCTCGGATACTATTTCCTTGAAAATATTCCATATCTCCTCCAAGCTATTACCATTGCTTGCCCATATTCCAAATTCATCCCGAAGGAGGGTTTGCAGACCTAAAACATCTGTTTTGTGGTACAGCGGGACTAACGTTTCTACCTGTGGTACACAACAATTTTCTTACCATTCAACTTCCAATACTACCACGTGATGATCACTGATCCCCTGTACTATACTGCTAGCGGTGAACGAACTTTCGGGACGGACAAGGTATACATCCAGCAATGCATCCCCTCGGGTTTGGCTATCTACTACCTGAGAGAACCTATTTTCCCATACCAAAGTATTTATAAATGTCTGAGTTCCACAATTACAACCCGCGTTTCCATTCCAATCTGCATAGGGTACGTTAAAATCACCCCCAATTATGCTACGCTTTGTATAATTTCTTGTATAACCAGTTCGGGCTGCTAATCATTCCATTAACTCGCATGTCATCATTTGGCGCTCTGGAGATACCTACGATTTCCCAAGTAAATTTTGGGTCCCCGCCTTTCACTTCAATTGTTATTATCTCAAAATCCTCATCCACCCATAGCTCCCTGCAGTCGACGTAGTTTTTAATACAAATAAGCACTCCACTCCCTCGAGTACATCTGTCTCTCATGAAGGTTGTGTAATCGTCGTTCCTCTCTAAGCCACGACTCCGTGCCTATGATCACATCCGTATTATATGTGCCAAACAAATTCCAGAATTCTAAAGTCTTGCTGTGAATACTCCTGCAGTTTACCTGCAGGAGTATTCACACAAAACTGGGAGAGACTTTGGGATACAAAATTTCAGAAAGAACTTATTTACTCATTATCGATATTACTGTAGTCTAGGATCGGTACGAAACTGCATGAAGTACTGCTACGACAGTACATAATCTCAATTCTCACCGCCAGCAAAACCTCATATCCGACAAATAAACTACGGCGCGCAAATGACATATAAGTAGGCAAAGTCCAGACACTCAGCACCGTTCAATCACGTTGTACGGTCTTAGCGTACAGCATAGCGGAAAATGAATGGCGAAGGGACGACAGTGCCTCTGTAACGCAGTTCTTCTTCTTCAGCAATAGACGAAGGCCACAAAACCAAAGAATATCGCTTTATGTCGCAGACGTACTCGTTCTCAGTCTCTGCGAGAAACATCAACTGCAATTTGTGCACTGGCACAAGATTAAACGCGCAGCACTCAAAGTTTATGGTTCATCTTTAGCTTCTACACGAATCGCAAAAAAAAGTCCAATACGCAAAAACACAATTTTACTTATCCTACTGTATGCTTGTTAGCCTTCACAGAACAATATAAATCGCAGGGTATCACTGCTGTGGACCACAGTAAAACGTTTTGGTTTATCTAATTTGTCCATCGGCTTTTGTTCCAAACTAAAGGAATATTTCGGACACTGAACCTGTTCGATGCCTGATGTGCGAGATTACTGAGGCAATTAATTATGTTGGGTCGGAAACTGGTACTTCCCCACTCCCTTCTCACTTCCGGCAGGGAAAACAGATCCGGCTGCCCCGAAATTACGTTGGGTCTCGAAGACGAGACTACTGACAAAGGGAACTAGCCTCGAATTGCAGATTACAGGCCTAAACTGAGGGTGTCCGATAGCAAACAGTATGATGGATCGAAGACAGAAGTCACAGTACGCCAAAAAATAAATGCATAACGAGGAGCTTCATCATAAATTGTGCTTCTTCATCAGATACCATCTGGGTCATCGGAAGATGGGACAAGGATGGAATTCGCATGGCAGGCACGACACACTCATACAAAATTATAATCGGAAAAATTAAAAAGGGAAGAAACCATTTCGAGTATCTCGGCACAGATGGGTGGGTGACATTACGATGCACTTGTGAGTGTGTGGAGTGAATTCGAGTGGCCTAGAATGCCGAAAAGTGATGTGGTTTTGCGAACATGATAATCAAATTTCGTATTCCGCAGATAGCGGAGGAATTTCCTGAAATAATAATGACTATTGGCTTGACAGAAAGGATCCGATTAATTTCAATACCTAACTACTCAGGTAGATCAGCCCGACTGGGACCCGAAGCCTGCCTCTGGAATGAGAAGCGGGCAAAACATAATTGAGCGCGCCCTAGAATGTGGTGGCAGCGCGTAATGAATCATTATTTTATATGGGATTGGTGACAGTGCACACTGAGGAGCATCATGGAAACTCAGTATCGATTCCCGAAGCAGTCGAAACTAACTTATAATATATTTACACGTTTACAGAAAACAGCCACAATTTTTGTTTGTTTATGCCGTTGCTAAGCAACTCAGTCAACTGGCAGGCATATTTCTCTGTTTGTCATGCAAAAGCGCCCGCCTGTAGCCTACATAACTGCGGACAGCACAAAAACAAGTAGTGCACTTATATACTGCGGGGACAAGAAAATCATTAGAGGCATAACTTGGGGAAACACCGCTTCTATAGCAACGAAAGTCGAGGCTTGCGATTCAAACGAAAACGTGCGCCCACATAGCAAAGTATAGCCTATGTAGGCACGGTGTTAGTACAGCCAGTACAGTCAACAGACACGCAACTTTATGAGAACTGAACCAAATGCAATGCACACGATCAATGATTTTATTGCCAATAATGACTGTCAGTGTACCGCGCAGAACTGAACGCCTGTCTGAGCCTACTATGGATATATAACACACATTATTTACAGGTACACTAGAGTCAATACATGTATGGGCCCTCTTATATAAGATAGTCTACACGCACTTCTACAGTCTCTTCAGTATCTTCTTTTCTTCTTAATCGACCCTCGCTCTCCTGTTTGTCCTACTCCACCTCCTCCTCCTCCTCCTCCGTTCTTCTCCTCCAACTACTACTACTACTACTACTACTAGTGCCTCCCACGATCAATATACTCCGTCAATAGAAAACTTGTCTACGTTCGTTTAGCGCTAAACGAATTCTAGCGTCGCGCAACGACAAAATATTTGAAATCTTCCGGACATTATCTCTCAGTTACCAGTTTATTGTTAAACTGTACCTGCTGAACCCATCTTCGTGACTCTGGCATATTATAGCCAGTTTCTACATGGGGGCTACCAATGCAGACTTTCTACACAGGAGATTACTGAGTTAAATTCTTTGCGATGAAGATACGATCAGAACATCAGGTGTCAAGTTTGGTACGTGTCTTTCACTGGTAGGAGAGGTAGCTAACTAAGTAAGCAATGCCCGATGTTATATCCATGTTTGTTACGTGGATATTATTTTCAGCCCTATGCATTGTCTTGGATTTCTTTCAAACGCAGCTTTTCACAATCTGCATCTGTTTCGGTCGCCAGACATAATGGTTCCTACACAGGTGGGCCCTTCAAATGTTCAACTTTGCTAATTTGTGTAGGGACTGATGTCCGTTTAGGAAAGAGAAACGATTTTTTAGAAGGCTTCCAGATTTCGCCTCCTTGTCCATCGAAGAGCAGCAAGGAGATGAAGATGAGCGTGCAGCACTGGCGGAATGACAACCAAATTAACTCTGAGAAGAGCCTGTCCCTGTGCCATTTAACCCGCCACAAATCTCGCACAGACTGCAGCGGGATACAACACCGACTTACTGCGTCAGTACGAGTACATACGACTTCGGTTATTACCTCGCAGGGAATAATCGGCATTTTTTCTGAATATCTTTTTTGTGGCGCTGTGGCCCAAGGAGGACCATGGCTGCCCCGTTTTTGAGCTGTTAAGATCATACACAAACAACGACGCACCACAGTCGGTTGGACTCCTCTGGTCGAGTGATCAGCTCGTCGCAGAGACCTCTATCTGACAACACACAACACTCACAACAGACAGACATCCATCCATCTCCCCCGGCGGGATTCGAACCCACAATCCCAGCAGGCGAGCGGCTGAAGACCTACGCCTTATATCGCGCGGCCACTGGGACCGGCATTCTGAGGATCAATGAAATACATAAACACATCTTGTGGACTAACTGAAGGTTTCTGGCCGTTACAGCAGGTAGTGTAACAGCATTATATTGTAAAATTACTTTCTTATCTAGTACTGTCAGTACTCTATACCTAAATTAGCACTGTAATCATACACCAGCTAAAGACATCGTGTTGCTCTTCCTTGTCTGCCGGGCAAATCGATTTTGTTCCTCTTTTATTGATATTGACACATCTTTGACTGGACTTCGCAGCATATTTGGAATTTTCATCCTTGTCCGTACATGTTTTAAAAAGTAAACTCTTTTACCTCCTAGTTCTTTGTTCTGGGGGTCAATCCAGACGAATAAATTTCTCAGCTTACTTAAACCAAGCCCTCGGGTTACCGAGTTGCTCTACTCGTATTCTTTATAACTTCTCAGCAATTTCCAGGACACATTAAATAGGCAGTTCGAAATACGAAACGTAAACAGTAAACAACAAACACAGCGCAGTTAAACAACCCACAGAAAATCCAAGCAACTTTCGAACAGCAGTTCCAGTCACAAAACAATATACACCGTTACTGCGATGCTGGTACAGTCGGACGACCTGCACAACAACGGTTTTGTGTGTGGCTGTTGCCTTATACAATCTGAATTCACTGGCATTGAGACAGAAATTTATGCCCTGCGCATTGCTTCGAGATATTACTGCCTCTTCCACAAGCAAGGGAAGGTTGGGGAATGTAGCACGCAATTACGAGATGAGATTTAAAAAAAAACATTCAGAACTTTGGTCGGCATTACATCCTGAACGCAGGTGCATATGGCAGCATAATGTTATGTCTCTGTGGTTCCTTCTGCCTGTTGTATTTTGAGGGCGTAAAACTTGGTCTCTCACAGTAAGGGAAGAATATGGAATGAACGTGTTCCAGAACAACATACTGAGAGAGACATTTGGACCTGAGTAGGAGAGATCTCTCGGGAGGCCGAAACATAGATGGGAATATAATAAGCGAACTTTAAGGGCCTACGATGACGAAGTGTGACCTTGAATGACCTTGGTGAAGAGGGGGACAAGGGGACTGTATTGAGTAAGGTAATGAACAAAATGCTGGGAATTTCTTGACTGCCTGAGAAATGATCGATTAACTTCTCAAGAACTAAATTATTCACGTGTGGTTTACATAACGTCGCTCCTAGTACCTGCGTCGAATGGTGGCACAATTAAGAAATTCCCAATATCGATTTAGTATTAATGATTAACTAGCACAAAGGGATGGTGCTTCCTAAACGAAAAATGCCTTGTACAAATGTGACAGAAGGCTGTCGTGGCCTATCTGAGACACTGCCGTTGTCCGGTCGAGGCTGCAAAGGCGCCTGTAAGACTAGACGCCCGAACTGCTCGGTCGGAAGATGTTACCAGCACCATTCGCTATATAACTGCGCACTCCAGTGTTCCCGGCATTCTTCTTGCACTGTTTGACCATTAAATATGGGCTCGATAGGTTATCCCGCGGCGTCGATAACTAACTACCAATCTGTGCTGCGTAACAACCCAGAAGAGCGAAGATCTCATTCCTAAAAATGCAGCGTGTGAACGCATGGACTGTACTAACGTTAAGTGGCAATGGTTTGTGCACAAGACGATGAACCTGCTGCTGCGTACAATTTAAAAATGCTAATAAACACAGCATATCAGCGCCAACTTGCACTCTATCCTCAGCCCTTCCGCCTACGCAAACACATAGTTCAATGCGGAGATCTGCTGCCGATGGCCAAGACCGGTCATATCGTCTTAAGGACGGACAAAACCAAGCTCTGGGCCACGGTTATCGCAGCCATGTGGCTGCAACCTCCAAGATTTGGTTCAAATATAACACCCGTATCTGCTGACAAAATTTATTGGGGAATCACGGTTCGAGTCCCGGTAAGGATTAATTTTTCTTTTGTCTACAATGTCCAGACGATGATCTGGTGCCCAAACAGATTCCCACTCCGTGGGAACCATGCGCTCTTCCATCAGGACTAAACGAGACAGGCGCGAAGTGTACGTTCAGCGAATCAACATTCATGTGGTTTTAATATCAGACGGTAATGCAGCTCCTCGTGTTGACTCCACGTGGTGGGGAACGTCACCCTATTCATGAGCACTTCAGATGACCTCTACGGTCTTCATGCATTATTCAGGCAACACAGCGACATCAGCGATCACATCTGCAGGATGTCCCACGACAATTAAAGTGCTTATTTCGCGCAATCCAATGCTGACGGCGTCCGTTCTCCACTTTGTTGGCGCAGCAAGACTCACATACCGGCTACGTACACAAGTCCACTGTGCAGATCCAAGAAATTGTTCGTCTTTTATACAACACAAAGTTTCTGTATCGCGGTCATAAGGGATCGCCACCAAGTCCAATTTTGAACAAAACGAATCCAATCCACATCATCAGCCCCTAATTCGTGTTAATATCCTCCTCCCAGCCATGCAAATTTCACAAAAGTGGTCACTTCTCTAGCAACAGTACAGTTAAAACGTGCTTTCATTGGACGACCTACAGCAACAGAGAATTGTTTCTTTACTGTGACCAGGATGGGACTCACAGCTATGGAACCGGACGCTTAATTTAGCACGATTAGTGAAGAAACGAAATGAATGTGCTTAAATGAAATATGAAGTTGCGTCAATTGTGCGGTGTGTGTGGGACAGCGTGTGGTGAATTCTATTTGCGAAACAGCCCGTACAATAACTGTTGAAAGACACCCCTCAAGGAATATTGCAATTATGGTCAAGCAGATACAACATGACATGGTAAAATTTAAAACTAACGAAGTGAGTCCAACTGCGATCCACCTCACTGTCCTTCCCCCCTCCAACCCCTTAAAACACCGAAAGGTCACCCAGCAAATGAAGTTTGGGAAACGCTAAACCTTGTCAAATGAACCTCACTGCGTTAGAAGAGGGCCCGAAATCGGAATATGCAGCAGGTGTCCTGCCTTTGGTATTATTCAGGCTTGTGTTCAGCAAGTCGGACAGTACAGAGAGAACACTGTGGACTGGACTGGTATTCGATTCCCAGCAAAGTCAGGGGTCGTGCAGCAGACCACTCCCATTCACCCCCCACATGCACACTGCTGACATGCAACAGGCGTGTCGCCCACTTTGTTTGTATTCACTGCACGCACGCACACACGCACGCAACATTTACATCATGATGGCTCTCGCCTTTCAACGCGTGAAATGAGCCGACCTTTTTACAATGTACCGTAAACATTTCAAGTTCATAAACGCATTTCCGTCGTTTTCGTATAGAAATTCGAACACGTACCTCCGTTTAAACACAGAACAATTTTAAGGGCGACTGGAATATTGTAGTGGCACGATGCTTAGGATAGGGGTCGGATGGCGGAGGAATCGGGTTCGATCTCGGTAGAAACAAAACATACTTCTGTTCTTCGAGGTGTCCGATCGGCTCCAGTGCCCACCCAGCATAGGGAGCTTATTCTCTGGGGGAAAAATGGGCCTGTGAATGAGGGTGACCACTGATGCCCATGCAATGCCGTGGAGCAGTCTTAACCTCCGAAAGGCCTTCACCGCGTGCACAGGGACGAGTTTACATTTACTGCAGGTGTTACTGAACCATAACTTTCAAACAGACGCACAACGGCGCAGAAAAAGAGTATCAAAACGCGTAACATTACACCAGACGTATTCTTAATGTATTGTCTTGTTTAGGAGCACATGACAGAGGAAACCAGCTGGTTTGGCCAGAAGCAACACAGAGCAGGACAGACCTGAATAATAAGGGGCTTCATAATTTCATTGCGATAAAGTCAGCATGGTTGGCGATCCAAAGCAGAATTGAAGTTGGAAACACCGAAGACACGATACCACCGATATACCCTAGGTGTTAATGTGAGGAGAGTAAAAAAACAGAATCTGTGCGCGTGAACTATATTTTCTGGCTGCGAACGAAATCCCACGGTTGTGTTCATTACAATTGCAACGGAGTGTTGAATGTTATGCAAACTAAGACGCGTACAACCTCTGAGCGACTATCAGCCTCTCAGAAAGGACACTGCTTTCAGATGTTAGTAGGTAATGTGGAGTACCAATGAAGCTGGGAATACTGTCAGAATCCGAGTATATTTTTGTCAGACGTTCAATCAACTGGCTGCTCCACTGCATACGGTAACACGGGCAGCTGTGGGACAATCTGTCCGAAGGCACGTGCACACCAGTGACGTGGGTCACACAGTGTGCAGCCAAATACTGTGAGAGGCATAAGATCCGAGGCTTGCAGGTCCGTACGTCCGGCAACAAAGGGACTGGAAACACTTCACATCATGTGTGCTAACGTCTGTGACTGCCTCCATCACTTTCACTGTTGTATGATTTGAGGACCTATCGATCACAACGTTTTGAAAAAGACAGCGGAAATAACAATGCAAGATTTCAGGTCCTGGTAGCTCTGTTTTTAGAGATTCGAGTCTCCTTGGGAGTTATAGCGTGTCGATGGGTGAAGAGCGGTAATCGCTCATGTACCTTCACGGAATGCACACAAAAGACACTATACAAAGAGCAGACGAAAATATCCTTTGATTCCAACTGCTGACGAACCTGTGAGGCAGCTCAAAGTCGAGACAGGCTAACGCTTTGAAAGTAAATATCAGCACGACGAATGAAGCTGCCACCATACGTCATCAACATCGAACACCTTATGATGAAATGTTCCCGATGTAATGCACAGGAAAATAGTTTATGCCTCTACTGATCAGCTAAGCTGACCGATTAGTAGCAGGACAAGGGACACAGAACCTACAACAATAAATTTCCTTACTGCCCACTCCATATAAGAGTTAACCATTCCAATTTTTTTTAGGTTCTTGTGACCGTGCATCATGAACGTAGGGTGAAGAGAGAGAAACCAACAAGATGCAACTAACCTGATGTTTATTATCAAACTTCTATCTCAACATGTTTCGGGCATCATTATGCATCACAACACCCACACCCAATACACCAGATCTGACAGACACACGAAATAGATACCAATTAAACACCACTCCATACACATACACACACGAAATCCCGATTATGTTTACAACTCATTACTCCACACAAAGAAACTTCGGTTCTCATATCTTACGGGTTTTTCCCTCTTGTTACAGTGCAGAACACCATATGCGGTAGTACACGGTCTTGTTCTCCGGATGATTGGCATAATGATGCCCGAAACATGTTGAGAAAGAAGTTTGATAATAAACATCAGATTAGTTGCATCTTGTTGGTTTCTCTCTCTTCAACCATTCCAGTATTTGTTACTAAGCCGGAGAGTAATTTCGGACGCAAGAAAAATCTGGCCAACAGAAGCTCTTTTTCTGAGGAACACATAGCTGTGCAGGAAAAGCACCAGAATTTACAGTCAGGGTCACTGTTGCCATGGTTAGGGGATATACCCCGTTCTGTGAGACGGTTAACGCGCGCGTGCGCAGTGCGGTGTCCTTGACCTGGGTATAGAAGACACGAAACTGCGTAGCCACCATGCTGGTTGCCAAGCTGGGCAACACTAACAGTGGATACCGCCATCAAACTGTCAATAATCTGCTCACTTTGTGAAACTTGTCAATTTTGCACATTATCTACCGCGTAGGGACCGTCCTTATTTGCTGTTATCAATTATCAAAATAAATAAAAGAAACGAAGAAACTCCAAGTGGTATGATAATTTCTGTTAATCGCAGTAACATAATGAAACCGAACCTGGTTTAAACCTCGGCTGGGCAGGTTATCTACCTATCGTTACGTTGTCATACTGTCTCACACCTTTCCCCACATTTGCAGCGATGGGTAGCAGTCTAGACAACGCATACAGTTTGCAGTACATCTCTGCTACATCTGAACGGAACTAACCTTCCAGACGCACTAAGAACTTTACATCGGGATACAAAAAGAATAACTATCAATTACGTTCTAAAAATTATAAGTTCCCGACATTTTTATCTTCTCTCTTATTATTTGTTCCTAAGGTACGGTGAGACACTAATGTGGTGCGGCTGTCCGTCCATCCACATGAACGTCGAGCACTGGTACAATGAGAAATGGTAGGGGTAAACGACACACTCGGACAAACACTAAGCTGTTTCAACACCTCTTTATCCACCAAAAATCCCACACAGACTGCTCTGCAATTGAATCCAGGTCTACGATGAGAAGCCAGTGACCGACTTCCTGAGCCACGGCCTCGCCTATTTCTGACCGTATTTAATTCCTTTGTCAGGTACCCAGTGTGGCTACTGGACAGACACAAATCGTACCTAAGGCGGTTTACGTCAGGTGTTTACTCCGGAAGCCCGGGTTTATCCCGGAGTAGTCCAAGTGGAAGTTGTGGTGGAAAAAATTGGCAATCGGTCCGGTTTCGGCTTCTCTCGAGTTGCGGCTGAAGTCAGCAACAGAGAATGCATAAACCATCAATAGTCACGAATAGAAAACTAACACTGCGGTCAAGTGAGACACAAAACCTTAATGGACAGAGTAAAATAATACAACTGACATGTCAATAACAAGTATAATTTAGAATCAAATTCAAGTTCATCAAAGCAGTCAGTACGAATAATATAAAAGTCGGATAGTTTATTTATAAATAAAAAGTGCGATTGTATTCCTTCTTTTGGGCCATTCCCCGGTGTCTGAATTTTATGTGCAGACGTTTCGGAACACTCTGTTCCATCTTTAATGGCGGTGTAAGCAGGAAGAATATCCAGGATGAGACTGTTGGGATATTTACACAAGAAAAGATCCGGCTCAAAAATAGCCTCAGCCAATCGGAAGGAGGATGGACGGCGAGGAGGTGTGTCCGAGTGGAGGAACAGGCTGTGGAGGGCCACGGTCCCTTGTGGAGGCCTGTAGTAAGTATGTGAGGGAGAAACGGCGCTGTGTTGGATTGACGAAGGGGTGGTGGAGATCAAACTTTTGCATTTCAGGCGGCTGTGTCCTTTCTTTAAGCTTTTGCAGAAGGGGTTTCCAGGATTTGCTTAAGGCGCGTTTGTCTTCCTGCTGAAAGTAATGGCAGGAGTGACACTAGTATTGAGTGTCACTAGTACTGTCACTAGGATGGAGTGTCACTAGCATTTGAGTGTGATTAGCATTTGAGTGTCACTAGTGTTGAGTGTCATTTGTATTCAGTGTCAGTAGCACTGAGTGTCACTTGTATTGAGGGTCACTAGTATGGAGTGTCACTAGTATTGAGTGTCATTAGTACAGAGTGTCGCTAGTACTGAGTGTCACTAGTATTGAGTGTCATTTGTATTCAGTGTCAGCAGCACTGAGTGTCAATAGTATTGAGGGTCACTAGTATGGAGTGTCATTAGTACTCTCACTAGTATTGAGTGTCCCTAGTATTGAGGGTCACTAGTATGGAGTGTCATTAGTACTGTCACCAGTATTGAGTGTCACTAGTATTGAGTCACGAAGTTAGCAGCAATCAATTCTTCAGTGCAACTGAATACAAAATGAATATCAGTAATCCCCAATATATATGTAGTCATCTTACAGAATATTTACGAAATGTTGCTTGAATCAAAGTCTGTGCATGGCTTGGAGGTGTGGGGATTTCCTGAAATATGGAAAGAATCATGTATGTTTCACAGTAGATTCTGCAAGAAATGATGAGTATACCGAATTGTGCAGCCAATGAATGAAGTTGCTGGGATGGAACTTGGTAGAGTAAGAGAGGCAAGTGTAAAGTGCTGCCATAGAATTATGTGTTTGGATGTAGAAAATCCGGCAAGACAATATTAAGCATGGCAGAAGGGTAACGTGAGTGTGAGAAGTGGGGCTGTGGAGTTGCAAGAAGAAATGTGCAATATTGGGTTAGCATTTGTGCGGATCAAGAAACAGGAGTGTAACTTGAGAGTAATAACATGTAGTCGAAGGTAGATGTAGTGATATTGAAATACAAAATACTTTAGCAAAATTGTCACAGAGAAGACCATTAACACAATTAGGAGAAATAAACTGGTGTGCGAGGAAAGAAAGAGGCAGAATTGCGTGGCTGCTATCAGGAGTGTGGCAATTGAAAGGAATAAGAAGAAACAGAAAATGGAAAATGCCCTTTGCGTCTAGGTGAAGAGAACGTCAATTGTATGTTAGTAGACTGCTTGGGAACTATAAATTGGACAGTGCAATTTTTAAACGAGAAACAGCTAAATATGAATAAAGAGATAGCTTACAGAAAAATAATAAGATGCATTATTAGAGACCAGATAAGAAATTTAGACAGATAATTAAACAAAGTCCTGTATAAACCGTTTAATAAAACCAGACAGGTGTGAATGTAAGTATCAATGGTGACGGGCAATCACCATGACAACCCGGTGCTAATCCTACGGTGGCCTCCAAGATCGTAAGAACTGAACTAAAGTTGTTATTGTTGTTATTATTATTATTACTGTTAGAACTTATTCAAATTGCCCAATGATATAAAAAATTATTATACAGGATGGGCCAAAAGTAGGTATACAGTATATAGTTAATTACTGTACACCTACTTTTGGCTCACCCTGTATGATCAGCATAGATAAACAATTTTGAACGATATATCGCACTGTGCTCTCTCACACCGCATACACCAACCATAAGTATATTAAACAGCAGACACTAAGACACTGCCTTGGGGAACATCGCAAAGAAATCCCAAAGGCAGAGACAGAATGCCAGAAACTGGAACACGCGAAAATATGCTAGTTTGACAACTACGTAACCAAATACCATAACCACTGGCAAGACCAGAGCTGTCTGTACTTGAAAGGAACGTGACACAAGGTTGAAAGTACCAACAAAACCACAATATATGGCATCATCCTGACACTGTACGTCGTCACATAATCGAGACAACAACTAAATTAAAGGTCGCAGACCTAGATTTTATAAGGCCGTGTTCAGAACAGTCCACTCTGAAGAGAAGAATCTAAGACTAAAAAGCGCTTAAGTAAGAGCACAATAATTTGACTGCAGCCCTTAATAACAGAACCTGGATGGCAATGGTGGCTGTACAGCTTGACACACATCGGAATTAGTAACCGAAAATAAGATAAATCGACTAATAAATAAGTGTGCAGCAATAATAAGAGCACAGTCGGCACACGTACAGTATATCAGTCAACATAGTTTGTTTCCGTAGACTACTGCAAGCACGAGTTCAACTGCCTGGGCTACGCCTGCTGACAGTAATAACGGAGAGGTCCGGTCGACTCATCCATCCCTAGCAGCACAGCTAGCTAGCCTCACGCCTGGGAAAGTTAATGAAGTTTATTTAATGTTTTAATTTCAAATTAAGCAAATGTATTGTTGTCTTCAGTTAATATATACGCGGTGTGATTGAGTGTATTGAATGGAAGACAGAGAAACGCCACGAATACGCAAACATGGGGAAAGTAAAATGACTCGAATTATGATGGCAACTGTACGTCACCTGACTTCTAGTTCGGGACTTGGAAAATTTCAGGCCGATGGATTTTTGTTCGACTGAGTGTACATACTGTATTGTCGGCGTTCTCTGCTGTATGTCTGGACTCAGCGGCAGCATCCTTCAGCAGTTCGTGCTCTATTGTAAGTCAGCAACCCGTTATATGCAGTGCCACCTGCGGCAACAGTGGGACCACAAGCTATACACATCTTACAGTACTTAATTAAAATATACGTATTTATGAACCCTTAAATTTTATGGACGTCGGTGGACTGCCTCAGGGTGGCTGTGATTTAGCAGGAAAATGCAACAGAGAACACTAAAAATAAAGCACACATTTGTGCCGACTGCTCGTTTATTGTTGTACAGCACAACGGGACGGCTGAAGGGAGACTGATTAACTGTTTCGGTACGAGGACAAGATATTTAACAAAGGCGTTTTAAAACTTCATCCAGTTTACAATTCCACCTCCATAGCCGTGTTTGAAAACAGAACATTTAAATCAATATCCTAAAGAAAAGAAAATCGCGGCAAAGTACCGGGAACGCATATTCCGTCACATTTCCGGCTTCGACAACTTCTGAGGCACATAGTTTTCAATAGTGCAGTTGAACAATGCAAGTGCAAAATTTAATTGTCCGTTCGAACGCAACGTACACGGATGCCAGCAGATTGAACCGGACCGGCAAAACGTTCGCCGATAACAACTCATCCCTAGCAGCCAGAACGACAGGACAAACCTTCGTATTGCCCAAGTATCCAGTCTCAAGTCTTGGAATAGACATCCAAATTAACCCACGTTCTCTTCTAATTACGAGATGTATAGCTGTTTTCACTTAACGGGCATTTTGCATAAACATTTACAATGCAAGCGAGAGAAAGCCAAATATGGACAAATACAAGGAAACAGAAACTGGCTGGAATTGTAACGCCGTCTCTACGTGCACATCACACCCACTTCCGCATCCAAATATTTGAAGTGCTTGGATTTGAAGTACAGATTGTACGAAACATGAAACAAACCCTCCGTTAATTCAAACCTGTTTGTAAGTAGGATTACTGACCTATCACAGTGCAAAAGACGGTGCAGAAACTGGCAATATGAAACAGCAATGTTCCAACAGTTCTGTTCCCTACAGCGTGTCTTGGCATGGATGATATTTCAGACATCCGTTTGGTAACCTGTCAGAGGAAGACGCCATCTCGTGTTAGAGAATTCAGGAAAATGTAAATCCTTCCGTTGAGCTGCCAATGTTCGGCGTTGGTCCCGCAAATCTATTTACGCCATTCAGCAAACTGCGTCAACAGGACCACACTCTATCAGCAGAGTGGCCTGACATGGAAAATCATAATTACAGGAAGGTCGAAGAATCACATGCCCCACTTCTTGAAAATGTCTTCCACCGCAAGTACCGAGATTATTAGTGCTCCACATTCCGCTGTCTTGTCTACTGATGTATCCATGAAGGTGAAACCACGCTTTGTATCCAACGTCTATGCGCACAGGATGAATTGGGCGATTCTCCCGAAGTACTGTAGTAGTTGTTCCCTATCATGACTCATCAGTTCGTGCACTCCAGTTATAGCATATGCACGAAGTTTTAAAATTTTTTACACTTCTGTATACTTCCGTAAGATAATCCATTCTGAAGATAAATTTTCTCAGTAAATTTCTTTGACAGAGTAACAAATTTTGGGGGATATTATCAATATTATC
>Ga0123354_10008584_pt1 | contig 15550 bp, 12 predicted proteins | sample TergutLab28metaG_2_FD_97872 | JGI IMG/M metagenome (GOLD analysis project Ga0123354, IMG submission 97872) | Labiotermes labralis P4 segment gut microbial communities from Petit-Saut dam, French Guiana - Lab288 P4 | ecosystem: Host-associated > Arthropoda: Insects > Digestive system > Gut ...
CTACACAAAACCCCCCCTTTTTATGTGCGTGGTGTGTTGTGGTTTTTTTATCCTGAAAAAACCCAAATGAATTTTGCCCCCCCCCCCCCCCAAAAAAAAGCTTTTATATACTACACTAACATTACTACTTTCAATATAATATACTGCTCTATATAGAAATAGTAGTATTTGGTGGTGTTAGTGCATTATTTGTAAAAGGTGCATCTCTGAACATCAATTAAATCATGCCCCCATTCTATGTGTGTGTGAATTTTACATTATATACAGTTCTTATTCATCATTTACACAACTAATTATGTTTATTATATTACATTTTATTATACAAATGCATGTGGCTACATGTTTTTACCAACTGTATAGACATCTTCAAACCATTCCAACAACTCAAAATTGAAAATCACAACTGCAAACATTATTAAGGAGTCAGATTGAGATCTCGGTCTTTCTGTTATACAGTGCACATCAATTAAAGTCTCCTTCCAACTTTCAGCACATGATTACCAGAAATAAACTTTAAAAACAATAAAACTGAATATACAAACACACTCCATGTCAACATACCAACGAATACATACACATGCCATCACCCACCATACAAAATAGTTGACACTATTTACAATGGCAACAAGAAAAGATACCGAAACTTTTACACAAAAAATGCTTTGCTTGTTTTTTAAAGTTTAAAATTCATCATTTTCATTGATATGTATTGATATGCACTGTGTAACAATATAACTGAGATCTCAATCTGACCCCTAAATGTTTGCAATTGTGATTTTGAATTTTATGTTGTTCGAATGGCCAGAAAAATACCATATTATTGATTGAAAAATGTGGCCACACATTCACATAATACTACATAATTAGTTGAGACGACGGTGCATAATAACCATAACTTACGCTACACAACGGGATGTCTACTAAAAAATAAAAAAGAAGAGGACAGATGTCATCCAAAACTTACCACACAAAAGGTTTCAGATGGGTAACTTACTGAATATACTCACCTTTCTTTTACGCATTTGTGACACAGTACACCACCATACGCCCTTTTGACAGTCTTCTTCCGTCTGCACATGCGTGATCTTTCCATTGATCGTGCTGGCTGTATACCTCGTAACTTGTCTTTACACTGACCGCATCTAGGGATCTTCTTCGGTTTCTTCAAGTACTGATACACTAACTTACCACCTGGAGTGCGGACGCTGTCAACAAAGAATTCATGTAGCAATATATGAGTGAAAACGCTGTACTAAACATTAAACTCACGTGCTCTGGCACAACAAGACAAGAGCAGACCTAACCTGCACATCACACCACAGAAGAAACATGACACCACACCAGTTAAAAATGTAATACCACAGAATTGTTAAGTTTTACTCCTACTTTCGAACAAGAATTACACAGAAAATACGTACACTCGTCTTCTATTGCTGTTTGTGTTGTACGACAAACGCCGTCTGTAAACAAGCCTCTGTACCATGATGGATGTCCCGGAATCTGTAAATTATTTTGTCTCAACTATAAATTATTTTACAAACCAAAAAGTTATGACAGCATATTTATCATCCAACTAATTTCCTGCTTATTTATTAATGGCAGATGCACTCAGATTCAACATACGCTACGTCACACAACATACCACACAGCTGTCGGTCTATACCGGAAGACAGACACCAAAGAATCTTTAGCACAGAGCGTATATAAATTCTAGTTGACTTCCGGGAGTTCGAGTTTCTTTTTGACAGCGATAGAGGGAGGTTCGATACCAGCGTGTAAAATGGGCTGAAATTGGTTATACGACAGTAATGATATTAAAAACCCTACGCACACGCAATGAATTGTATGCTTAATGCGTTTTTGGAATCAATCACGGCAGTAGCGATTTGTAACTGACCCAGACTACTGTTGCTATAACGAAATGCCACGTCTGTGGCTGTACTTGAACAAATTAATCTATGTCATTTTATATAAGCATAGAAATACTTCCACTGCAAATACCCCGTGATATCTAATCTTTGACTGTTTTTATCATCATCTTCAAGCGGTTGTGTTATGAAATAACATGGTGAAATAATATATACAGTGTCCATTTTACAGGAGCACTCAGTCTCCTATACAATGTGTACTGGGTCTCTTTCCTGGGGGTAAAGAGGCCGGGGCATGGCGTTTAGCACCTGCTCCCATCTACTGCCTCGGTTAAAGAAAGAATGGGGCTATACCTCTACTCCCACTCTGGGCCTTTATACTCAGTTCCTAATATATTTATTGTATTGACAAGCACATTTGATACGATAATAAATGAATCAATAACGTTTCTAATGCAAAATTCCTTGGAATAGTTACAGACAATACATTGTCCTGGAGAATCCATATAGAGCACATTGGAACCAAATTAAGTGCAGCTTGTTATGCAATGGGATCCGTCAAGCCATATATGTCACAGATGACCATCTGGTATGGCTTGCATACCAGATGATGATCTACACAGAGTGACATAAACCAGGTGTTGCACTGATACAATAATTCTCCTGATGATGGGAACATGGCTGCCCGAAACATGCAGAGAATAGAAATAAAACATACATGAAAAAAAATAGTGCATCAAAACATAAAAAACCAAGACAACTGTCTCCAACCCTCTAACTGTAATGACCAAGCTGATGTCTTACATCCACTGACCCTAACAACCAAGATAATGAATATGACCCACCCTCTCACCCTAACAACCAAGACAACTAATGTCTCCTACCCTCTGACCCTAACAGCCAAGACAATTAATGTCTCCCACCTGCTGAACCTACAACCCAAGCCAACTAACATCTCCCAACCTCTGACAACTGTCTCCTATTAAATACTTTTCAAACCTATGTATCAAGAATGGAATTGCTGTGTTTAGGGTACAAGCACGTGCTGATGAAGTGGCTTTAATCAGTATCACTTATGTTTGCCAGGTGCAGTAATTACTTTCTATGCAGTGTTAAATTTCCTTCAAAAATTCTCACAAAAACATTTCATTTCCAAATCTCCTTAGTGATATGCGTGGGACCACTGCATCCACATCTTCCGCAGCTAATACATTCCTAGTGCACAAGTGGCACATTAAAATTACACAGATGAAAAATCCACTGTTACCTCAGAACAGGAGTACACTGAGTGCACATGAGGTATGGCTTAATATTATAGCTGATAAACTGCTTGTGTGACCAAAAGTCAGATCACAAGAAATCCTGTTTGTCACCACCTGAGAACCTGTCAGCCCAGAAAACCTTGTAGAGGACTCCAGGCTTCAACTATGAATCCAGAAATTATTATTATTATTATTATTATTGTTGTTGTTGTTGGAAGAAAAATAACCCGAGTGCCCTCCGCCCCAGTGCTCCTATCACTAGCAGTGGACACCTGAAATTGTTAGGATTCACTGTTTTGAAGGAGATGACATGGGATGAGAACATGCTGCCAAAGAAAATGAAAACATACATTTCTGACAAACCATATTTTCTCCTCTCCTACATTTATTGTGTTCCATTTACTACACATGGAAGAAAGGATCAGTTCTGTATCACATACATGTAAACACATATTATTTACAAAGTTTACCTTTAGTGACTTGTTACAACCGCAATACTGTATATTAATACTTACAACATCCATACATCAGCATCAATAAATTAGTTTTCGATCATTTGATAATATAATCAATACACAAGAACACATCCTATATTATAAGCAAATGTAAAGTATTTAGATGCGTGTGTATATGTATAAATATTTATGTAGGAAAAAAATGATGCTTATAATGAGTTCTAATACCATTCTTCTTAACAACACCAAAGGTGCTTTCCACTTTCTAGCAATGTCAGTCTTAACAAGGCAAGTCATTTCCTTCGTCCTACTGTTATTTTGCATGGCATTAAATGTTTCAATTACAAGCATTAAGAATGTCCTCACTTACATTTTATAATCCTAACTGGTAGAGTACTGCACTGTAAAAAATCTAACAGATGGGTATAATAATATCAATCTCAACTTTGTGCTATTTGATCAGTTCAAAATACCACATAAAATGTATTCTATATCCCTCCACCTACAAGTGGACTATTTAAATGTACTAGTTCAAAGTTTGAAAGACTAAATCTGGTAATGGCAATGGGGCAGTCGCTTAGTACAAACTGTAACATCCGACTGCCACCACCAATCATATCCAAATATGTACCTCTGATACTAAACCTGTATCTATACTGATATAAAAAGTTAAATTCTCATTTTTTTTTAAACTGATTGTTAGTTTTAATCTGCATTTTTCCAGTAAGTAGAAAAGTGGCTGCCAAGGGAAAAATTGTTTGGTAAAAATAATTAGGAAATCTTATGGTTCCTGCTTCCATTAACACATGGGGCTGTACCTCTTTTAACACAGTATTAAACATATAAAATGCATAAATTTGATCTTACAAATTTTTCTCATTTAGAGACACATACTTTGATTCCTTGGTGTGCTGTGTATATATATATGTGTGTGTGTGTGTGTTTGTGTGTATAGCACATTATAAATAAAAGCACAAAACTACTTGTGACAGTGAGTTCCACTACAGTGAACACCCCCCACCCCCCTCCCTTTCAAATAAATGGTAGTATATACTTCAGACCAACACATCAGATTAAGTGTGTGCATAAATACATGGATAACAAATGCTTTTGGGCACCTTGATTATTTAAAAGAGTTTGCATGTAAACGGACGATTACTACAAAAGATTAATGGTCAAATACCTCTCACCTGCCTTTGTATCACATCTAGTTGCCTCTCTAATCCACTGACAAGTATATTTGAAATATAGTGAAACAACTAACAGCCATGTCATTCGAGCCACTATTATGCATGCTTGATTATCATTTGATTATCATTGGTTTTGGTCATCTTATTAAAAACTCTAAATTAGTCTAAAGATCAAATTCATTCTCATTCTGTTCAAATTCAGATACTATGCATGACCTACTGGCATCTCATGCCAGAAGTGGGGCAAAATCACCAAATTCAACAACTGAGTTATGCAAAAATCAAATAACAACTCTTTGTTAATATGCAGATATCTGCACAAATAATATGGTAACCTTTACAGAAACTGTTAGGCTTACATGAACATAAACCAAGTCATAATTCATATCTGCCAATATTTTACAACAAAAATGGACAACACTTCAGACAAAGCATGCTTAAATTTATGCAGCTATAAAGATAAAATTGCACAGTCCACAGAAGATTCGCTCTTACTGTGAACATATCTACAAATATTATCTACTGTGTAGAAAATGCGAGTATGGGAATCACCATTGTCACCTAAACACAAGATACTCTTATGAACCACAACAATTACTGATTTCTTTATAATTTATGTTACACAGAATTTATTACAACAAACTGCACCATCAATAATAAATAATTATTTGTCACTTACAATGTCCTTCCTACATGTTTTGGCCTCTGCACAACCATCATCAAGAAGGCTGTATACAAGGGAATACAAATGCAGCAAATTCTGTTGAAGATGTGCATGTGTGTACTAAAAATAAAATATTATCAATTAAAATTGCTATGAATGTTTACAATACAAATCAATTACAACAGTATTGCATTTCTTAATAATATTTATCTTCCAGGGCTAAGAAATAAAAATACCTGTATATGATTTATATCCTAAATACTTGTAGCAATTTTAATGGACAATATTGTATTTTAACTCTACACATGCACCTCTTTGACAGTGTGTGCTGTATTTGTATTCCTTTGTACACAACCTTCCTGATGATGGTCTTAAAGCAGCCAAAACATGTAGGAGGGTCATCACAAATGAAAAAAATTATTTATTACTGATGGTGCTGTCTGTTGGATTAAAGCACTACATATTCAGTCTATTGAATAGGATACGGATTACAAAAATTGTATGTCATATTTCATTATGATAAATAAGAGAAGATACTGTATTTATAGTGTTATCTCAATGAAATGAAGGGTGCATCTTGCAATTAAATGAACACAGTGCATATTAGACTACTTCTGTATGACTTCCGCCTCTCCACAAACTATACACATACCAAATATCTCATACACAAGGAAATGTAATAGATCACCCAATCCTAAAGGCAGAATGTAATGATGAGTGGGGGACCTACCATCTGCCTTCAGTACTCTGTCAGACAGTACACTTTCATGCATTCTGGTACTGGCAACACTACAATACATTAAGGCGACAACACGGAGTACTAATACCTCATCTCTGATAGATCTTTAAATGTGTCCATTTTAAAAGACACTTAGTTTGGTCCATGAAATAAAGCAGATGTCAATTCAGTGTGCTGGTAGTGGCAAAGAAAAAGCTACATGCTTTAAAATTACTTTGTTGGTTTCACTAATCATGCACAAGCCAGTCTCCTGTATCTGAGTGAGCCAAGAAACAATGTATTTGGTGTTTCTCAGACATACATCTTTAAAACTTTAAAGATTTCAAAATAATAATAAATAAATAAATATTTGGTTAATGGATTCCTCAGCTCAGCAACTGGATTGACTAGATTTCTACAGCAGGTCACTTAATGTTCTAATGCACCCTGCAAGAAGACCTTTCAGGAACAGTCCCAGTAGCTGTACACTTTTTCATTCATTTTATCTGAAAGTCACTCATATTCACAGGTGGAAGTCTACTTGCCATATTTAAGGGTTGAGCTCTGTAACTACTGAGAACGTTTAATCAGTAACAAATATGTATTGTCATTTCAAGACACTGGAAGATGATATGCCCCTATCTTTGTGATGTAACAGTACATATGAATTCACTGTCTATGTGACTGTGACCTCTGTATCTGTGTATCTTGCACCTTTTCAGTTATGATGATGATGATGATGTTGAACTTGGAACAATGGAAAAGGAAGTACCCATGTCCCAAATTTGAAGTGTCACATTTCCATTTGGACTGGCTGTAAAAAAAAAAAAAAACACAATTCTTGTATATTATTTTGGCATTTATTCATGTAAAAAGATGGAAATGACCATGAATTTATATTGAAGAATTTCAAGATTATGTGCATCTGCAATAATCAATTACTCAATAACTGATGGCAATTGAACTGTCTTCAGAAGACCTAGTACCTATGTCCACTTATTAAGCATCTGAAATCAATGATTGACACAGAATTTTCATGTTTTCAGCCAATGTGATACAAAAAAATGTTATACCACAACTTTAAGGAATTAGCTCTAAGGGCAGTGAGATGGCAGGAGAACACATCAGCAACCTAAGTATGACAGTGGAAAATAATAGTGTAATTTGCCTTAAGCTGTTATTAAGACATTTTTATATTTTCATGACTAGATGCTACAACATCAATTGAGTTCTTCCACCCGAAACACTCAGACAGAGGTGTGCTAAATTATTTTCTACGAAATATCTATTTTATGTAACTATATTCAATACCAGATCATCACTTATTTGCATGAAACTAGTAAACTGTATATTTAATACTGATCAGTTTGAGAAAGAATTAGTGCCAGCATGACACACTTGTAATACTGCATGTGCCTTTTGGTGGACACAACTATTAGAAGCCAAGTGATAGCACTCATTGTGCCAACTACATACAGTGCATGTTGTGAACGATGCTATAAGGACTGCCATCTCTGCATATCCAGTGCTGTAACAGATTTCCCAGCAGAAGCTGGGAAAGATGCTGACTGTCACATTGATCCACAGGGTACCCAGAGGGTTTTTTTCTGCTCCTGATCAACAGCTACCTTGATCTGTGTGCACATGTAAGCCACATTCACACCTGCAGGGATCACAGCTGCAACAAAATAAAGAATCAAACATACAAAACTAAGCTTAGATAAGAGTGAATGTCTCAGTTCCAGCAATAGCAGCATGACAAAGCAACTGGGATAACATTTGAATTCCAGCTCATTCCTTCCTATGTCACTATTGAAAAAAAAAGGGAACAAGTACCTGAAATGTAATGTCTGTATTCTGACTCCAACTTTGAGGCATGTTCATACATTTCTTTGGCTGCCTTAGCTGAGACTTTCTCCATAGAGTAACGAGTATCCTTCACTTCTTTTATTTGTTTCGTTGATTTGAACTTGATTAGTAACACTATAGGATAAATTTGGTGACGATGCAGCCTTTCAACTGAAGCTAAACTGATGTCTAAAATGCAGTGGCTATTCTGGAATGAAAATAACAATTCAATTTATACACATGCAGGACTGTAATAATAACATCATCATTCGTATATGATTAACACTGAGCCTGTAATGTGTGTTGAAATAAGTTTATACATACATCTGTTATGTCCTGAACTGTGATGTATCAATACACCACAGGGGTTTCAAAACTATTTGGATGCCCCAAGGTGGTATGTGGTGAATTCACCAAACTGCTGACAATATGAATATTCAAGAACACTGCCATGAACTTCATTATCTTGCCAAATGTAAACTTCCTGGAATTTACTGCAGTAAAACAGCTCAAATATATTCCTAAATTACAACAGCCAAATGCCTTCAGAGTTAAGTGAATGAGAATTCAATTACCTTATCACAGATTTCTTTCACTGCTGTAACGGTAGTGCACTCAAAGTTACTGCCTTTCTTTCGGAAGTCCACAAAGATGTTTTCTGATATCCCTTTCTCCATCATGTTCAGTGGGCAGTGCATGACTTCTGGGATACATCGGGTGAACTTGTCAGGGAAATCCTGTATCAGTTTCTCTGTGACACATTCAGCCAGAGGTCCAACTACTAGGACTGGCCTGAACACTGGATCTAACGAGAAGATATTTAAGTAAGGTTTACACGGTCAAAACACATTGGCAAATTAATCAAATAAACACATGAAAATTAATCATGTAAGGCAGAGTTCTTTCTGAGAAGCTAACAGCTGTTTAACTAGCCTCTTACAGAATCCAAAGGTTCATTAATGTCTTCACAAAGGCACATACCTGCACCTATCCTGAGTCAAATAAACCCAGTACACATACAACCTATTTATTTTAAGTTCATCCTTCAATACTGACCTCCATCTGTGCCTTTGTCTCTCCTGCATTAAGGTTTCCAAACAAATTCTAAAGAAATATCTCAGCTCTCCTACTGCATTATATATATATATACAGTGGCCACATCATTTTTATTCAGTTGCTTACAAAAATCATATATAGTAACGAACACAAATTATGAAAATTCATATGCCATATTCTCAACCTGCTTAATATACCAGACAATTTGGATCTCCAGCAACACTGCTGTGTGAACCTGAAATCTCACACTGTAGACAGCTTTCAAGATCTTCACATTGGATGTTACTGTGAGGGAGGGGAACACTTCAAACACATATCTTTCACATGACATGAGCCTCTTTCATATGACAAAGTGGTCACAAAGAACAGAACACATTTCCCTTCAATTGTATTACGATGCAAGGGTATGTACTCAAAAGCCTGCTGAACAAAGGGTTGAACATCTGACAGTCAGTCACATTTAACCACTTGTATAGACATTAAATAGTCTGATGCTCTGCAAGGAGTGGTCTAAACCCCTTGGCATCATGATTTAAAACGCAATAGTCCACCTCTGCATACGACATTCTTTTAACAAACCATTTAAATTTTTGCAAATGGTTTAAAAAATGTTAGTACTATGTGAACCAAACAAGACTAAATAAAGAAAAAAGTTGTATTTTGTGGGCAACAAGACAGAGATGTTTCTGCTTGTCTTAGAAAATGCAGTAAGTATTGTTAGTTCCTAAATACCCAAAATAAATCTCTAGAAGATGCAAACATTTCACTTTGTTATATTTATATTTCAGTTTGAGGTCCCAGTTTTATTTAGGTAGGTTACATGTGATGCATTCTTGCGTTGCCTATCCTGAGAGCATGAAGTTGTAGCAGTCATGGCTCTCTTAGCTTTGTCAAGCCCTTAAGTCTGTCCCTCTCCTCAGTAAATAAGCAGGCTCAATACAATACACTGCTAATCAAATCAGGGTAGCAATAAAATATCTTTTTTGAAATAAAAAGGACAGGTCAGGAAACAAAAAGGAGTTCTCACAATTAAGAAATTATTGAAGAAGAGATATCTGACAATTTAAGACAAATAAGATCTAAAAATAATGAAAAGGCTTTTCTTTTGTTTTTGTATCAGCACAGAGACAGTGTGGGTATAGTTCATTGTAACTCCAAACTTCCAGTTGCGATAAATGAAGGTGTGTGTGTGTGACAATGCTATAACCATAAAAGATGGACAATGATTATGAGTAACTCTACAAGCTCTATGTGAAAAATTTGATCGTCAGCTGTCCACATCACTAATATAGAGTGAGTCAAAAGTAACTGTACCTACTATGGACTATAAACAAATTCAGAGCATTTATAACAACATACATTTCTCATATTTTAACAGACGACATCCCATTGTGTTTTTAATACTCAAAATAAAACTATTTCATTTTGAATACATTTCTCATATTTACTCTAGTTACACAAATGTTAGAAATGGCCACCCACATGCTTGTAGAGATGCATGTACAGGCTTGATCTGTTTTTAAAGACACATAACAGTTCAGTCTGAGGGATGTTCCTGACGAATGCAGTATAGATGCGAAACGACTTTTGGTACCATCTACAGTCATGCGCTGCATAACAAAGTTTGTCAACGACGAACCGCATATACGATGGTGGTCCCGTAAGATTACAATATTATAATATAAGATTATAACATTATAATAAAATATTATAATACCACTGTGTTGCCACCGCCTACAGCATGCAGTACAGTAACATGGTGTACAGGTTTGTAGCCTAGGAGCTATAGGTTATACCATATAGCCTAGGTGTGTATTCTACTATCTAGGTTTGTGTAAGTACTCTCTATGACGTTTGCACAATTACAAAATTGCCTAACAACACATTTCTCAGAATGTATCCCCATCGTTAAGTGATGCATGACTGTACATCGGCTATCATAACTTCTCACTGCATAGGAAATCTGCTGTTTATATGCCAGCAGTAAAACTCTGTCTTTGAAATGGAAGCCACATGGCAAAGAATTATGCTTTCCACTGTGCAGAGCCAGAATGAATACTTAGAAACCCGATCAGCTTTTGCACTTCAGCTGGCAGCAGAACACATGCCAGAATGTACCGACCAATGAAAAATAAAGAATACAACTAGCCACATCGTCTAAACCATCTCCAGAGACAATACACTCTCTTATTCAATGGATATATGGGTTCCTTCCCGGGATTAAAGCGACCGGAGCCTGAAGCTAACCACAAATTTGATTTATTTCAAAGATAAAGAATGAGTGAGGCTATAATTTATTCCCAAGTATGTTTTCATGGAGCTGAGCGCAAAACATTTAAATGAAGGGGCTATGGCTGACCCATAACTAGGATGCTTGAGCCAGGTGGGGTTTGAAATGCCATCCTATATCTAGGACACAAGGACACTAAAGATTAAATCTGCATTATGGCTTCCTAGTCCTTCATTTTCTTGGCATACAAAGGACATAAACACAAGCTGACTCAAGCAAGTTATATAATACAAAAAATCTGCCAGTCTCTTGTCATCTATAAATTACACGCAAAAATAAAATGCCAGAGTGGGTTAAATTACTGCCATCCATGTGACATTCCTACAGACAGGATTATAAAAAATTGTAGAAAACCATTTTGGAATTCACACTAAAATATCTTGTACTTACAATCAAGCCTTTCCACGCGCTGATAGGAGCAAAGAGCAACCTCTTCATTCAGAGTACCAGAATCACTATACCATCCAAGATTAATGTTAGAAAAACTGGCTAATTCCTTTGAGTCTCGAGATGAGCTGCGCTGGTGTTTCTTACGGCGAAAGAAACTACGTCTTGCTGATGTGGAGCCACGCCTTGCATCTGCCTCCAAGTCACCTAAACTGCGGCGTAAAAGTAACTCTTCTTCCACCCTATGAAAAAAACACCTATATTACTATTATAAACCTTGGGAACAAACAACCACCAGTCAAACAACCAACCAACCCAACCGACTGCCTGACCAACTGACAAACCAACCAATCAAACACAACTATCCCCACCACCAGAATCAACACAGCTAACCAATAACATTTCCACCACAACAGTTATGCCCTATGTATGAACATTCTGCATTCTCCTCTCTCCTCTCATTACTACTCCGCTTCTATATTTCAATCCTTTTTTTTTTATCTGACCTCTTAAACATAAAAATTAATAAATGACCATTGCTGCATGTTGTATCAAACCTATTATGTCTCCTTCCTGAATTTCTTGTTCCCCATTAAAGCAAATTATAAGCTTCTTGATGTATATACTCACATCAGGCAAGCTGCACAAGTTATAAAGTTCCTCACTGTGCAAGTGATTGCAATAGTAAATTATCCATTTATTTTACACCCCATATTTTTTGAGTACTTTGTTTTCAGGCACTCTAAACTATGTGTGTGCCGCTGGGTAAAAGCTGCTCAAAACCACTTACTTGTACTTGCTAGGTATTATCCCACACTGCTGCCGATGACCATCTTCATCAACTAGCCAAGCCCTCCAGTGTCCTGGCACTCCATTGAACATGGTGTTATCAACATAAAGCACATCATCTTTGCGAAATCGAAGTTGTAGTGAATCACCCAAATCTCCAACACGATCAAACATTGTGCGTATATAAAAACTGTCTCCTGGTTTATCCTTAACTTCGTTGTAACCTGCAAGGGCAACACTCCCTTTAATCAGCCTTTTAATAAAGCATAAACAGTGATCAGGCTATGTTTTACAAGTCTTGTAACATACCAATAGTATGTCAGCTCACATCTTCACAACCATTGCTAAAATTAGTTTTAATATTATTCTTTCATCTTATTCCAACCAACCATTTTCCATGGTTTCCCTACCAAATTCTGGATACTATTATTAATTCATCATCCTGGCTGTGGGCCCAGATCACCATACCCTTCTTCATGGGTTGAAGTGTGTGTATTATTCACTCACAGACAATGCAGGAATTTCCAGTGCATGAAGATGGTGTCAACCACCACGCAGCCTGAACACATACTTTCATTTGTGGAACTTCACAGTGAATTTTCTATAGACCTGATCCACTCTAATAGTATAAAAATAAATATTCAGGATTCTGGTTAAAAAGTGAAAGAATGTGAATCACTTACGATCCATACTGTACTGTGCAACTACTGTCACTTTGTCAGCTGGTTTTGCGAGTTCATAAGCTGCCTCCTCAGCAGTAGCATTTCGCAGGTCTGTTCCATTGTATTCGAGTATCTGATCGCCAGTTCTGCAAAAAATCATATAATTAATGAATGCCTTCAGCATATACCCAATATTAAGTGGCAGATTTAAATTAATACACTAGATACTGCTATGAATGTTCATTTTTAGACCTCCTTCCTTACCATTCAACTGTTTAAAAACAGGAAAAGCTTATATCACATCTGTAAGGCCGAGGTTCTTTATAGCTTTTGAACCAAAGCAGAGGTTTTGGAAACTGCCAAACTGGCAGCATTGTGAAGTAAACCACAGCCAAGTAATATGGGAGCACAGTACACCAGGCATTGGAGGTGACATCACTTTCACCTTTTATTAATACCATATCTTTAAGTATAAATATATGGCAGATGAGGTGGCAGTTATGTAATATATGGCCAGGAAATTTTGTAAGGCAACAGCTAATGAATCATCATCATCATCCTTCATGTAAAAATTGATAACAAAACCTATGAAAGCTGTATATAAGGTCTGTTTCTTAAAAATTACAATGATGCTGTGACACTATAAGGTATAAAAAATCTAAGATTCTGTTGTATTAAATGTTTATGCAGAAATAAATGAGTATGTTACACAAGTATGAAGGGTGTTCAATAACTAATATTTAGGTTGTGTTACACTTGTATTTACTACTTCAATACGGATGCGAAACAGAACAAGGAAAAACAAATAAATGTATCTTTCTACCACAGTCACCACAGCAATGAAGCATTTACCGCAGCTGCACCTCGTTATTATCAGGACCTTTTGTGTTACAGTTCACAAGCAGATTCCCAACTCTTTCATTCATAAGTTGTTTTAGATCACAATAATCAGATTCACAAATCAATGAAGCTGCCAACATTAAACATGTACTACTTTGTTCATCACTAATCACTAACTCCCTTTCTTTCTTCCTGTTCTTCAAAGGTTGGAAAATGACAATGCTTCTCATACTGTCCCTGACATTTCAAGAATGTGGTAGGCTGTGAACCTTGCCATAGCATATCAAATGCTTTCCAAAAGAAGTGGAAGTGTTATAAACATGTATCTTACAACAAAAACCCCAAAAATATTAGGCAAGGTTTCAATCTGAGAAACTTACAGAATGGGCCTGGAAACATCAAAACACAAATATGCTACCCCATACTCCATTTCCTCTGCTGAAAATGTCTGGTGTATGATACCTTAAATGTAGCGCATTTGAATCACTTCTGTTCTGTGCTTACCACCAACTAAGCTTTTTACTAGTTCTTTTCACACACCAATCTCCTTATATTTGTCAGACCAAAATGCCCTTCAAATCACTAATTCTTGTTTGTCAAACAGTACAAGATACTCACGTAATGCAAACAGGTCAGAGGGTTCTTGAATCTTTGCTAATGGGGAAAGGCAAGCAGCATTTATAATAGTCAGTGTCTTGCAAGCATTATTTATGCATTGCAGAAGAAAGCTGAGACCCTCACACATACTTTATACAATATAATTTATTACAAAAAGTCACAAATTTTTATACAACCTGCTGCTAGACTGTCTCACATGCTCATAAAATTGTTTGGAGTTCTTACCTTAAACCTGAGTTGTAAGCTAAGGAATCAGGCTGAACACTATGCACAAAGATTCCTACTGCATTTCCTCCAACCAAACTTATACCAAGGTTGCTGCATTTTCTTGTCTCAATGTAGAGAAAACGCTCTTCATCATGAACAGGCGACTTGCTGGGATCATCTGGACTCCTGTAAGCAAAGAAAAGACCTGATAACAAACCCATGCTCAAAAATTGAAGATGAAGGAGAAGGAGGAGAAGGGGAGGAGGAGGAGGAGGAAAAGGAGGAGGGGAAAGATGAGGAGAAGAATGAGAAGAAGAAGAAGGAGAAGGAGGAGGAGGAGGAGGAGGAGGAGGAGGAGGAGAAAAAGGAGAAGGATAAGGTGAAGGAGAAGGAGGAGGAGGAGAAGGAGAAGATAGAGTAGGAGAATAAGGAGGAGGAGAAGAAGAAGAGGGAGGAGGAGGAGGAGGAGAGGGAAAAGTAGGAGGAGAAGGAGAAAAAGGAGAAGAATGAGGTGAAAGAGGAGGAGGATGAGGAGAATAAGGAGGAGACAGAGGAGGAGGAGGAGAAGAATAAGAAGAAGAAGAATAAGAAGAAGAAATAGAGGAGGAAGAAGAAGAAGAAGAAGGACATGATACCATAATTATATACAACAGCCTATACATCACTGTTCAAATTTTCTGTATGATATACACAATA
>Ga0123354_10008585_pt1 | contig 15550 bp, 10 predicted proteins | sample TergutLab28metaG_2_FD_97872 | JGI IMG/M metagenome (GOLD analysis project Ga0123354, IMG submission 97872) | Labiotermes labralis P4 segment gut microbial communities from Petit-Saut dam, French Guiana - Lab288 P4 | ecosystem: Host-associated > Arthropoda: Insects > Digestive system > Gut ...
CCGCTAACCTCCAAAGTTGCATTTTATATATTTATTCAACAAATATATGTACTGAATATTTTAAACATGGTATATACTCTCCGTTTTTTTCTCTTCAAAATGCAGCTTGTTTCATAATTCTAACATATTTGGTTCCTGTATTATTCACATTTAATATACAGGATGTGCTAAAATTAAAAAAAAAAATAATTCCGGGGCCAAAAGGTTAAACAAATTAAACAACAAATGGGTGTTATGAAGTAAAGGAAAAAAATTATTTTTAATATCACACTCACATTTGTCAATTCTTGAATGGCGGTAGTCTAAACAATGAAGGTAGGGTTATTATGACAAACAGGATTTAAAGCTGAACAAGTATAAATTTAACTAAGGAAATTACGTAGTAATTTTGTAGTCAAATAAAAACCGATAACCACACCGCTAGTTTTAAAGGATATATTCCTAAACAAAATTTCGAAATTCTGTTCTTTATTCCAAGAAAACACAGCCGGTTATTCTGAAAACAATACATTTTTCTTAAGGGAAGGAATGCCGAGATGACTAATAAAAGAACAGCAGTGAATTATGTAATATGTTCCTTTCAATTAACACGAAATCGCAGTGAGATTTGAAGTGCATAATGGAGTAGGCAGAGTAGGAGGCGGGAGAATGCTCCCGAAACATGGTGCAATAGAAGAAATTTCACACGAACAGAACGGATACTGAACTGAATACAGTAACAATAAACTCTAAAGGTCTTTAAAACGTAGTGAAAAATATAATTCATTCCAGTAACATTACAGAACGCATTGTCTTTCACAAGATGGCCTGAAATTGTGTTTCCATTTCATGTAGCCTTTATCTGTCTTTGGATTTCCTACGATGTGTAACATATTCTCTTAAAGCTATTCCATCTTGCATACATTTCTAGTCCCTTGCAAGTAGACGCAATTAAGTTTACCAGTTGATTTGACCATAAAATCATTATTACTGTTACTGTGACTATTACTACTATTACAATACTACTACTACTATTACTACCTGCCTTTACCCTGAAAATGTAAATGCAGTCCACATTGATTTGACCTTCAGTACATTTCACTAATTTTTTATGACTTATTAATTAATATTATTTTATTCTGTTTCATATAATAATAGAGAATTTGTGCGTGTGTGTGTGTGCGTGAGCGCGCGCGTGTTTATGTGTATGTATGTGTGTGTGCGTGTGTGTGTTTGTGTACGTGTGTGTGTATGTGTGCGTGTGTGTATATGTGAGCGTGTGTGTGTGTATGTGTGTGTGTGTGCGTGTGCGTGCATGTGTGTGTGCATGTGTGTATATGTGTGCGTGTGTGTGTATGTGTGTGTGCATGTGTGTGTGCATGTGCGTGTGTTTGTGCATGTGAATGTGTGTGTGCGTGTGTGTAGAATACAATCATTTCGCAAAGGGACTTGAATGTATTAATGACTTCAACGACACTGTTGAAATAAACCTGGCAATGAAACACAACACCATTACGCCAGGCTCATGATTACATCTTCATTACACCAACAGCCTTCTGTCATAGAATGTTTACTTTGAGGGACACCCCTAATCGTATTTCTGTGTAACTGAATGAGTTAAATTGTGTAGTGTGCAGTACATTTATATTAATCATTTGTTCACAGCCGACATGTAATCAAATCGTTGAATGCGAAACCTTTTCAGTATTCTTATAACTGTAGGTCAGTCCACCGTGCTATCATTTTATAAATAGCAATGCCGTATAAGAAGTCAAGGGTACCTTAAAATAGTAGTGTAGAGTCGTGTTCGTAGCTGACATCTCCATTTTTAATACTGGGTCAACTGAACGGTGAATATATGTTGGAGTACTGAAGATTTTATCCATTAGACTAATGCATCAGCCTTGTGTTTAGATAATATTATTTATTTTAATATCAATATCAACAGTAGGAAAATCTTACGAGTGGATAATTTTGGTCCGTATCATTTTTTATACCAAAGTGTCCAGACCGTTCCTGGAGCCCAAACAAATTCATATTAAATGAATACCAGAGGCTCTTTCCCCTGAGATGAAGCAGCTGAAGCGTGAAGCTGACCACTCACCTTCATCTAAAATGCACAGCTGTACCACCACTTCCCCATAAGTCTGCCTTTATGAAGTGGTGACTAATTTTAAATGCAGGGATAATTTACTACATCAGGCTATTTGAAATTGCCATAAGATTTGAATAAGATAATCCTTGAGACGGTAAAATTTGCAAATAAACAACATAACTGAAAAATACGTAATGACCCTCTAGCTTGCTGTATTTTGTGCAAAACCATTCAAAAGGCTTCGTGCTCGCCATTTCTTCCGCTCTTCCCCCCTCCACACTGTCAGTCTGTCACTCCTACTTCTAAAAAGTTGTTTTTGTGTCTCTTTACTTTCATTCTTTCGGGTGTCGCTATGGGAGTTAGCTGAGGGATGAGGAAGACGAATGGAAGTTAACAAATGGCTGCCTTCTTTTGTTGGAATGAAGAGAAAGCCAAAAAAAAAAGTGTGCAGGACAGACAGAACACAGAAACGAAATAGGAGTGAGGTCGTACGGAAGGACCTACACGTTAGAAAGAAAAACCCACAGCGACAAACTCTCTGTGTTGGACAAGTAAGCTGCTTATACCTGAGGAATCTGTAACTTGAAAAAAAAAAAAAAAGGCAAATCTTTGCAGAGGAGATCGGTTATAAGAAACCTGAAAATCGTAATTGATGTCGTGCGAAATTCATGTCCCAGTATTAGAGGATACGTTAGGAAACATATGTTAGATTCTTTACAAACTCAAGTACAGGTCTAGTTCATAATCAAAGACGTTGACCTACAAATGACGACCGATTTCAAAATTCCAACTGAAGATTGAAAAGTTGAATGTTACAGCCGTGGTGGAGTTTGGTGTACAGGTACTGAGGTTTCGAAGGTATTGGCTGCCTCCACATAAACAAACCCACTCTTTCCTTCATACTAATGGCTCTGAGTGCCTCAGCTATTAGGATTTGAAGTGTGCTTGAAATTAATGCCTCTAAAAATGTAACGCCCTCTATATAAGAGTTTCTCTGTTTATGAGAGATATGAAGCTTCAAAGTAATGTTGAATATAGCCTATCACCAGTCATATAAATCCTACAACCATCTTAGCCCCGAGTTTTCAATCGCCATTTTTGCATGAGTCTAGAATCTAGAACTTCCGAATAAAGTGCATGAGGGCTTCAATACCTGAGCTTTGTCATGCGTGCACAAGATCCCTTCTGGCCTCATTTTCTTCGATTTATCCATTTTGATCGCAAATGTTGGAGACTAAGACGTGGGACGTTCGTAATTTGGTGAATTCCTTCCACTTGTTAACTAATCTCTCTCAAATATCAACTTTCTATTCAGCATTTTCTTCTAAAAATGTCCCACACTGTGCTGTACCTTTTGGCTAACGGAGCCAATCCATAACGTGTAGGACCATAAGGGCAAGTAGAAATTAAAGCATGTGTCCACGGGCACTGTCTAGGACGGGTTTCACTTGTCCATGTCCTATAAATATTCAGGCTAACATTTTATCTTTATAATACTTTCTGTGACTTAACGAGACAATTTCTCCACCGAAACACAGAATAATAAAAAGGTAACCGAGTTCCTCTGTTGGTAGCCTGTAATTCTTGCACGAACCATTACCAAACCTAAGCTGCAAGTCTGAAAGTTAATTTGTTCCTGTGACGAGGCAACACGTCCTGCACATTAATGGAACGTTGGATGCACAGACTACGCATTTAATTTAGGTGAGTTGTGAGTTACAGCAATTTTAACCCTGGTTTTACTTACCGTAACGTGTATTGCTTAATTCGTAGCTTAGATAAAGACACTTTTTACACTACCTGAATTAGCTTATATAACATCGAGCGGTAGAATAGCCTGTGGTGGTTGAATAAGGAACTACGTAAAGGAAGAATTCTGGCTTGATTTAGACTTGATGTTCTTGTGCTTTATGGAGGGATTTGAAAGGAATGGAAAAACTGCCATATATTCTGCTTCTGGGCTCATACGTCGAATCGATATCCTTCGCATTCTCGTCTATAACGGGCTCCCAAGATATGCTGTAGCCGTCGTTAGACAGCAGGTTATCCTATCACATTCTAGTGTTGTATTTGAAAAGACAACACGTTTCTAATCGGGCTGGTTAGAGATTAAGGCAGTATTGAGTTTATAACAAATTAGATTTCGTACCGCATTTTTTTTTTAAATTCTTAAGTCAACTAATAATGGGGGCACACTGGTCAAGTAAAAGATAAAGTAAATTTCATCCTGTAATAGGCCATGAAGGCCCAGAGCGGGGATTAGAAGTGTGGGTCTAATCTTTAACCGAGGGATACCCGGTACCCACTGTACAAGCATCTGGTAGGGCTCAGGGTCTGTTTAGATGGGTGCGGAAAACCTCGCCTTCCCCGGGACTGGATCTCCGGACCGTCTATTCCGTACCGAGTCGCTATACCGACTACGCTACCCCGGTCCACTATCTGCCAGTCGTTTATCAACACATTGTATATGTCATAATCTTCTTGATGAGATAATAGGCATTCTGCTAGCTGAAAATAAGATGTGAAGCCAAAATACTTTCCTGTCACTAACAAAGGCTGTGTCAAACATCTGAAAATTAAACGTAAACTGAAAGTTATCCCAAAGACATAGGCCACCGCGTGTCGCCATCAGATGCATTAAATTCAGGACAAAAGAATTCCGTCATAGTTAGCTTCTATATGCCTACATCTAAACGCCAAAGCCTTACCGTCACAGAATTGTCAAGAAGAAGCAACGGTTTTCTGCCAACAAACACTAATAGATTAAATTCTGGAAATTAAGAGGTAAGCAAATATGTGCTAAAACTTCTACCTTCTGGCAAATGCCTTATGTTTCATAGTTACAGACAACTTGTAGAGTCTAATGATTATCAAATGATTACTGCTTTATAAGTGCCAACTCCACACTGCAAATGGAAATGTAAGTATAGACTTTTGAAGTGGTTTAAACTTCTCCGTTACTCGAAGAAGTATGGTCTACTGTAGCTTACAAGAAACGCAGACACAATGATTGTAGAATATGGCGTTTGACTTAGCAGGAAAGGGAAAAAGATTTTCATGCTCCAATGCAGTGTCCATTCTAGTCATTATCTGTATAGTTCCTCTAGCCAGAAACACCCTCTTTTCCCTTAGCCATGTTTTCCCCTCCCTTGTTCTTCATCTAAGCCACACAAACTCCTATGGCGGAAGAGAAGGCCTGTGGGGCGAGCCAGCAACAATAAGAGCGAAAAGAAGCAGGAAGTGCATTTTGTGCAACTTTTTCTAAAAATAAAAACGTTTCTTGCTCAGGGTTGTTTGGCAAACTGCCATATATATGATTTATTTTTGAAATAACTTTTACCGAAAATGTCTGTTTCTTGCAACATTTGTGGTTCTCTCAGTGGTGTTGCTAAGGATGCAAGTCTTCTGCTTATTTCGTGTAATATACGAGAGTGATCCCTCGTCCTGAAAGGGGTTAGAAGTACTGATGAAGAAGTGTTCTGTAGAAACCCTCTAATAAAATTTTTATGGTCCAAATACGGTTACGTGAGCAGGGAAGCTTATGGTCTCCCCAACGATTAAAAGTGTTCACGTTTTTGGACCAAAACCATTCACAAAGTCCTTCAGTAACTGATACTGCTGGCTGCCACTGCGGTTATGCTAAAAATCTTCGCCTGAATTTCAATTTGTTAGCATTAGTAAATTGTTTCCCACATACATCTTATTTTTTCTAACACTTATAAAGAAATTAAACACTTTATTATGCAACTAATGCACAATATATTATATGTAGATACAATTAAAATTATAAAATATTTAAAAGTGCTCCAACATGTTTCGGATCACAGAGGATACATAATCAGGGAGCCTTGCACAGTGCTTGGCTAAAAATTACAAGAATGATTCTATCGTGTCCGTTGACATGGACAAGGTCGGTGTTATGGCAGCATATTCTGACCCGTTGTGCATGTGTGTAGTTCACTGTTCATGAAGGCATTTATAAACAAAATTGCGCAGGGTAAGAAGTTACTCTACGCCTAATAAATTATAAAAAAATTAGCTAAAACGTACGTACACGGTTACACGTCTACGTACATCTAAAAAGAAGTTATTGACAAACTGAAACAATAAAGTGAAACTCTTAACCAACATTTCAAAATAATAGCAGTATACAGGAGATAAAACATGGTGTTGAGGAGAAAATGTGGACCTAGGAGAGACGAGCTAACGGGAGAATAGAGGAGATTGCATAACGAGGAGCTAAATGATTTGTACTCCTCACCCAATATTGTGCGGGTGATAAAATCGAGAAGAATGAGTTTGGTTGGGCATGTGGCGCGTATGGGTGAGGAGAGGGGGTGTATAGGGTCTTGGTGGGGAAACCGGAGGGAAGGAGACCACTGGGGAGACCGAGGCGTAGATGGGTGGATAATATTAGGTTGGATCTCCAGAAGGTGGGATGTGGGTATATGGACTGGATTGGGCTGGCTCAGGATAGAGACAGGTGTTGGACGCTTGTGAGTGCGGTAATGAACCTTCAGGTTTCGTGAAATGCGGGGAATTTCTTGACCAGCTGCATACCAGTTAGCTTCTCAAGAACGACTCTGCACCGTGGACTAAGTAAGTATAGAGGAGATAAAGGAAAAGAAATTAATTTTTATGTCTCCCGAGATATGACGACTTTTAATCTGGTAAATAAATTACAAACACTTCGGAAGGAGGGGCTGATTTCTTCAATAAGATGGAAAGCGGAGACAGAAGGGTCGTCTGAAACGTCAATATAATTTGCCAGACTACACGACGCCATAACAAAGAGGAAAGAAATCTTCACAGTCAGCACCATGAACAATTCAAATCTCAGTTGTCAGAGTGTATAACGGCACTAATATTATAGTTTCCTACTTCCCCACTTCCTATTAGTCCAGCCACAGTCCTGTCCTGTTCTAGTATATTTCTACATCAGTCCGCACTTTCCTCATCCTTCAGCGTGGGCTAAATCTTATTCTTATAGCGCAGGAATTACTAAACGGGCTGAAGGTTCACGGTCTTGGGAGAACGGCAAATCTATGCCCGTAGTTACGCTTGTGATTCCTTGGTCTTTTGGTAGGAATTATGCACGTACCCTGAATATGGACGCAGTAAATGTCCGTGACATGTCAAATAATATAGCGTCTTATCCAAGAACAGAGAATTCCTCTGAGAAAGGAAGGGAAACTCATTTGCAATCGCAATTTGCAATTAAAAAGCTTATTTTTGAGAATTTTTAAATTCTCTCAGATGCGTTGATTAATAGACCCATGTTGTGGAACAAGACGCCGTGTAGAATGGCAGTACCAATGTTTCGGAGAAGTATATTGCATGGAGTGACTGAGAATAAATCAGGTAAACCTTAGTAAAAATTGTACTACTGCCTCAATTTTTAGGTTAATGCAGTAGTGCAATTTTGACTAAGGTTTACGTGATTTTCCTCAATCATTTCAAGCAAATTCTTGCAGCTTATTTATAGCAATGTAGGTCGCAATTTATGCCTTACACTTCTTTTACAAATCCATTACTCACTAATCATTCCATCATTCGACACTATTAAATCTCAGCTTTTGATATCGTCGTTAAATAAACCAGTAATTAGTAAAAAAAAGTTACAGTTCAGAAAAAAAAAGCAGATTAGCCGCTGACAGAAGAAAATTATCCTGAATTATGTTTAAAGAATCAATTCGTAACTCACAGTAACCACATCCGCGCTCAGTCACAAAACAACAATTAAATTATGCTTAAGGAAATAATCGCTGTTCGTTTTAAGTTAGTACACAAAACACGGGAATGTACTCTGCCGGAAGAAAGTAAAAGTTTCAATGTTTATCATGGTGCTCCGTACACAAAGTAACCACTAGCATTTATTGTCACTATGCACCACATGTTTACCTCGATAAGTGACGTCACTATGGTCAAGAAATGTGGTTGCCGATAAATTCTAAGGTACTGCTACTTTTCATTGCTCTGTCTATTCGCATGTGGGCAGCAATCGATATTGCTCACATGTTAATATCGACTCTTCGTATTACTGGAATGGTGCTACTGAGGTGTTCGGTCATAAATTAGCTACCGACCATCACCGTACGTACATGTATCACCCTAGCGACTCTTTGAGATAACAGAGAAATCATTTTTCCCTCCAGTGATAGGCGGAAATTCCCTCTAACGTAGCCAACTATGCAGAGTGCACCCATGTGTGCCGCTGAGCAATAACGACGCTGGCATCTGTTCGTCCAGAAGGCCGAATACGAATATATCAACTTCAGCTGTGCGTAATCCAAAGGTCAGCAACATTTTAGCGTAGAACGTCAGTTTTTATTAAATTTTAAAATAAAACATTTTATGCTTGCTAGCACAGAATTTCCCAGATTTTCAATATTATAAATTCATAACCTGATTTGTTTCTCTTAAAGCATGTTATTTAACGACGCTCTCCTTTACTAAAACTATCTTGTGTCAATGATAGATTAATAAGTGTGGAAATCCGATAAAGTAATACTGACAGGGAACAATAAAGAACTCGGAAAACAAGTGCCAGTGCCACACTGTCCACCAAAAATATGGAAAGGACTGGCCCGGGATGGAACCCAGCAGGCCTACTCGGCGGTAAGAGGCAGGCCACATTTATTTGGACTTATTTCTTGATTACGTTGATTTTAACTGCTGGCTGCGAAGTTAAACTCTGATTTTTTAAGCTCATGGTTCCGTGCATCGTAATTTAATGTTAACAAAATTCCAACCAGATGCAACAGCACGCAGACACCCATTTACTGCAAAGTCACTCTATATGTTTCGGGTGTCACAGCACCCATCATCAGGAGCACCAAAAACTGTAAACGCAGCCTCCGGTACAGGTCATAATACTGGTGCAGCTACTTCCCTCCAACGTGGCCTGATCGGGCCCGATCAGGCCACGTTGGAGGGAAGTAGCTGCATGCTGTTGGATATGGTTGGATTATTGTTACCATAAAACTCTGATCTAAGTTTTAATTCTATGCATTTTGGAGCGCCTGTGTATAATAACGTCCATCTGCCGGTCTGTCCGTCCGTTCGTCCGCATGAAACAACTCAGCTTACATTGGACGGATTTTCATGAAATTTGGTACTTGAGTATTTTTCGAATATCTGTTGAAAAAATTCAAGTTGCACTAAAATATGACAAGAATAACTGGTAATTTTCGTGAAGACTTAAGTACATTAACAACAATATATCGCTGAATTCTTATTAAACTTAGAAAAGTTTCAGACAAACCTTGTATAAAAAAAACCAAAACACTCGTTTTATGTTCAATAACTTTGTTCCGAAAGTCGTGCCATTTATGAGGTAACGTGGAAAAATTTTGTATTGCCAGACAGACCAGAGATAATATAATAGGGCGCATACGCTTTGCATGCTGGGTAACTAAGGCTGCACACACACACACACACACACATACTCACACTCAGAATATTTAACACTTATCGCTTTTCCACTGCATCAATATTTGCTCGAAAGCGCCTCAGTGTTACGTCGTATGGAAATTGCCTGTATTATTTACATAATGAAAGAAACGCATCCTATTTTAAAATAGGGCGTAACTTATATACTGAACAGTGAGATTCTAGATTCTTACGGTGATATTTCTGAGGACTTGAATCATAATATGGATTGACTGAAAATAATAAATGAAATCAGTGAAAAACTGAACAACTGCCAGCTTTTCAGAAGGCCTATAATGTACGTAGGGTAACGCTACTTATGATCATTCGTAACGACTTAATATCATCTTCTCAGTAGATAAAAAGGTTCATAATAACAAAGGATCTGAAATATATACGTAATAGTAGAAGCTAAATGGGCTAACAGCGTTTATACTATGTAGTTGGTACACAGCACTCACCAACAGCTCGACTAACACACCGAATGAAAACTTAGCACTTCTCATTAATTAACCCCACAGTATCAAAGCTATAACGTCCGTCTTTCCGTCTGTAGGGCGTAGATTTACCCATCCTCACTAACCGACAGTGTTGTGGTGGGGGGGGAGGGGGTGTAACGGAAATTAAAAGTGATAACTCAAGCATTTTGAGCGCCGAAGCTGATAAGCTTCCGCCACCTACTCACACCCCATCGCCCACCCACTACCGTCAGCAGGCTGAACCTACAAACCTCCTATTTCACTTCATTAGTGAATTAACTTTATTTTGTCTGCAAAACTTCTATTCTGTCACATTGTAACACTATACTGTATACGAGCACACGGTACTGCCGTATGCTGTGAAACAAAACGTAACCGAAGAGCAGAAATACTCTTTATTTTTATGTTGGTAAAATCGGGGTACCAGCACCTCGATGTGACTCGAAGTTCAGTGACTCAAAGATTACTCTGTGACTTTGTGTCTGAGATTTACATGGTGCGTTAAAGGGAACTAAATAATTATTGCGTGAGACCGGCTGTTCTTATAATTTTCTGAATAGTGGCACTTTCTGGGATGTGATGTCATTTAATTTGGTACAGATGTACATACCAGTATCTCTGAGAAACATCCTGCCGCCATGTTCAGCATGCAAGAGTATCAGGTTTTATAACACAGATATCGTGTATTTTAAAATATACATTCACTATGATTTCTTGCCATAACATAACAAACACTTAAACCGCTGTTCTAACCCAGTAGGATGCAGCAGGACGTACTTGACAGTACGACTTTTACGGAGGCACTGAGAAAGAACATGGAGGCCCATTCGACGTGTAATGGAGGATATTTTTCCCGGGGCGAAACAAAAAGGACGTGAAGTTGGGGACTTATCTCCTTCCAGGACCGAGGTTCAAAATTCCTCCATGGCGGACATAAGGATACACGTACATACACTTCACAACAAAATCGGGAAAACGGAAGCCGGAATGGATAGAGTAAGTAGCACTAAAATTGTCATTTGTGAGGTCCCGTGTTTTGTCTGTCCTGATATTGGTATTTCACGTTATTTCACGGTATTCCTCCGTAAGTGCACGTTATTTCACGGTATTCCTCCGTACGTGGAGAGAGAGACCGGGACATACCTAAAATTGAGTCAAACCTTTACTTCTACACCTCTTCCAAATCAATAGGCAATAACTATCCTACGTAATTATTCAAAGCTATATAATATGAACGCTTTTTTAAATAAACTAAGACTAAATACAAATTAATAAGTAGCCGGACTCTTAATCCCAAGCCATTCCGTCAGGATATAGTTGCTTTAAATCCCTCAGAGAATGTGACAAGCCAGTACAGTAGAATTGGGCAAGACCAGATTAAACTTAGAAAGCAATCCTTACATATTTAAAACAAAATAACACAACCCCATATAAGAGTGACATATCTTGGTTACTTCACACCGACAGGCCCACCTACGTTTTTTCTATTACGTACGATTACTATAAATAGGCATAATCTTCTAAATAAGCAATTTTGCAATATTTGTAATATATTTACATTTAAGTATTTCTTCCAGTCAACACTTTGGATAACTTTTGATAGTTGAAAGGATAATATTAAAAAGGATCTAAATAAAGAGTGCTTGAAAATGTGGGCTGGATTCATCTTGGTACGAACAGAATCCAACAGGTGACATCGGTGATAACGCTTATGAAACGTCGGGCAGAAAAATGTTTTGAACGACCGAGCCATTGTCAGCTTCATTAAAGGAACTTCCGCTAAATTCTCAACCACCAATCAATCGATATGCATAGCTTACTTTTTCCATCGGCATTCAGGACATTTGAAGAAACATACTGTGTAGACGAGATTACAGCATGCATGCTGGAGCTGAAGTATTTAAATAGTCCGTACATTAATAGAAGTAGGTTTGCGAAAACCCAGAATTGAATGTTCCTACAGTACTGTCCAGTTGTAATGATATTAACAATTGATTCTGGGTATACATCACTACTCCCTTGAGGTAAATAACGCCTGGCAATCATGGAACGTACTGATATATAATACTGCGAACATCTTACGCATGAAGCCTTCTGGTCTTAAAATACTCCGCAGTCTGAACATGTTGCTCTACAGATGAAGACAAGACACAGACATATGTAATTATACTAGTTCAAACTCGTGTTCTTGTACTTCTAGAGTGTGCCTAAGAGTAAGAGGAAATAAAAGTCTGGACATAAACTTGACAGCCAGTAATTAAATATATATTTTTTAATGCATTATAAATATTTTGGATATTTAACATCACTTGTACATATAAAATATACACTGGTTCACACACATTATTTGTAAGACCGGTGGTAATTTTCCTAAACAACCACTGTGGCATGATTTCGTGAAACAGAAAATGTAAATAATGGCTACATTGTTAAAAGAAAATCACATATTTAGGGTTTGGGAGTAAATCTCTGAAGGAGATGAGAGACCAAGTTTATGTTCCGGCCGCTTTAACAACGCGACCTCCTCTGCTCTTTAGACAGGAGGCTGAATGGTCTGCATGGCACAGACAAGAGGCTGAATGGTCTGCATGGCACAGACAGGAGGCTGAATGGTCTGCACGGCACAGACAGGAGGCTGAATGGCCCGCATGGCACAGAGAGGAGGCTGAATGGTCTGCATGGCACAGACAGGAGGCTGAATGGTCTGCACGGCACAGACAGGAGGCTGAATGGTCCGCTTGGCACAGACAGGAGGCTGAATGGTCTGCACGGCACAGATAGGAGGCTGAATGGTCTGCATGTCACAGACAGGAGGCTGAATGGTCTGCATGGCACAGACAGGAGGCTGAATGGTCTGCACGGCACAGAGAGGAGGCTGAATGGTCTGCACGGCACAGACAGGAGGCTGAATGATCTGCATGGCACAGACAGGAGGCTGAATGGTCTGCACGGCACTTCAGAAACTTCTAGGAAAAATAAAACATGGAATGTCCCTTCCGGCCTGTGTTCAAACTCTGTGCTTCTAGTTCGTTGCCCTTTACTTTATGTCCTGAATTACGAGGCTTTCTGGGGTTAGAATCAATGCAGTATTAATAATTTGCAATAAGTAAAAATTTTCAATTACAATTTTTTAAAATATTACATTTGTGCCGAAAGCAATGCCCTTAACAAACAGGGAGAAATATTTACTTTCTATACATAAGCTCTGCTTAATCTCTGTTAAATCAGATAAAAATAGGATTAGGCTACTTTATCTTCAGAAAAGTACAGTACAGTAATAGAATCGCGATCGAGATATAAACCATCTACAATTTAAGATGACTTCCTCAATTAAGACATTCGCTGAATTTCACTGCATTTCATCACATTACTGCCTGAAGAGAAAGCAACGAAACCGTATCTTACAGTAGGCTCGCGCTCTAACTTCTCGGTAAGTGTGTCTGTATGTGTTTAAAAAGTTTTATGCTCCACTATTTGAAACATCCCCTCCGTAGAGTAAAACTTTTCTCATCAGGACGTCATTAATATCTTCTTGTCACTTTTCGTCTCCTCTATACATAAACAATCTGAAGGCAATAACATAGCCAACGTCTCACCCCTCTCTTTTTTACCCTCAGCAAGAATGAAAGTTTCTGCTTTGTTTCTAAACTGCTCTTTTCAGAAGCACGAATTTCTTGCTTAATTACAAGCATAACCTGGTTCCAATTCAAAATTCTGACAAGAGGTGGGTAGACAAATACTTCAAAGACCAACATGCTTTGTACAGCCATTTAGATAACCATTAAAGGAAAAACTTGAAAATTGTTAGATGAATATAGAATGCTTCCCATAATAAATTGAAAATAGCTACATGTAGAGACTTGGCAATGGGAGAAAACAAGTGAAAAAGTGAGCTATTTTAGACCCACGCATACTAATAATGAAATAAAATGACATGCCAACTTGATGCAACTAAGTAATTTTATTGATGTATTCTTAGCTCGACATGTTTCGAGTACATATGACCATCATCAGGAGCATTAGATGTTGAGTTGCAGCATATGGTTTTCTGCAATGAGTTTTTGGATGGGTGGTGGTCTTTAGAGCCTTTGTGTAGGTCGTGTGTACGGTGCGGATGGTGGCGTGCACCATCCGCACCGTACACACTGTCTGCTAGGGAGGTCAGGATGGCACTGTCTGCTAGGGAGGTCAGGATGGCAATGTCTGCTAGGGAGGTCAGGATGGCACTGTCTGCTAGGGAAGTCAGGATGTTCTGCACTGTCTGCTAGGGAGGTCAGGATGGCAATGTCTTCTAGGGAGGTCAGGATGGCACTGTCTGCTAGGGAAGTCAGGATGTTCTGCACTGTCTGCTAGGGAGGTCAGGGTGGCACTGTCTACTAGGGAAGTCAGGATGTTCTGCACTGGCTGCTAGGAAGGTCAGGATGACACTGTCTGCTAGGGAGGTCAGGATGTTCTGCACACTCTGCTAGGGAGGTCAGGATGTTCTGCACTGTCTGCTAGGGAGGTCAGGATGTTCTGCACTGTCTGCTAGGGAGGTCAGGGTGGCACTGTCTGCTAGGGAGGTCAGGATGGCATTGTCTGCTAGGGAGGTCAGGATGTTCTGCACTGTATGCTAGGGAGGTCAGGGTGGCACTGTCTGCTAGGGAGGTCAGGATGGCATTTTCTGCTAGGGAGGTCAGAATGTTCTGCACTCTCTGCTAGGGAGGTCAGGATGTTCTGCACTGTCTGCTAGGAAGGTCAGGATTTTCTGCACTGGCTGCTAGGAAGGTCAGGATGTTCTGCACTGTCTGCTAGGGAGGTCAGGGTGGCACTGTCTGCTAGGGAGGTCAGATGTCCTGCACTGCCTGCTAGGGAGGTCAGGATGGAACACTCTGACCTCCCTAGCAGACAGTCAACATAACTAGCATGACAAATACCTACTGCTGTGTAGACAGTGGTGAGACTCCTGATGATGGACAGTAGATCCGTCCGAAACATGTAGAGATCTTTATCAAAATACACTTGAGAAATAGTGTATCTCGATGGCTTTTATTAAAAGAAAATATCACGATGCACGGTCCCTGTGAATGTCACATTAGCTGAGGAAGTATAAGTTTCTCAAGAATTACTCTGCTGTATCGAGTTAGACAAGTTATAGTGTATAATACTGTTCTTCTGAACTGGCTTTCATTACATCCTATAGGAAAAAAGTGTAAAATGTGTATGCGTTAAATGACGAATCAAGCTGAACAATATAGCAGCGTTTTTGCATTGCATTCGTGAAGCCACTGATTCGAACCTCGTTCGGAACACCAATTTCCTCAACATAAATTTTACTGATTTGGCTCATTGCCTCCAGGCATGTTCCGTGAGAGTACATGCGAGAAGCTTTCTTCTTCTACGTCACTGCCAATTCATCGTCTTACGATCCGACGCAGTATGTTATGAGAGGCAGCGTCATTAAATAAACTCTAAACTAAACTCCGTGGCCTTAGTCCGCACGCGAACTATACCGACAGAGCGGCCGCCGCCGGTCGGCGAAGTTAGTGCCAACTTTTGCGGATAGAGGGGTGTCACGTGGTCAGCG